>Ga0209810_1000079_pt1 | contig 291971 bp, 309 predicted proteins | sample Coa_R1_7_FD_187159 | JGI IMG/M metagenome (GOLD analysis project Ga0209810, IMG submission 187159) | Surface soil microbial communities from Centralia Pennsylvania, which are recovering from an underground coalmine fire - Coalmine... | ecosystem: Environmental > Terrestrial > Soil >...
CCCGAGGTCGGCGACACGTTCACCGGCAAGGTCGTGAAGACGACCCAGTTCGGCGCCTTCGTCGAGCTGAAGAAGGGCACCGACGGGCTCCTGCACGTCTCGAACGTCGGCCCGGGACGGGTCGCGCACATCGAGGACGTGATGAGCCGCGGCGACGTCGTCGACGTCGTCGTCCAGGAGGTCGACAAGGCGCGGGGCCGGATCGGCCTCAAGCTCGTCGCCAAGCACGAGAACGGCGGTCTCGTCCAGCCGGAGGAGCTGATCGAGCGGGCGAAGAACGCGCCGCCGCGGCCCCCGGAGGAGGAACGGCCTCGCGGCGAGCGCCGCGGCGGGCGCGGCGGCCGCGGTCGCGGCCCGCGCCGAGACGACGGCGAGTAACGAAGCAGCACGGGCGGGCGGCGCGAGCCGCCCGCCCGGCCCCAATATCACCCTTTCGGGTCAGCGGTCCACCCGAAAGCGACTCATCGCGGGTCTCGCTCGTGCCGATGATCCGAGCGAAACCCGAACACGTGAGCCTTCCGACCATCTCACCGCTGCGGGGCCTCGTCGAGGTGACCCGCCTTCTGCGGGCGCGTGAGGACCTTCCTGCGCTGCTCGACGCCGTCGCGCGGACGATCGGCGAGTCCCTGGGCTACCAGACCGTCGCCGTCAACCTCTACCGGCCCGCCTGGGACGACTTCGAGGTCACGACGGTGTACGGCAACGAGGAGGCCCGGGCGACGCTGCTCGGCAACACGCGCCCGGGCGACGACTGGACGGTCCTCCTCTCCGAGCGTTTCGAGCGGAACGGCGCCTACGTCGTCCCGAGCGGATCGGTCGACTGGGACTCGCTCGGCCCGAGCTACGTGCCGCAGGGCGGGCGGGCCTGCCATCCGGACGCCTGGGACCCCGAGGACGCGCTCTTCGTGCCGATGCGCGACCAGCGGGGCGTCCTGCTCGGGATCATCTCCGTGGACGAGCCGGTGAGCGGCCTTCGGCCCACGGACGAAGAGCTCGACGTGCTCGTCTCCCTCGCCGACCACGCGGCCCTCGCGGTCGAGGCGGCGCGCGAAGGAGCGGAGTCCGCGCGGCACCAGCGCGCGCTGGAGGAGCTGCTCGCCGTCTCTTCGCGCATCACCGGCGAGACCTCCAACACCGAGATCCTGCGCCGGGTGTGCACCGGGATCCGCGACGCTCTCGACTTCCAGAACGTCTGCGCCGCGCTCGTCGACCCGGACACGGGCGCGGTTGTCCCGCAGGCGGCGGCGGGCTGGCGGCTCGAGGAGCTGCGCCGGCGCGGGCTCGTCACCGTCGCGCAGCTCGAGCCGCTGCTCGACGAGATCTTCCTCCGGGAGGGCTGCTACCTTCTCACCCACGAGCAGGCGCGGGCGCGACTCGCGAGCGACGTCGACGTCTACCCGTCCCAGCTCAACGGCCGCGGCCCCTGGGCGTGGAACCGGCACTGGCTGATCGTGCCCCTCCGGGACGGCGACGGCGCGCTGCTCGGGATCATCTGGGTCGACAACCCCCTCGACCGGCTCGTGCCCTCGCCCGACCGCCTGCAGGCGCTGCGGATCTTCGCCAACGACGCCGCGGCCGCGCTCGTCTCGGGCCGCCACCTCGGCGAGTTGCGCTTCCTCGCCGACCACGACCCGCTCACCCGCCTTCTCAACCGCCGCGCGTTCGTGAGCCGGCTCGACGGCGAGGTGGCGCGGGCGCGCCGCTACGACCGCACGTTCGGCCTCGTGATCGCGGACCTCGACCGCTTCAAGCAGCTCAACGACCGCTTCGGCCACGCCGCGGGGGACGAGGCCCTCGTGGGCTTCGCGAACGTTCTCACGGAGTCGCTGCGCAAGCCGGACGACGCGTTCCGCATCGGCGGCGACGAGTTCGCGATCGTCGTCGCGGAGGCGACCGAGGAGGACACGCGGCAGGTCGTCGCGCGGGTGGAGAAGCTGCTCGAAGGGCTCGCGGCTGGCGGGGAGCCGTGGGCGGCCGACCTCAGCGCGAGCTTCGGCTGCGCCGCCTGTCCCGAGGACGCCGCCGACTCGCAGACGCTGTTCCGGCTCGCGGACGAGGCGCTCTACGACGCGAAGCGGAACGGCGCCGTCCTGCGCTTCGTCGCGCGCGCCTAGCCGTCTCGATCGGACACGGCCGGTGTCTGACACCGGACGCGGCTCCACCGGACCTGTCTCGCGGTCGCCTACGATCGGGCCGTGCAGAAGGTGGTGCTGAGCGAGCTCGACACGGGCGAGCGCGTCATCTCCGAGCGGGTGGCGAGCGTGCGCTCGATCGCGATCGGCTTCTGGATCGACGTCGGCTCCCGCGACGAGCGCGCCGACCGCGCCGGCGTCTCGCACTTCATCGAGCACCTCCTGTTCAAGGGCTCGCGACGCTTCGATGCGCAGGAGATCGCGGAGACGTTCGACGCGATGGGCGCCGAGATCAACGCCGCCACCTCGCGGGAGAACACCGTGGTCTACGCCCGCGTCCCCGACCATCACATCGAGACGGCGCTCGAGGTGATGACGGACATGGTCTTCGCGCCCTCCTTCGCGGAGGTCGACCAGGAGCGCGAGGTCGTGCTCGAGGAGATCGCGATGTACGAGGACACGCCGCAGGAGCTCGTGCACGACCTCTTCTCGGAGGCCGTCTTCGGCGACCACCCGCTCGGGCGGCCCGTCATCGGCACCGCGGAGGTCATCTCGTCGGTCAGCCGCCGCGCGCTCGCCGGCTACCATCGCACGGCCTACGCGCCCGGAAACGTCGTCGTCGCCGCGGCCGGGAACCTCGAGCACGACCGTCTCGTCGCGCTGCTGCAGCGGAGCGAGCGCCGCGCGGGGGCGCCGGCGCGCGCGGGCACGCGCGTCCGCCGGCCGCTCGCTCAGCTTCCCGGGCCCGGGCTCCGCTTCCAGCGGAAGGAGACCGAGCAGTACCACCTGTGCCTCGGAGCGGTCGGCATCTCGCGCTCCGATCGCCGCCGCTTCGCGGCGTCGCTGCTCGACTCGATCCTCGGCGGGTCGGCCTCGTCGCGGCTGTTCCAGGAGATCCGCGAGAAGCGGGGCATGGCCTATGCCGTCTACAGCTTCGGCGCCCAGTACACCGACACCGGGATCCTCGGCCTCTACGTGGGCACGCGCGAGGAGAACCTCGCCGCCTGCGTCGACATCTGCGTCGAGCAGATCGCCGAGATCGCGGCCGGCCGGCTCCGCAACGGCGAGCTCGAGCGGGCGAAGGAGAGCCTGAAGGGCAGGATCGTCCTCTCCCTCGAGTCCACCTCGAACCGCATGAGCCGGCTCGGGAAGTCGCTCGTGACCGACACCGAGCTCCTCACGCTCGAACGCGTGATCGCCGAGATCGACGCGGTCGACGCGGACGAGCTCGCCGAGCTCGCAACCGTGCTGCTGCCTCCCGAGCGGCTCGCCGCAGCGGGAGTCGGGCCGGACGGGGAGCGCTTCCGCGCCGCCGTGGGCCGCGCGAGCTCGGCCCTGACCGAGCAGGCCGCAGCGTGAAGATCGCGTTCTTCGGCGCGGGCGGCAAGGCCGGGAGCGCGATCGTGCGACGCCTGCAGGCCGCCGGGCACGAGGTGCGCCCGATCGAGCTCGGCGACGAGCCGGACGCGAGCGGCTGCGACGCCGCCGTCGACTTCACGGCTCCCGACGCCGCCCCGGCGAACGTCCGCGCCGCGCTCGAGCAGGGCGTCTCCTGCGTCGTCGGCACGACCGGCTGGGACCCGGCGGAGCTCGGAGCGCTCGCCGAGGAGAAGGGGCTGCGGCTCTTCGTCGCGCCGAACTTCTCGATCGGCGCCGTCCTGATGATGCGCTTCGCGGGCGAGGCGGCGCGCCATCTGCCGCGGGCGGAGATCGTCGAGCTCCACAACGAGGCGAAGAAGGACGCGCCCTCGGGGACCGCGAAGGCGACCGCGGAGCTGATCGGCGGCGACCCGGCGATCCACTCGGTGCGCCTGCCCGGGCTCGTCGCCCACCAGGAGGTCATCTTCGGCGGCGAGGGCCAGCTGCTCACGATCCGCCACGACACGACCGGGCGCGAGTCGTTCGCGGACGGCGTCCTGCTCGCGCTCGAGAAGCTCGACGAGCTGCCGCCGGGCCTGACGATTGGCCTGGAGACCCTGATCTCGTAGAAGATTCACGGCATGCCGACCGAGGCGGCCGAGCTCGTCTTCGACGAGGCGACGAAGGTCTACCCGGGGCGCGCGGGCGCGGCGGTCGATCGTCTCTCGCTCGCGGTGCCTGCCGGGGAGATCTGCGTCCTCGTCGGCCCGTCGGGCGGCGGCAAGACGACTGCGCTCAAGCTCGTCAACCGGCTGATCCCGCTTACGAGCGGCGACATCCGGATCGACGGCACCTCGATCCTCCGGCACGACCTGACCGAGCTGCGGCGCTCGATCGGGTACGTGATCCAGCAGGTCGGCCTGTTCCCGCACATGACGGTGGAGGGGAACATCGGCACGGTGCCGCGCCTCCTGGGCTGGCCGAAGCGGCGGACCCGCGAGCGGGTCGGCGAGCTGCTCGAGCTCGTCGGGCTCGACCCTGAGCAGGACCGGCGGCGCTTCCCGGCCGAGCTCTCGGGCGGCCAGCGCCAGCGTGTCGGCCTCGCCCGCGCGCTCGCCGCGAACCCTGCGCTGATGCTCATGGACGAGCCGTTCGGCGCCATCGACCCGATCGTCCGCACCCGCCTGCAGGACGAGTTCCTGCGCCTCCAGCAGGAGCTGCGCAAGACGGTCGTCTTCGTCACGCACGACGTCGACGAGGCGATCAAGGTCGGCGACCGGATCGCGATCCTCCGGGAGGGCGGGCGGCTGGCGCAGTACGACACGCCGCAGCGAATCCTCGAGCAACCGGTCGACGACTTCGTCGCGGACTTCGTCGGCCGCGACCGCGCCCTCAAGGCACTCGCGCTGCGCACCCTCGGCGAGCTTCGGCTCGCTCCCGTGGGCAACGTGGACGGCCTGCCGCGGCTGGGGGCGGAGGCGAGCCTCCGCGACGCGCTCGCGCTCCTCGTCGCCGAGCGGTGCGACGTGCTGCTCGTGGTCGGCGCCGACGGCGAGCCGCTCGGCGTCGTGCGGCGGGAGGACCTGCTCGCATGACCGGCCGGCGCCTGGCCGGCGGCGGCGGACCGGTGATCCCGAACTTCGGGAAGCCGAGCTCCTGCCTCAAACACAACGGCTGGTTCTGCACGGACTGGCTGCACGCGCACTGGGGGGACATCCTCCAGCCGGCGCTCGTGCAGCACGTCCTCCTCACGCTCCTCGCGGTCGGGATCGGCTTCGGGATCGCCTTCCTGCTCGCGCTTCTCGGCTTCCGCTTCCGGCTGCTCAACGCGCCGCTGGGGGCGTTCACGGACGTCCTCTACATGCTGCCGAGCATCGCGCTGTTCGAGATCCTGCTCCCGATCACGGGCATCACCTGGACGACGATCCTCATCCCGCTCGTCGCGTACACGCTCTTCGTCCTCTACCGCAACACCGTGGCCGGCCTCCGCGCGGTGCCGGGCGAGGTGCTCGAGTCGGCGCGCGGGATGGGCCTCACGCGCCGGCAGACGTTCCTTCGGGTCGAGCTGCCGCTCGCCGTGCCCTCCATCATGGCCGGCCTCCGGATCGCGACCGTCTCGACGATCTCGATTGCGACGATCGCCGCCTTCCTCGTCGCCGACGGCCTCGGCAAGCCGATCTTCGACGCGCTCGAGCAGCCGGACATCTTCAAGACCGAGCTGCTCGCCGGAGGTGTCCTCGTCGTCCTGCTCGCGCTCGTCGCCGACGCGCTGCTCTCGCTCCTGCAACGCGCCCTCACGCCGTGGACACGCGTCCGATGATCGCGGGCAGCCTCTTCCTCGACGCCTTCCGGTTCATCCCGCACCACGCGTCGCTCCTGCTGCACGAGACGGGCGGGACCGCGAAGCTCGCCTTCGCCGCCCTCGGGATCGCGGTCGCCCTCGCGCTGCCGCTCGGCCTCTGGCTCGGGCACAGGCACCGGGGTCTGCTGCTCGCGCTCGGCGTGTCGAACCTGGGGCGGGCGCTGCCGAGCATCGTCCTCATCGGGTTCGCGATCGCGCTCCTCCGCCTCACCTTCTTCTGGGAGTGCGCGGTCGCGCTGGTCATCCTCGCGATCCCGCCGATCCTCACGAACGCGTACTTCGCGATCGAGGGAGTCGACCCGGACGCCGTGGAGGCCGCGCGGGGGATGGGCCTCACCGAGGCGCAGATCCTCCGGCGCGTCGAGCTGCCGCTCGGCCTCCCGCTCATCCTCGCGGGCCTGCGGATCGCGGCCGTCTTCGTGATCGCGACCGCGACGATCGCCGGCATCGTCGGCGGCGGGGGGCTCGGCGACGTCATCGCCAACGAGCAGACGTACGGCTCGGCCGGGGTGCTCGGCGCGTCCTACTGCGTCGCGGCCATGGCGCTCCTCGTCGCCGCCGCGCTCGGGCTCCTGCAGCACGTGACCTACCGCAGGATGGCCCCCAGGGCATAGGGTCTGCGGCGAGGGCAACTCGAAAGGAGGGCACGGAATGGTCCGCAAGCACACGCGTCGCGCTGCCAAGGCGGCGTTCGCGGTCTCGCTGGGGGTCGCGCTTCTCATCGGCCTACTCGCCGCCGGCGCCGGCGCCGCGAGGACGAAGGCCGCGGCGAAGCCGACGATCGTCCTCGGGACGAAGAACTTCACCGAGGAGTACATCCTCGGCCAGCTCTACGGCCAGGCGCTCCAGGCCAAGGGCTTCCACGTCGTCTACAAGGGGCAGTTCAAGTCGTCCGAGCTGGCCGACATCGCGCTCCGGCACAACCAGATCGACTTCCTGCCGGAGTACACCGGCATCATCGTCCTCGACCTCGCGAAGGCGAAGACGTTCCCGAAGACCGCCGCCGCCACCTACCGGCTGGCGAAGAAATACGAGCAGAAGCACGGGCTGACGCTGCTCGGCCGGACGCCGTTCGTGGACAGCGACACGTTCACGATGCTGACCAAGACGGCGCACAAGCTCGGCGTCAAGAAGATCTCGGACATGAAGAAGGTCAAGCACTTCTCGTACGCGGGCTTCCCGGAGTGCAAGAAGCGCATCACCTGCCTGCTCGGCCTGAAGAACGTGTACGGGCTCAAGCAGGTGAAGTTTGTCTCTCTCGGCTCGATCAGTGTCTACACGCTGCTCGACAAGGGCCAGATCACGGGCGGTGACGGCTTCACGACCGACCCGCAGCAGAACCAGAAGAAGTACACCGCGCTCAAGGACGACAAGCACATCTTCGGCTTCCAGAACGTCGCGCCGGTGGTGTCGCAGAAGCTCCTCAAGGGGGCGGAGGGGACGAAGCTCGCGCAGGTCTGCAACAAGGTTTCCAGCCTGCTCACGATCAAGGCGATGCGGGCGATGGACCGCGCTGCCTCCGTCCAGCATGCGACCCCGAAGCAGATCGCGAACGGCTTCCTGATGGCCAACGGCCTGAAGTAGTGAAGGTCGTCGTCCTCGGCGGAGGGTCGACCGGCGAGCACTTCGTCGGCGCCCTCCGCCGGTTCGACGACGAGGCGCAGATCACGCTCGTCGAGAGCCGGCTGGTGGGCGGTGAGTGCTCCTACTTCGCCTGCATGCCCACCAAGACGATGCTCCGGGCGACGGAGCTCGGCTCCTCGCTGGAGCGGGCGCCCGGACTGCGCGGCGAGCGGCCTCAGGCCGAGGGCGTCTGGTCGTGGCGCGACTGGATGACGAGCGACTGGGACGACTCCGGGCAGCTCCACTACCTCGAGGACTGGAACTGCCGGCTCGTGCGCGGCGAGGGGCGCGTCGCGCGGCCCGGCGTCGTCGAGGTGGACAGCCAGGATCTCCAGTACGACCGGCTCGTGCTCGCGACCGGGTCGCGCCCCGCGATTCCGCCGATCGAGGGGCTCGACTCGATCGAGTACTGGACGAACCGCGAGGCGACGAGGACGCACCGGGTGCCGGGGAGCCTCGTCGTCATGGGCGGCGGGCCCGTCGGCGCCGAGCTCGCGCAGTTCTTCTCCCGCATGGGCTCGCACGTCACGATCGTCGAGCGCGGCGAGCACCTGCTGGGGCGCGTGCATCCCGACGCCGGGGAGCTCGTCGCCGGGCTCTTCCGCGAGGAGGGAATCGACGTGCGCATCGGCGTGGGGATCGAGCGGGCGGAGCCGGGGATCACGCTCCACCTGTCCGACGGCTCGACGCTCGAGACCGAGCGCCTGCTCGTCGCGACCGGCCGCAGGCCGAATGTCGAGAGGCTCGGCCTCGACGCGCTCGGCGTCCAGATCACGCAGCGGGGGGTCGAGGTCGACGAGCGGCTGCGCGCGGGCGAGAACGTCTGGGCGATCGGCGACGTGACCGGCGTGGCCCAGTTCACGCACGTCGGCAAGTACCAGGCACGGGTGGCCGCGGCGGACCTGGCGAACCGTCGCGCGAAGGCCGACTACCGCGCGATCCCAGCCGGGATCTTCACCGACCCCGAGGTCGCCACGGTCGGCCGCACCGACGGCGACGACCTCGTCTCTGCCCGGATCGAGCTCGGCTCGGTGCCGCGCCTCTCGACGTACGAGAAGCCGGCGCGCGATGGCTTCGTACGCGTCTTCGCCGACCCGCGCCGGCGCGTGCTCGTGGGTGCCGTCTGCGTCGGCCCGCAGGCGGCGGAGTGGCTCGGCCAGCTCACCCTCGCCGTCCGCGCGGAGGTCGCGGTCGAGACGCTCGTCGACACGATCCAGCCGTACCCGACATTCTCCGAGGGCGTCTTCTTCGCCTTGCAGGAGTTGCAGGGCCTGCTCTCGTAGAATCCCTCACATGCTCGGCTCCGTGATCACCGCACTGGTGACGCCGTTCCGCGCGGACGGAGCCGTGGACGTCGAGCGGTTCCGCGAGCTTGCGTCGTTCGTCGTCGACAACGGCTCGGACGGGGTCGTGGTGTGCGGCACGACCGGGGAGTCGCCGACGCTGGCGGACGAGGAGAAGCTCGAGCTCTTCCGGGCGGCCGTCGAGACGGTCGGCGACCGCGCGACGGTGATCGCGGGCACCGGCACGTACGACACGGCGCACTCCGTCCACCTGACCCGCGAGGCGACCGGGCTCGGCGTCGACGGAATCCTCGTCGTCGCGCCGTACTACAACAAGCCGCCGCAGCGGGCCATCGTCCGCCACTTCGAGGAGATCGCGGCGGCGACGGACCTGCCGGTCGTCGTCTACAACATCCCCGGCCGCGTCGTCGTCAGCATCGAGCCGGCCACGATCGCGCGGCTCGCCGAGATCGAGAACGTCGTCGCCGTCAAGCAGGCGCTCGACGATCCCGAGCAGGCGCGGTACATCGCCGAGGAGACGCGGCTCGACCTCTACTCCGGCGACGACCCGAACACGCTGTCGTTCCTCGAGCTCGGCGCCGTCGGCGTCGTGTCGGTGACCGCGCACCTCTGGGGCCCGCAGATCGCGGAGATGATCCGCCGGCACCGCGACGGCGACGTCGCCGGGGCGCGCGCCCTCCACGGTGAGCAGCAGCCGTCGTACGACCTCCTGCGGATCCAGGTCAACCCGATCCCCATCAAGGCGGCGCTCAACCTCACGGGCCACGAGGTCGGCGGCCACCGGCTGCCCATGGTCGAGCCGGACGACGACGAGCTCGCCCGGATCCGCTCCTGCCTCGAGCGCGCGGGCCTGCTCGCCACAGCGAACGCGTAAAAGGCTCGGGTCACGGCCCACCGTGGCCGCACCGGCCATGGCCCTCAATAGACTCCGCGCCGATGGGCGTCTGCCGCATCGTCGCGCTCGGCGGCCTCGGCGAGGTCGGGAAGAACATGACCGTCTACGAGGCGGACGGCGCCATCGTCGTGGTCGACGCGGGGCTCGCGTTCCCGCGAGACGAGCACCTCGGCGTCGACCTCGTCCTGCCCGACTTCTCCTATCTCCGGGAGCGTGAGGAGATGGTGCGCGCGGTCGTGCTCACCCACGGGCACGAGGACCACGTGGGCGCGCTGCCGTACCTGATGCGCGAGGTGCGCGTGTCGCTCGTGATCGCAACGCGTCTCACGCTCGCCCTGGTCAAGTCGAAGCTCGACGAGCACGGGCTCCTCCGCTCCGCCGAGCTTCGGGAACTCGCGCCCGGCGACGAGCCGGTCCGGATCGGCCCCTTCCGGCTGGAGCTCGTGCGCATGGCGCACTCGATCCCCGACTCGGCCGCCGTCGCGCTCGAGACCCCGGGCGGGCTGTGCGTCCATACCGGCGACTACAAGCTCGACCACACCCCGGTCGACGGACAGCGCACCGACGTCGGCCGGCTCGCCGAGATCGGCAGCCGCGGCGTCGACCTCCTGCTCGGCGACTCGACGAACGCCGAGCGGCCCGGCATCACGAAGTCCGAGCGGGTGGTGGGGGAGGCGTTCCGCCAGATCTTCCCAGGGCGAGAGGGCCGGATCCTCGTATCTTCGTTCGCCTCGAACGTGCACCGGATGCAGCAGGCCGCCAACGTCGCGCTCGACTGCGGGCGCAAGATCGCCTTCGTCGGCCGCTCGATGCGGAAGAACGGGAACATCGCGCGCAGCCTCGGCTACATGGACGTCCCCGACGACGCGATCTTCCGGCCCCACGAGCTCGCCGAGCTGCCGCGAGACCGGCAGCTGATCCTCTGCACCGGCAGCCAGGGCGAGCCGATGTCGGCGCTGACGCGAATCGCGTACAACGACCATCCCGCGGTGCGGGTCGAGCGCGGCGACACGGTGATCATCTCCGCGAAGCCGATCCCGGGGAACGAGCTACGGGTGCACGACGCGATCAACCGGCTCGCGAAGACGGGCGCCGAGGTGTTGCACGAGGACAACGCGCCGGTGCACGTGTCCGGCCACGGCTGCGCCGAGGAGCTGCGCACGATCATCGGGCTGCTCCGGCCGCGCGCGGTGATGCCGGTGCACGGCGAGTTCCGGATGCTGGCCGCGCACGCGCAGCTCGCCCGCGAGGGCGGCGTGGCGGAGGACCGCATCGTCCTCGCCGAGAACGGCAGCGTCGTCGAGCTGCGCGACGGCGTGCCGCGGATCGTGGACGAGGTCGAGGCGGGCGTCACGTTCGTCGACGGGCTCGGCGTGGGGGACGTGCACGACGTGGCCCTGCGCGACCGGCGGCGGCTCTCCGAGGACGGCATCCTGATCGTGGTCGCGACGCTCGCGGCCCAGGACGGAGGGGGCCTGACGGCGGCGCCGGAGCTGATCGCGCGCGGCTTCGGCGAGGCCGCAGAGCCGCTCCTCGACGAGCTGCGGGAGGAGGCCGACCGCGTCCTGCGCGACCTCCTCGCCGACGACGTGACCGAGATCAAGCTCCTCCAGGAGCACCTGCACGACGCGCTCGGCGGCGTGGTGTACGACCGCACGCGCCGCCGGCCCATGGTGCTCCCGGTGATCGTCGAGGTCTAGCGCCCGGCGCTACTTCGGCGGCAGCGACGCGGCATACGAGACCCCGCGCCCTACCCATTCGGCCAGCGCCGGGTCGTCGCCGACGTCCGCGGTGTCGACGCGGAGCCAGCCTGCCATCTCCCGGCCGCGCATCTCCATCGGCCGCGCCGGGGTCCTCGCCACGAGCCCCTCCGACTGCTCGGGGTCGACGCGGACGAGGAGCCCGCCCTGGCCGCTCGCGGCCACCGCCATGTTGCCGCCGACGAGGAAGGCGAGTCCGCCGAACATCTTCTTCTCGGTCAGGTCGGCGCGCTCGCCGACGAGCGCGCGGATCCGTTCGGCGAGGTGCTCGTCGTAGGCCATCAGTCCTCCTCGATCGGCTCGCCGTCGAAGTAGTCGAGCGTCTCGATCCGTCCGATCACGCCGAGCCCGCGCCAGAAGATCTTGCCCGAGCGCGGGTACCAGCACATGTCGTTCGGGTCGCGCGTGCCGTAGACGAGCATCGTCGCTCCGCCGGGGCCGGCGCGGAACGAGTGGCCGACGCGTGTCCCCGCAGGACGGGCGACGAGATGGCCGGCGCGGAGCGGCGTCTCCTCGACGCCTCCCTCGCGGGGCCAGAGCTCGAGCGTCGCCTCGCCCTCGAGGACGACGAACACCTCCTCCTCGGCGGAGTGGCAGTGCGGGACGGAGCCCCGACGGCCGGCCGCGAGCTTCTCCCAGCCGAGGCCGGCGAGCGTCGTCGCCCCGTCGGGCGTGAGGTAGGCCCAGGTCTGGTTTCTTTCGCTCTCGAGCTCGACCTCGTCGACGGTGACGATGTTCGCCGGTCTCGGCGAGGGGTCGCCGTAGGCGAGCGGCTCGACCGTCGCCTCGACGTCCCAGGGATCGTCGTCGCGTCCCTCGACCCAGGGCCAGCCGAGCCGGATCGCCCTCGAGCGCGGCAGCCAGCCGAGCTCCGTCGGGTGGCGCGTGCCGAAGACGAGGTACTCGAGGCCTTCGGGCCCCGCGACGAAGGTGTGCTCCATCTCGTTCGCACGGTGGATGACACAGTCGCGGGGCCTGATCTCGTGCACCTCGCCGTCCTGCCACGCGAGGCCCGACCCGCCGAGGACGAAGTAGAGCTCCTCGGACGCGCCGTGCGAGTGCGGCGGCGTCGGGAGCCTCCCCGGCTCGACCCGGACGCGGTTGACGCCGACCCCGCGCGTGCCGGCGGCGTCGCCCAGCCGCTGCACGGACGCGTCCATCTCGCCCTTCGCGGACTGCAGCCACTCGACCTCGTCCCAGTGCGCGACGCCCACCGACGCGCAGTTTGTCAGGACCGCGGGTCCGTCTCCCTCGCCAGCTCGGCCGGTTCGCCCTCCCGCTTCTGCACGACGTCGTAGCCCTTCGTGCGCTCCACGATCGACTCGAACTCGGGTACCTCGTGGCCGGGGACGATGATGTAGCGGCGCGGGTCGGAGCGGACCTTCTCGTACTCGGAGACGGAGATCTCGAGGCGATCGGTGCAGTCGCCGTCGGCGCACTCGCAGATGACGCTCAGCTCGCCCGGCGCCGCATCGAAGCCGCGGTTGAGGCTCTCGATCTGCTCGTTCACCTGGCGGAAGATCGACTCGTTCAGTCCGGCTCTTCTCGCCTGCTCCTCGCTCATGGATCCTCCCCTCTCGGGTCGAGCGCGCGGGCGACGTCTCCGGCTCCGTCCTGCTTGCGCATGACGAGGAAGCCGTCGTGCTCCTCGACGACCTCACCCTGGCTCGAATGGCCCGGGACGATGGCGAAGGTCGCACCGTCTCCGCGTACGCGTTCGTACTCCCGCGCGGTGAGCCGTATCGGATCGCGGCAGGCGACGTCGTCGCACTCGCAGATGTACGGCACGCGGTCGAGCGGCGGTCGGAGCGCTCGCTGCGCCGCCCGGATCCGCTCGTTGGCGTCGCGAAACGTCGCCTCGTTCGCCGCGCGCTTTTCCTCGCTCCCGCTCTCCACGACCCTCTGCTGTCCCCGCCGGACGCCCGGATACACATCGGGTTAGGCTCGGCCGGTGGCTGGCCCACGGCTCACGGTCGTCGGCTCGATCAACCTCGACCTCGTCGTGCGGGCGGAACGGCTGCCGCGGGCCGGCGAGACCGTCGGCGGTGCCCGCTTCTCGCGCGTGCCCGGCGGCAAGGGTGCGAACCAGGCGGTGGCCGCGGGCCGGCTCGGGGCGGAGGTGCGGATGGTCGGAGCCGTGGGCCGCGACGAGCTTGCGGACGAGGCGCTCGCCGGCTTGCGCGAGGCCGAGGTCGAGGAGGGGTGGCTCGTGAAGGAGGCGCCGACCGGCGTCGCGCTGATCACCGTGGACTCGGCGGGGGAGACCACGATCGTCGTCGCGCCCGGTGCGAACGGCGAGCTGGCGCCGGGCGACCTCGCGCTCGGGGACGCGGACGCGGTGCTGTGCCAGCAGGAGATCCCCCCCGAGACCGTCGCGTGCGCGGCCGGGCTTGCGCCTCGCTTCTTCCTCAACGCCGCGCCTGCACGGGACGGCGCTCCGGAGGCGGAGCTCACGATCGTGAACCGGCTCGAGCTCGAGGCGCTCGGTGCGCGACAGGGTCTCGTCTGCGTCACGCTCGGCGCCGAGGGCGCGGTCCTGCTCGAGAACGGGGAGGAGGTGGCTCGTGCCGAGCCGCCGGCGGTGGAAGCCGTCGACGGCACGGCCGCCGGCGACGCCTTCACCGCCTGTCTCGTCGTCTCGCTCCTCGAGCTGCGCTCGCGGGACGAGGCCCTGCGCCGCGCCTGCGCCGCCGGCGCGCTCGCCGCCACGCGGTTCGGCGCCCAGACCTCGCTGCCGACCGCCGAGGAGGTGGACGCCCTCCTGTGAGCGTAGGCTGGCCGGAGCTCACCAGGGAGGGGAGGCGGCGGCCCGGCCGGCGCCGGAGCGGAGGATGAGCACGAAGATCGTCATCGACTGCGACCCCGGCCACGACGACGCGATCGCGATCCTGCTCGCGCTCGCCTCGCCGGAGGTCGAGCTGATCGGCGTCACGACGGTCGCCGGGAACCAGACGCTCGACAAGACGACCCGCAACGCGCTCGTCACGCTCGAGATCGCGGGCCGTGCCGACATCCCCGTGGCCGCGGGCGCCGACGCGCCGCTGCGCCGCGAGCTCCGGACGGCCGCGCATGTGCACGGCGAGACCGGCCTCGACGGGCCGGAGCTGCCCCAGCCCTCGGCGCGGCCGCTGGGCGTGCACGCGGCCGACTTCCTCGCGGAGCTGATCGAACCGGGCGTCGTGCTCGTGCCGACCGCGCCGCTCACGAACCTCGCGCTCATGCTCGAGCGGCACCCCGACGTGGCCGACCGGCTCGAGCGCATCGTCTGGATGGGCGGCGCGATCGCCGAGGGGAACGTCACGCCGGCCGCCGAGTTCAACGCGTTCGTCGACCCGGAAGCGGCGGCCGTCGTCTTCGCGAGCGGGATCCCGGTCACGATGGTCGGGCTCGACGTGACCCACAAGGCGCTCTTCACCCGCGCGCACGCCGATCGTCTGCGGGGCGCGGGCAGGGCCGGCCGCTTCGTCGCGGAGCTGTCGGACTTCTTCCAGCGCTTCCACGAGCGCTCGTACGGCTTCGACGGCTCGCCGATCCACGACGCGATGGCGGTCGCGCACGTGGTCGATCCGACGCTTCTGACCACGCGCAACGCCAACGTCGCCGTCGAGACGCGCTCCGAGCTCTGCGACGGGCGCACCGTCGTCGACCTGCGGGGCGTGACGGGACGCGCGCCGAACGCGGACGTCGGCGTGGACGTCGACGCGGCCCGGTTCCTCGACCTGCTCGTGTCGCGGATCGAGTCGCTGCCGTGAGTCTCGTCTTCGCCTGCATCGCCCCCCACGGCGAGGTCGGCCTCGCGCCCGAGCTGCGGTCGGCGATGGAGGAGCTCGGGCGCCGCTTCGACGCCGCGGCGCCCGACGTCGCGGTGGTCGTGACGCCCCACTCGGTCCACGTCGAAGGACAGTTCGCCGTCGTCACGGCCGCCAGGGTGGGGGAGTGGCAGACCGACGCGGAAGTCGCGGCGGCGCTCCTCGAAGCGCCGCTCCCGGTCCTCGGCGTCTCCTACGGCGGCAACGACCCCGCGACGGCGGAGTTCCCGCTCGACTGGGGAACCGAGATTCCGCTCGGCTTCCTGCACGCCCCGCGCGTCGTCGTCGTCTCGCCGGCGCGCGACCGCCCGCTCGAGGAGCACCTGAAGCTCGGCGAGGCGATCGCTGCGCTGCCCGGGCGAGTGGCCCTGATCGCGAGCGCCGACCACGGCCACGCGCACGATCCGGACGGCCCGTACGGCTTCGACCCGGCCGCGGCCGCCTACGACGCGCGGCTGCGGGAGATCCTCGCGTCGGACCGGCTCGACTTCCTCCCGCTCGCGGAGCTCGTCGAGCCGGCGAAAGCGGACTCGCTCTGGCAGCTCCTCGTCCTGCAGGGCGCCGTCGGCCAGTCGGCGCGGGCCGATGTGCTCGCGTACGCGGCGCCGACGTACTACGGCATGCTCGTCGCCGAGGTTACCCCGCTCGGCGTCACGTGAAGGGACGCCGGCCCAGGCGAGTACATGTCCCTCGGGCGCTGCTGGTCGGCTGACTCCAGCAGCCGTAGCTCTCGCGACGGCAGCGCTGAGCCGCTGAGGATCGCGCTGGGTCGGGGTGGGTATGCCTCGGCCTCGAAGGAAGGCAGCGCAGCGCGGCGAACCGGCCTCTATGCCGCGGAAGCGGAAGTCGAAGCTGCGTCCCAAGCTGCCGAGCCGCGTCCGCAAGACGCGCACGAAGCGGGGCGCGCGTCCGCGCGGCCAGCACCCCGAGCTGTGGGGTCTCGGCTCCGTCGCGCTGGGACTCTTCCTCGGCGCGGTGCTCTACTTCGGCTGGAACGGCGGCTACGTCGGGGGCTGGCTCGGCGCGGGCCTCGATCGGCTCGTCGGCGACGCGAAGTACCTCGTGCCGGTGGCGCTCTCGGTGCTCGGCGCTCTCGTCGTGACGCGGAGCGCGCTCGTGGACGTCCGGCCGTTCCGCACGGGGCTCGCGGTGCTCGCCTGCGGCCTCATGATCTCGCTCGGCAGGGACCAGGGGGGCTACCTCGGCCAGCTGCTCGGCGGCGCGGTCGGGATCGCGATCGGCGCGACGGGGTCGCTGCTGCTCGGCGTCCTCCTCATGCTCGTCGGCTCGCTGCTGCTCTCCGGCGCGTCGCTCGGCGCGATGCTCCGCCGCTCGGGACGCGGCCTGCACCAGGCCGCGCGCAAGGCGCGGTCACGGTCCCGTGACGGTGTCAGACACCGTCACGAGAGCGTGACGAGGCGGCCGGTGCGCCCGGCGCCGTCGCTCGAGCCGCCCGACGACGCGGTCTCGGCGTTCCCCGACGTGGTGGGCGGGAGCGGCCCGCCGCCGCACGCCGGCGCGCAGCCCGCCCCGCTCCAGACCGAGCGGCCCGCGCTGCTCGAGGATCCGCCGACGGTTTTCGACGAGGTCACGTCGGAGAACGCGGAGTACCGTCTGCCCGACCCCGGCGTCCTCCGCGTCTCGCCGGACCGCGGCGACGAGTCGGGCGAGTCCGCCGCTCGTGTCGCCGAGCTGCTCGTGCAGACGCTCGCGCACTTCGGCGTCGAGGCGACCGTGATCGGACAGATCTCGGGCCCCCGCGTGACGCGCTACGAGTTGCAGCTCGCACCCGGGACGAAGGTCGCCAAGGTCGCGGCGCTGAAGGACGACCTCTCGTACGCGCTTGCGACGACCGAGATCCGGATCCTCGCGCCGATCCCCGGCAAGCAGGCCGTCGGCGTCGAGCTCCCCAACCTCTCGCCGAACCTCGTCACGCTCGGCGACATCTACGAGCCGCTGCCGGCGACGGCGAGCCCGGTGGCCGTGTGGCTGGGGAAGGACATCTCCGGCGCGGCCGTCTGGACCGACCTCGCGCGCATGCCGCACCTGCTCGTCGCCGGCACGACCGGCTCGGGGAAGTCGGGCTGCCTCAACACGCTCCTCACGTCCGTCCTCCTGCGCGCGACGCCCGACGACGTCCGGCTCATCCTCATCGACCCGAAACGAATCGAGCTCAGCCACTTCGAGTCGGTGCCGCACCTGCTCACGCCGGTCGTCTCGAGCCCGAAGGAGGCGAGCGCCGTCCTCGCCAACTGCCTCGCCGAGATGGAGCGCCGCTACGAGCGCCTCTCGTCGGTGCGTGCCCGCAACATCAACGAGGCGAACCGCGCCTTCCGCCAGCGCGGCGAGCCGACGCTGCCCTACGTGCTCGTCGTGATCGACGAGCTCGCCGACCTGATGATGGTCGCCCCGCAGGCCGTGGAGGACGCCGTGATCCGGCTCGCGCAGAAGTCGCGCGCCGTCGGGATCCACCTCGTCCTCGCCACGCAGAGGCCGTCGGTCGACGTGATCACCGGGATGATCAAGGCGAACGTCCCGTCGCGCATCGCCTTCGCGGTCTCCTCGCAGACCGACTCGCGCGTGATCCTCGACCAGGGCGGCGCGGAGTCGCTGCTCGGGCAGGGCGACATGCTCTTCAAGCCGCTCGGCACGTCGCGGCTGCAGCGCGTCCAGGGTGCATTCGTGACGGAGGAGGAGATCGCGCTCGTCGTCGAGCAGACGCGCCAGCGCGAGCAGGAGCTCGACGAGAGCTATCTCGAGCTGCCGGAGGTGTTCGCGGAGCCGGACGGCGACGAGGGCGAGCACGGGGACTTCGACCCGGACGACGACCCGCTGCTCGACAAGGCGATCGAGATCGTCGTGCAGACGCAGTCGGCCTCCGTCTCCCTCCTGCAGCGGCGCCTGCGCGTCGGCTACACCCGAGCGGGCCGCCTGATCGACATGCTCGAGCGGCGCGGGATCATCTCCGGCTACGAGGGCTCGAAGCCGCGTCGCGTGCTCGTCGACGAGAGCCAGTACCACACGTACGCGGGCGCCGACTAGCGGGCGACCCGCACCGACTGGAAGCCCCGGATCACGAACGCGGGCACGCGCTCGGGCTGCTCGACCAGGTGAAGCGTGGGGTAGAGCTCGGCAAGCGCCTCGAAGCTTGCGGCGAGCTCGATGCGCGCCAGCGGAGCTCCGATACAGACGTGGATGCCGCCGCCGAAGCCGATGTGCTCCGCTGCGTTCGAGCGGGCGAGATCGAGTCGATCTGCATCCGCGAAGACACGCGGGTCGCGGTTCGCGGAGCCGAAGAGGAGCGCAACCTTCTCGCCGCGGGGCACCGGCACGCCCCCGACGGCGACGCCGTGCTCCAGCACCCACCGCTCGAAGAGTTGCAGCGGCGGGTCCCAGCGGATCAGCTCTTCGACCGCTTGGAGGGCCGGGACCTCCCCCGAGGCCAGCCGGCCCCACTCGTCCGGGTGCTCGGCGAGCGCGCGGAAGCCGTTCCCGACGGTGTTGACCGTGGCCTCGTGGCCCGCGTTCAGGAGGACGATCACGGTCGAGACGATCTGATCGTCGGAGAGGCGCGCGCCCTCGACCCGCGCCCCGACGAGGCCACTCACCATGTCGTCTCGGGGCTCGGCGCGGCGCTCCTCGATCAGGCCGAGCACGTAGGCACGAAACTCGCGCGCCGCCGCGTTCGCCGCCACCGCCTGCTCTTCGGTCGTGTCGAACTCGTACATCTTCACCATCGCGTGGGACCAGTCGAGGAGATCGCGATGGCGGTCGGTCGGTACGCCCAGCAGCTCGCAGATCAACGTGATCGAGAACGGCTGCGCGTAGTCGTAGAGCAGGTCGAACGTCTCGCCGAGGCTCTCGAGCAGCGAGCGGGCAAGCCGTCTCGCGGGTTCACGCATGCTCTCCACGGCCCGCGGCGTGAACGCGGCCGCGACGAGCTTGCGGATGCGCGTGTGCTCAGGCGGCTCGAGCCACAGGAGGCTCCAGCGCTCACTCGCCCAGAACTCGGCCCAGCGCGGGTCGAGAGGCTCGGCGTGGAACTCCCGCTCGTTGCCCACGTGGCGGAAGTTCCGGCCGAGACGCTTGTCGCGCAGACAGGCGCGGACGTCGGCGTGGCGAGTGACGAACCAGCGCCCGAGGCGATCGTCGTAGGCGATCGGGGTGGCTTCGCGCAGGGCGGCCAGCCTGGGATACGGGTCGGCGACGAAGGTTGGATCGCCGGGGTCGAAGGGCAGCGCGCGCGGTCGTGCGAGGGCCACGTCCGCACGCTAGCGCGTGCCGTTCGAGCGCGTCTCCGCGAAGCCCACCGCTCGGCGCCGAGGGGTTAGACTCGCCGCAGCTGAGGGCCAACGACTACCGGTTGAGGAGGGTTTGTGAAGAGATCACTGCTCGTCGCGGCGGGGCTGTCGCTGCTGGCGGCGCTCGTGCTCGCCGGGTGCGGAGGTGGCGGGTCGAGCGGGAACAAGACCACCACCACGACGCCGGCCAAGAGCAATTTCAAAGCGGCGCTCATCAGTGACATCGGCAAGTTCAACGACAAGGGCTTCAACCAGAACCAGCTCGCCGGGATCACGCGGGCCGCAAACCAGCTCGGCATCAAGAAGATCACGCTGCAGTCGAACTCGAGCTCGGACTATCTGCCGAACCTGACGACGGCAGCGCGTGAGGGCGCGAACATCATCTCCGCAGCGGGCTACCTGCTCGCGCCCACCCTGTCGACGGTCGCGGCGCAATTCCCGAAGATCGACTTCACCATCACGGACGACTCGGTGCACGGCCCGGACTTCAAGAAGGCGAAGAGCATCAAGAACATCCAGGGCCTCGTCTACGCGTCGAACCAGGCCGGCTGCCTCGTCGGCTACCTCGCGGCCGAGATGGTCAAGGCGAAGGGCGGCAAGCAGGTGATCAGCGCAGTCGGGGGCATCGAGATCCCCGCGGTCGACGACTACATCGTCGGGTACAACTACTGCGCCAAGCTCGCCGACCCGAGCATCAAGGTGCTCGTCGGCTATTCGAACGACTTCGTCGCGCAGGACAAGTGCAAGGCGGTAGCCCAGAACCAGATCGGCCAGGGCTCGCAGGTCGTGTTCCAGGTTGCCGGCGGCTGCGGTCTCGGCGCCCTCAGCGCCGCGTCCCAGGCCGGGGTCTGGGGGATCGGCGTCGACGTCGACCAGTACAGCCTCGCGAAGCACGTCCTGACGAGCGCGTTGAAGCGCGTCGACGTCGGCATCTTCACCGCGATCAAGGAGGCGAAGTCCGGCCACTTCAAGGGCGGCACGGACCTCCTGTTCGACCTGAAGAACAACGGGGTCGGCGTCGGCAAGATCAGCCCGCAGGTGCCGAAGGCGCTGATCTCGAAGATGAACCAGCTGAAGGCGAAGATCATCGCCGGCACCGTCAAGGTGCCGGTCGCCAAGGGCTCCGACCTGCTCGGCCTCCTGCCGGGTGCGAAGGTCGGGCCGACGTAGACGACAGTCCTCGAGAGGGGACGGGCGCCGTGCCCGTCCCCTCTTTTCAGGAGCCTAGAATCTCGTGATGGCGGAGGAGCGCAGCCCTGTCCTCGAGCTGCGGGGGATCACGAAGCGCTACTCGGGGAGCCTCGCCAACGACCGCGTCGACTTCGACCTCAGGCGCGGCGAGGTGCACGCGCTCCTCGGCGAGAACGGCGCCGGCAAGTCGACGCTCATGAACATCCTCTACGGCCTGACGAAGCCCGACGAGGGCGAGATCCTCATCGACGGGAAGCCGGTCTCGTTCTCGTCCGCGAAGGACGCAATCGGAGCCGGGGTCGGCATGGTCCACCAGCACTTCATGCTCATCCCGGTGATGACGGTCGCGGAGAACGTCGTGCTCGGGACCGAGCCGGTGCGGAGCGGCATCGTCCTCGACGAGCGAGCCGCGGCGAGGCGCGTGGCCGACATGGCGAGGACCTTCAACTTCGCGGTCGATCCCGACGCCCGGGTCGACAACATCACCGTCGGCCAGCAGCAGCGCGTCGAGATCATGAAGGCGCTCTACCGGAACGTCGACGTGCTCGTTCTCGACGAGCCGACGGCCGTCCTCACTCCCCAGGAGGCGGCCGACCTGTTCGAGATCCTGCGGACGCTCCGGCGCGAGGGCATCTCCATCGTCTTCATCAGCCACAAGCTGAACGAGGTGCTCGAGATCGCGGACCGCATCACCGTCCTCCGTCGCGGGAAGAAGATCGACACCGTCTCGAAGGAGGGTGCGACCGAGGAAGGGCTCGCGCGGATGATGGTCGGCCGCGACGTCCTGCTCCGGGTCGACAAGACCCTCGCCTCTCCGGGCGAGGTGGCGCTCGAGGTCAAGGACCTCCACGTGCTCGACGATCGCGAGCTCGAAAAGGTCCGCGGCGTCTCGTTCTCGGCGCGGGGCGGCGAGATCGTCGCCATCGCCGGTGTCGACGGCAACGGGCAGACGGAGCTCGTCGAGGCGATCACGGGGCTCAGGCCGATCGAGAGCGGCACCGTCGCGGTCGGCGGCCGCGAGTTCGAGGGACGGCTCGGCCCACGCATGATGATCGACGCCGGCATGGGGCACATCCCCGAGGACCGACACCGGCGCGGGCTCGTGCTCGACTTCAATCTCGCCGAGAACCTCGCCCTGCACGACTACGACAAGCCGCCGGACTCGAGATTCGGCTGGCTCTATCCCGCGCGCCTCGTGCAGCGCGCGGTGCGGCTGATCAAGGAGTTCGACATTCGAGGCGGCGGCCCGCTCACGCTCGCCCGCGCTCTCTCGGGAGGCAACCAGCAAAAGGTCGTTGTCGCACGCGAGGTCGCTCGGAACCCCGTCGTCCTCGTAGCGGCTCAGCCGACGCGGGGACTCGACGTCGGCGCGATCGAGTACGTCCACCGGCGGCTCGTCGCCGAGCGCGACGCCGGGCACGCGATCCTGCTCGTCTCGCTCGAGCTCGACGAGGTGCTCTCGCTCGCAGACCGCATCCTCGTCATGTACGAGGGACGGATCGTCGGCGAGCACGGGGGCGACGCGGGTGAGGAGGAGATCGGCCTCGAGATGCTCGGGGGCAGGAAGCCGGTCGCGGCGTGAGCAGCCAGGCCGAGCCCACCGCGAACGTCCCGCCGGAGCAGGAGCCGACGCCCGACTTCGTCGTCCGGCTGGGCGCCGCGCAGCGCGCGGGCGGCCTCGTCGTGCCGGTACTGACGGCGGTGCTCGCGTTTCTGGCCGGGGGGATCGTCGTCGCGGCGACCGGCCACAACCCCTGGACGGCCTACAAGGGGATCTGGGACGGCGCCGGCTTCAACTGGCTCTTCCACATCCCGTGGGACACGAACACCGTCCACCTCGACGCCTTCAACCTGAGCCAGACGCTCTTGACGATGACGACGCTGATCCTCGTCGGGCTCGCCGTCGCCTTCCCGTTCCGCTGCGGGCTCTTCAACATCGGCGGGCAGGGACAATACCTCGTCGGGCTGTTCGTGGCCAACTGGATCGGGGTCTCGTTCGCGGGCTGGCCCACCCTGCCGCACGTCCTGCTCGGGATCGGTGCCGCGGCGCTCGCGGGCGCGGTCTGGGCGGGCATCGCCGGCTTCCTCAAGGCGACGACCGGTGCGCACGAGGTGATCTCGACGATCATGCTCAACTGGATCGCCATCTGGGGCGGCCAGTATCTGTTCGGGCAGGGCGGCCCGCTGCAAAACACGTACAACCCGGCGGCTCCCGAGTCCGGGACGGTCGTGCAGAGCGCGCGCATCCCGGTGTTCTGGGGGAATCCGGTTCTGCAGGGGCTCGACTACGGGTTCTTCGTCGCGCTCGTCGCCCTCGTCGTCTTCTGGCTGATCCTGAACCGGACGACGCTCGGCTACGAGGTACGCGCGGTCGGCTTCAACCCCGAAGCGGCCGCCTACGGCGGCATCAACGTGAAGACCAAGTACATCCAGGCGATGGCCATCTCGGGCGTGTTCGCGGGCCTGGCCGGCGCGCTCGACATGCTCGGCTACCTCTTCCAGTTCGGAGTGCTCGACGTCCAGGCGTCGCAGATCGGCTTCCTCGGGATCGCGGTCGCGCTGCTCGGCCGGAACACGGCGATCGGGACGGGGATCGCGGCCTTCCTCTTCGGCGGGCTTCTCTACGGCACGACCCGGGGCCTGAACCCGAACGTCTTCGACCCGAGCCTCGCCGGCAACCTGACCTCGATGATTCAGGGCCTGATCGTCCTCTTCGTCGGGGCCGACATCTTCATCCTCTACATCTGGAATGCCCGCCGGAAGCTGAAGCTGCGACGCCGGGCCGAGATGGCTGCGACGTGACGAACTACGCGCCGTCGATGCACGCGACGCAGTGGGCCTTCCGCCCGAAGTCGATCGCCGTCCTCGGGAGCGTGCTCGGTCTCGCCGCGTTCTGGAGCGCCATCCCGCCGTTCACGGCCCGCTCCCCGCTGGTCCCGATCCTGATCGGCGTGCTCGCGATCGCCGCGGGGCTCTGGGCCGTCACGCGCGGCACGCGGCGACTGGGTTGGGGGGCGATCGCCTCCGGCGTGATCGGACTGGGTCTCGGCCTGCTCGCCACGCGGTCGAGCTCGGCGAACCTCCACGTCGTCTTCGCGGCCGACCTGATCGCGCAGGTTTTCGTGTTCGCCACGCCGCTCACCTTCGGGGCGCTCGGCGGGATGGTCTCGGAGCGGAGCGGCGTCGTGAACGTGGGCCTCGAGGGAATGATGCTCATGGGCGCGTTCTGGGGCGTCTACGGCGCCGACAAAGGCGGTAGCTGGGTCGTGGGCATCCTCGTCGCGCTCGCCGCCGGCGGGCTGTTCGCCCTCGTCCACGCGTACTGGTCGATCCATCTGCGCGCGAACCAGATCGTGAGCGGGATGGCGATCAACTTCCTCGCGCTCGGAGTGACCGGCTACTTCTTCGAGCAGCTCTACGGCAACAAGAACATCCCCTCCGGGGTGTCGACGGTGCCGAACGTGGCCCTGCCGGGGATCGACCACGTGAAGTACCTCGGGGCCGCGATCGGCAACCTCAACCTGCTCATCTGGGTCGGGATCCTCTTTGTCCCGCTCTCGTATTTCGTTCTCTTCAAGACGCCGATCGGGCTGCGCGTCCGGGCGTGCGGCGAGCATCCACGTGCCGCCGACACGGTCGGCATCAACGTCTACGCGGTGCGCTACGCGGCGGTGCTCGTGTCCGGAATGCTCGCCGCGCTCGGGGGTGCGTTCCTCTCGATCGGCTTCGGCGGGGGAAGCTTCACGGAGAACATGACGGAGGGTCGCGGCTTCATCGCGCTCGCGGCGATGATCTTCGGCAACTGGAGGCCCTTCGGCGCGTGGGGCGCGGCGCTTCTCTTCGGCTTCTCGACCGCGCTCGCGTTCCGCCTGCCCGTCTACTCCAGCTCGGCCGCGACGCTGTTCCAGACGCTCCCGTACGTGCTGACGCTGATCGCGGTGGCAGGCGTGATCGGCCGGTCGGTGCCGCCGAAGGCCGACGGGCAGCCGTACGCGAAGCAGTAGCTACGTGATCGAGACCATGCGCTCGATCGCGAGGCGGGCGCGCTCGGCGAGCTCCGGCTCGACCGTGACCCGGTGCTTCATGTCCCGCAGCGAGTCGCGCACCTTGTCGAGCGTCGTCAGCTTCATGTACCGGCACTCCGCGTCCTCGCGCACCGCCTCGAACCGCTTGCCGGGGGCCTCGCGCTGGAGGCGGTGGATGATCCCCGTCTCCGTCGCCACGAGGAACCGCTGCTTCGGCGAGCGGCGTGCGTAGTCGATCATCTTCTCGGTCGAGAGGATCTGCGTCCGCTCGTTCCCGAAGGCCATCGCCTGGCTCGCGCAGCCGCACTCCGGATGGACGAGCAGGTCGGCGTCGGGCGCCTCGCCCTGCCAGCGCTCGATGTCGGCGGGCCGGATGCCGGCATGGACGTGGCATTCGCCGAGCCAGATCGTCAGCTTGCGCCCGGTGACCTTCTCCAGCCACAGCCCGAGGTACATGTCCGGCAGGAAGAGGATCTCCTGCTCGCGCGGGATCGCGTCGATCACGGACTTCGCGTTGCCCGACGTGCAGCAGTAGTCGCTCTCCGCCTTCACCTCGGCGGTCGTGTTCACGTAGGAGACGACCACCGCGCCCGGATGCTCTGCCTTCCACTCGCGGAGCTGCGCGGCGTCGATCGAGGCGGCGAGCGAGCAGCCGGCACCGAGGTCGGGGAGGAGGACGGTCTTCTCGGGGCTGAGGATCGCCGCCGTCTCGGCCATGAAGTGGACGCCGCAGAATACGATCGTCTCCGCGTCGGTCGCGGCCGCCTGGCGGGAGAGGCCGAGCGAGTCGCCGACGTAGTCCGCGACGTCCTGCACCTCCGGCCGCTGGTAGTTGTGGGCGAGGATCACGGCGTCGCGTTCCTTCGCGAGCGCGCGGACCTCCTCGTGGAGAGCGGTGGTGGACGGGGCGACGGTCATCGGACCTCCAGGGAGACGTGGAGCGAGCGGGCGGAGTGCGTCAGGGCGCCGACCGAGACGAAGTCCACACCGGTCTCGGCGTAGGCGCGCACGGTCGCGAGCGAGACGCCGCCGGAGGCTTCGAGCTCGGCGCGGCCTGCCGCGAGCTCGACCGCCTCGCGCACCTGCTCGGGGCTCATGTTGTCGAGCAGGATCCTCGGCGCGCCGGCGTCGAGTGCCTCGCGCACCTGGGGGAGCGTCTCGGCCTCGACCTCGACCCGCAGCCCGTCGACGCGGCCGTCGAGCGCGGTGAGCGCGGCCCCGACGCCGCCGGCGAGGCGAAGGTGGTTCTCCTTGACGAGCACGCCGTCGTAGAGGCCGGCGCGGTGGTTCCGGCCGCCGCCGCAGCGGACGGCGTACTTCTCGAGCGCGCGCAGGCCCGGGGTCGTCTTGCGCGTGTCGAGGACGGTCGTGCGCGTCCCCTCGGTCAGCTCGACGAAGCGCCGCGTGAGCGAGGCGATCCCGCAGAGCCGCGCCAGTAGGTTGAGCGCCACTCGCTCGCCGCTGAGAATCGCACGGGCCGACCCCTCGACCACGGCGAGCACGGCGGGGACGTCCGAGACCGCCGCGCTCTCCTCGAGCCGCGGCTCGACGCGCACCGCGGGATCGAGCGCTCGGAAGACCGCGGCGGCGACCGTGACGCCGCAGACCACGCCCGGCTCCTCGAGCAGCAGGTCCGCGCGGCATCGCGCGTCCTCGGGCACGAGCGCGAGCGTCGTCGCGTCGCCGGAGCCGACGTCCTCGGCCAGGGCCGCGGCGACGACGCGCTCGACGTCCTCCCGGGTCAGCTCCATCGCTCCAGCACCGGCTCCCGGCGCGGACGGACGACGAGGTGCCCCGCCAGTGCGTCGCTCTCGACGGGAAAGTCCTCGCGGAAGTGGACTCCGCGGCTCTCCTCGCGCGCAAGGCCGCAGGCGGCGATCGCGCGGACGAGCGGATGCGGCGACTCAAGCAGGCGCCCGAGCCCGGAGGCGCTGCGGATGAGGCCGGCGTCGCGCCAGAGCTCGACGCCCGCGTCCACGGCCGGCGCGAACGGCGCCGGGTCGGCGTCGAAGCCGGGGCCGTCGAGCGCCGCGAGGCCGGCGCGGCGGCCGAAGACGAGACACTCCAGCAGCGAGTTCGAGGCGAGGCGGTTGGCGCCGTGGACCCCGGTGCAGGCGCACTCCCCGGCGGCGTACAGGCCGGGCACCGACGTGCGCCCGTCGAGGTCGGTGGCAATGCCGCCGATGGCGTAGTGGGCGGCGGGCGAGACGGGGACCGGCTCGTCGGCGGGGTCGTAGCCCGCCTCCTCGAGCGTCGCCATCAGGCTCGGGTAGCGGTCGCGCTCGACGGGGCGGAGGTCGAGCCGCGCGCCCGCCTTCGCGGCGACCGCGCGCGCGACGACGTCACGCGGCGCGAGCTCGTCGACGAAGCGCTCGCCCCCGTCGTCGAGCAGCGTCGCCCCGGCGCCGCGCAACGCCTCGGAGAGGAGGAAGCCGTCGTGGCCGTTGTCGTCGCGCAGCGCCGTCGGGTGGAACTGCACGAATTCGAGGTCGGCGAGCGCGGCGCCCGCCGCGTGTGCGAGCAGGAGGCCGTCCCCGACGGCGCCGCGCGGGTTCGTGGTGCGCGCCCAGAGAGCTGCGTAGCCGCCCGTGGCGAGCACGACGGCCGAGCCGCGGAGCGCCGCGAGGGTCGTGATGCGCTCGCCCTCGACGAGCCGGATCCGCGGATGCTCTCGCGTCCGCGCCGCGAGGACCTCCGCGATGTGGCGCCCGGTATCCGCTCCGCCGGCGTGGACGACCCGGGCGCGAGAATGCCCGCCCTCGCGGCCGAGCCCGTCGTCGAACCGGACGCCGAGCCTGCGCAGCTCCTCGATCCGGCCGGGCGCCTCCTCGGTCAGCAGGCGGACCGCGCTCGGCCGGCAGAGCCCGCGGCCCGCGGCGAGCGTGTCGGAAGCGTGGAGGACGGGGTCGTCGTCGGCGCCTACCGCCGCGGCGACGCCTCCCTGGGCCGCATAGCTGTTCGAGCTGCGATGCGAGGCCTTGGCGAGCACGAGCACCGAGGCGCCGGCGTCGGCCGCCGCGAGGGCCGCGGAGAGGCCGGCGACACCGGCTCCGACGACGACGAGGTCGCGCCTCTCGCGTTTTTGCCTCACAATCGATAACCTCCGGTGCCGAGTGTACACGGTTGACGACTCCCAGGCGAAAACTGCCGCGCATGCGGTGCTCGCGGCCGTCCTCCAGGTGCGCGAGGGACGGTTGCAGGCGCTCTTGTGGCAGCGGGCGCGCGAGCCGTTCGCCTCGTGCTGGGCGCTCCCGGGAGGGACGCTGGCGGCGGACGAGACGCTGGAGGAGTCGATGCGGAGGCATCTCGCCGAGAAGGTGGACGTGCGGGAGGTGGCGCATCTGGAGCAGCTCGAGACGCGGAGCGACCCGCACCGCAACCCGACCCGGCGCGAGCTCGCGACGGCGTTCCTCGGCCTCGTCCCGAGCGGGGTGGACCCGCGCGTGCCCGCGGACACGCGCTGGCATCCCGTCGACGAGCTCCCGGAGCTCGCCTACGACCACGAGGAGATCCTGCTCAGCGCGCGCGAGCGCCTGCGCGGGAAGCTCTCGTACACGAATCTCGGCTTCGCGCTCGCGCCGCCCAGCTTCACGCTCGCCGAGCTGCGCGATCTCTACGCCGCGGCGCTTGGGCACCCGGTGAGCGCGACCAACCTCCAGCGCGTCCTGCTCCGGCGACGGCTCCTCGAGGACACAGGGGAGCTGCGGCATTACGGCCGCGGCGGGGGGCGGCCCGCGACGATCTACCGCTTCCGGTCGAGCAGGCTCGAGGTCACCGACCAGTTTGCCGTCCTGCGGCCGCCTACAATGGCCCACTAGTGGCGGTGCGGACCCAGACACTCGTACGCCCACGGCGGCCGAACGTCCGGGCGTGGCTCGCCTTTTTCTTCGGCGGCGTCGCCGCGGCCGCCATCCCGGTGGGCATCGAGCTGACGCGCAAGGTCCCCGGCGCCGTGCTCCTCGACGCGGTCTGGGCAATTCCGGTCGCCGCGCTCGCCGCGATCCTCTCGCTCCTCTTCGCGCGTGGCGCGCGCGGCGCGATCGCGCGCACGCTCTCGCACGTCGGAGGCGAGGCGTGGATCCGCCTCGGCCGCATTCTCGCGGTGGCCGGGATCTGCTTCACCCTCTCCGCGTCGATCGCGGTCGGCGTCTACGAGCTCCTTCTCCGTCTCGAGCACTAGCCGTAGACTCCGCTCGTGTTCGAGATCGGCAACAGCCTGCGGGAGGCGCGCGAGCGGCAGGGGCTCGGCTATCCCGAGATCGAGCTTGCGACGAAGATCCGCGCGAAGTACATCCGCGCGCTCGAGGAGGAGGACTTCACCGCGGTCCCGGGCGACGCGTACATCCGCGGCTTTCTCCGGACGTACGCCGACTACCTGGGCCTCGACGGCGACGTCTACGTCGACGAGTACGCCTCCCGCTTCATCACGAGCTGGCGCGACGAGCTGCCGCCGAGGCGGGAACGGAACCGGATCCGCACCCGCGAGGGGCCGCTCGAGCGGCGCGCGGTCCTGCTCGTCCTCGCCGGCATCGTCGCGGTGGGAGCGCTCGTCTTCGCGGCCTTCCGGCTTCCGGGCTCGTCGACGCGGGCGCCGGGCACGGGGACGGCGCAGAAACACCAGCGGTCGGGCCCGGCCCGCCAGCTCGTCCTGAACGGCGTCGGCCGCGGGACGTACGTGGAGGTGCGCCGCAACAGGGCTTCCGGCAAGGTCGACCTGCAGGGAACGGTGGAGCCGGGACAGACCGACCGGATCCCGGGCGAGCGCTTCTTCCTTCTCGTGCGCGATCCCGCCGGGGTGCACATCACCCTCGACGGCCGTGCCGTCTCGCTGCCGGCCGTCCACAACGGCCGCTATCTCGTCACGCCGCAGCGGACGACACGCCTCCGCGGGTGACGCCCCGGCCGCGCGCGGTCGTCGTCGTCACCGGCAGCGAGCTCGTCCGCGGCGAGCGCACGGACCGGAACGGCCCCTTCCTCGCCGCAGAGGCGCTGAGCCACGGCCTCGAGCCGGCCCGCATCACGGTCGTCGGCGACGCGGTCGCGGAGCTCGAGGACGTGCTGCGCGAAGGCCTGCAGGCGGACGCATGCCTCGTCTCGGGCGGCCTCGGCCCGACGCACGACGACCGCACCGTCGAGCTCGCCGCGCGCGCGGCCGGGCTCGAGCTCGTCGCGGACCCGGATCTCGAGCGCGAGATCGAGTCGGTCTCCCGCGCCGTGGCGGAGCGCCTCCGCAGGCCGTACGCGGACTTCGCCGCCGGCGTGACGAAGCAGGCGACCCGGCCTGCCACGGCGGCCTCGCTCGGGCTCGCCGGCACCGCACCGGGGCTCGTCTTCCGCGCACCGACGGGCTGCGTCGTCGTCATCCTGCCAGGGCCGCCCGGCGAGCTGCGGCGACTGTGGCCGAACGCCCTCGCGAGCGAGCCGATGCAGCAGCTGCTGCGGAGGACCCAGGCTCCCGGCCGGCGCGTGCTGCGGCTCTTCGGGGTCAGCGAGTCGGCGGTTGCTCGGGCGCTCGAAGAGGCGGGCGGGGACGGCGACGGCGTCGAGGTCACGATCTGCGCCCGCGAGTTCGAGATCCACGTCGACCTCGTCGTCGAGCGGGAGGCCGGGGCACGCGCCGACGCGCTCGAGGCGGCGCTCGTCGAGCGGCTCGAGCCCTGGCTCTTCGCGCGCGACGAGCGGCGCGTGGAGGAGATCGTGCTGGCGCTCGCTCGCGCCCGCGGCCTGCGGCTCGCGACGGCCGAGTCCTGTACCGGCGGCATGGTGGCGACGCGGCTGACGGGCATCGCGGGCTCGAGCGAGAGCGTTGTCGGCGGCGTCGTCGCCTACTCGAACGACGTGAAGCGGGGCGAGCTCGACGTTTCCGAGGAGCTCCTCGCCGAGCACGGGGCCGTCTCGGCCGAGGTGGCAGCGGCGATGGCCGAGGGAGCGCGGCGGCGGCTGGGCGCCGACGTCGCCGTCTCCGTCACCGGCGTCGCCGGGCCCGGCGGCGGGACGCCCGAGAAGCCGGTCGGACGCGTCCATCTCCATGCCGTCGGCCCGGACGGCTCGCTGGCGCGGACGCTCGACGTGCCGGGAGAGCGGGAGCAGATCCGGGTGCGGGCAGCCGTCACGGCGCTCCACCTCCTGCGTGCGCTTCTGACCGGAAGTCGCGACGAAGTCGCATGAGCCCGGCCGCTAGCGTGAGCGGCGATGAACGGCTCCGGCTCTTCCTCGCGCTGCGCCTGCCCGACGACGTTCTCGACGCGGTCGAGCGCTGGCAGCGCGAACGGTTCGCGGAGGTGCGGACCGTCCCGCGCGATCACCTGCACGTCACGCTCGCGTTCCTCGGCCACCGGCCCGCCGGCGAGCTCGAGTCGATCGTCGACGCACTGCGGACGGCCGCGGCAGGAGCGGGCGAGATCCGCCTCATTCCCCTCCGCTACCGCGAGACACGGAGCGTGGGCATGCTCGTGCTCGAGGACGAGGGAGGAAGGGCGGCTCTGCTCGCCGGCGACCTACAGGCGCGGTTGGAAAGGCTCGGCGTCTACCGCCGAGAAGGCCGGCCCTGGCTGCCGCATCTCACGGTCGCGCGCTGGCGCGAGCGCCCGCGGCTGCAACTCGAGCCGCCGCCGGTACGAACGTTCGTTCCGTCCGACGCGGCTGCTTACCTATCCCGGCTGCACCCCACAGGGGCGCGGTACGAAGTCGTGGAATCTGTCGCTCTAGGAGGCTGAGAGGTGGACAAGCACGAAGCACTCGACGTGGCGCTCGGCCAGATCGAGCGGCAGTTCGGCAAGGGATCGGTGATGAAGATGAGCGACCAGGCGGCGGTCTCGGTCGGCGCCGTCTCCACGGGGTCGCTCGCGCTCGACCTCGCCCTCGGCATCGGCGGCCTGCCGCGCGGGCGCATCGTCGAGATCTTCGGCCCCGAGTCGTCGGGCAAGACGACGCTCGTCTACCACGTGATCGCCGAGGCCCAGCGGCGCGGCGGCATCTGCGCGTTCATCGACGCCGAGCACGCGATGGACCCGACCTATGCGAAGCGCATCGGTGTCGACATCGACAACCTCCTCGTCTCGCAGCCGGACACCGGCGAGCAGGCACTCGAGATCGCGGAGCTCCTCATCCGCTCGGGCGCCCTCGACGTCGTCGCCGTCGACTCGGTCGCGGCGCTCACGCCGAAGGCCGAGATCGAAGGCGAGATGGGCGACTCCCACGTCGGCCTCCAGGCGCGGCTCATGAGCCAGGCGCTGCGCAAGCTCGCCGGCACGCTGAACCGCACCGACACGATCGCGATCTTCACGAACCAGCTGCGGGAGAAGATCGGCGTCATGTTCGGCAACCCGGAGACGACGCCGGGCGGCCGCGCCCTGAAGTTCTACTCGTCCGTGAGGCTCGACATCAGGCGGATCGAGACGCTGAAAGAGGGCGTCGAGGCGTTCGGGAACCGCGTCCGCGTCAAGGTCGTGAAGAACAAGGTCGCGCCGCCGTTCAAGCAGGCGGAGTTCGACATCATCTACGGCTCCGGCATCTCGTGGGAGGGCACGGTGCTCGACTCGGCCCTCGACCGGAAGGTGCTCACGAAGTCCGGCTCGTACTTCAGCTTCGGCGACGAGCGCCTCGGTCAGGGCCGCCAGAACGCGACGGCGTTCCTCCGCGAGCATCCCGACGTGACGCAGCAGATCCTCCAGCAGATCCAGGCGGAGATCGGCCCGGACCAGGTCGCGTCTGCGCGGCTGCTGCCTCTGGAGGCGAGCGGAGGGGGCGACAACGGCAAGGCGAAGGCCGACGCGGCGGCCGAGGCTCTCGCGGTGGCCGAAGCGGAGGCATGACCCCGACCGTCACGGGGCTGCGCGAGCGGAAGCGCAGCCGGGTCGCCGTCGAGCTCGACGGCCGTCCCTGGCGTGTGCTCCCTGCGGACGCGGTCGTGCGCGCGGGGCTCGGAGTGGGGCGTCGCCTGGACCGCGACACCGCGCGCCGGCTGGCGCGCGAGGTGCGCAGGGCCGAGGCGCTCGCCGCGGCCACGCGTTCCCTGGCTGCGAGCGACCGCTCCCGGCGCGCCCTCGAGCAGCGTCTCGAGCGCGCCGGCCACTCCGCTGCAGCACGCGAGGAGGTGCTCGCCGCCCTCCGCCGAGCCGGTCTGCTCGACGACGCGCGGGTTGCCGAGAGCCGTGCCCGCCGTCTCGCCCGTCGCGGCTACGGCGATGCGGCGATCCGGAGCGACCTGGCACGGCGGCTGATCCCGGCCGAGGCGGCCTCCGCGGCGATCGCCGCGCTCGAGCCGGAGCTCGACCGGGCCCGCCGAGAGCTCGCCGGGAAGACGGTCACGCCGGCGCTGCTCCGACGCCTCGCCGCCCGTGGCTTCTCGCGCGACACGCTCGACGAAGCCGCCTCGTTTGCGCTCGAGGCGTGAGACGCGATACGATGAGGTGCGTTCCATTCGACGTTTTGCCTGCAAAAGCAGCTTTTCCGAAACCAATCCGATGATCGACCACCCAGCCCCGACGACTCGGAGGCCTCGCGCGAGGTAGCGCAACGACCTTCCGGCGGGTCACGCCTGCCGGAGTACGGCTTCTCGGATAGCTGCCGGGCGGGCCCGGCGCCGCATGGGACGTGCCGCCTACGGCGGCTGAATCTCCGGCCGAGGAGCTGCGCACGTGCTGATCGGGATCGGAATTGCCATCGGGATCGCGGGAGGGATCGCCCTGACCCTGCTCGCCGTCTCGGTCTTCGGCACGACCGGCGTCACGAAGGCCCGCCGGATCCGCGACCAGCTGCTCGAAGACGCGCGCCGCGAGGGCGACGCCGTGCGGCGCGAGGCGCAGGTCGAGGCCCGCGAGCAGGCGTTCCTCCTCCGGAGCGAGATCGACGCCGAGCTCGCCGACCGGCGGGAGCAGGTGCTCAAGATCGAGGAACGGGTGCTCGCGAAGGAGCTCGAGGTCGAGAAGAAGCTCGAGGAGCTCGCGCGCCGCGACCAGGGGCTCGCCGACCGGGAGGAGCACGTCCGCCGGCTCCAGGAGGAGCTGAAGGAGACCAGGAACGACCAGCTCGCCGAGCTCGAGCGAGTCGCCGGCCTGACCCAGGCCGAGGCGAGGAACGTGCTGCTCGAGCGCGGGGAGCAGCAGGCACGCCACGAGCTGGCACGCCGCATCCGCACGCTCGAGGAGGAGGCGCGCGCGGAGTCCAGGCGCCGCGCCCGCAACCTCGTGGCCGACGCGCTCCAGCGGGTCGCGGCGAGTCACACGGCCGAGACGACGGTCACGGTGGTCGAGCTTCCGTCCGACGACATGAAGGGCCGGATCATCGGGCGGGAGGGCCGCAACATCCGCGCGCTCGAGCATCTGACGGGCGTCGACTTCATCATCGACGACACGCCGCACGCGGTCGTCCTCTCGTCCTTCGACGGCCTTCGCCGCGAGATCGCGCGCCTGACGGTCACCAAGCTGCTCGAGGACGGCCGGATCCATCCCGCCCGGATCGAGGAGACGTACTACGAGTCGAAGGCCGAGGTGGAGGAAGTGGTCCGCCATGCCGGAGAGCAGGCGGTCTTCGAGGCGAACTGCGGGCCGTTCCCCGACGAGATCGTGCAGATCCTCGGCCGTCTCAGGTTCCGTACGAGCTACGGCCAGAACGTCCTCAAGCACACGCTCGAGGTCGTGCATCTGGCGGGGATCATGGCGACGGAGCTCGAGGCGAACGTCCAGACCGCGAAGCGCGCGGCTCTCCTCCACGACATCGGCAAGGCGATGACGCACGAGGTCGAGGGCTCGCACGCGCTCATCTCCGCCCAGCTCGCCCGGCGGCACGGCGAGTCGCAGGGCGTCGTCCACGCCATCGAGGCGCACCACTACGAAGTGCAACCGCAGACCGTGGAGGCGGTGCTGCTCATCGCGGCCGACGCGGTCTCCGCGAGCCGCCCCGGTGCGCGCGGCGAGAGCCTCGAGCAGTACATCAAGCGCCTCGAGGCGCTCGAGGAGCTCGCGGCCTCCAAACCCGGCGTGGAAAAGGTCTACGCGCTCCAGGCCGGGCGCGAGATCAGGGTGATCGTCAGCCCTGGCGCGGTCGACGACGACGAAGCTGCGCTGCTCGCCCACGAGATCGCTCGCGAGATCGAAGACCGGCTCGAGTATCCGGGTCAGGTTAAGGTGACCGTGATCCGGGAAAGCCGCGCGGTGGACGTGGCGAAGAACCACACCGCGACCACGCCACGTTCGGCAGCCGACGAGCCCGAGCGCACGGCGGACTCGCCGATTCAGGCCGCCTGAAGCCAGGGCTACCCTTCCTCCGTGCGCCGCTACCACGTCACGACGTTCGGCTGCCAGATGAACGCCCACGACTCCGAGCGGATCAAGGGCCTGCTCGAGGAGCTCGGGCTCGGCGAGGCCGCCTCGCAGGACCAGGCGGACGTGATCGTCCTCAACACCTGCACGATCCGCGAGAAGCCCGACACGCGATTCGCGGCGCACATGGGAAATGCGGCAAAGCTGAAACGCGAGCGCCCGGGGACCGTCGTCGCGGTTGGCGGCTGCTACGCCGAGGCCCAGCGCGAGCGGCTGTTCGCGCTCTACCCGGACGTCGACGTCGCCTTCGGCCCGGGGACGATCTCGCACCTCGGCGACTGGCTCGGCGCCGGGGGGGAAGGGCTCCCGCGCGGCTCGTTCGGCACGGGCGCGGGGCGAGCGTTCGCTGCAGGCCTGCCGGCCCGGCGCGAGCGCCGGTTCCAGGCGTGGGTGCAGGTCTCGATGGGCTGCAACTCCGTCTGTTCCTACTGCATCGTCCCGGCGGTCAGGGGACGCGAGACCTCGCGGCGACCGGGCGAGGTGCTGGCCGAGGTGGAGCGGCTCGCCGCGGAGGGTGTCCGCGAGGTGACCCTGCTCGGGCAGAACGTCAATTCGTACGGCCGTGACGTCGGCTCGAGCTTCGCGGAGCTGCTGCGGGCGGTCGACGCCGTCGAGGGCATCGAGCGGATCCGCTTCACGAGCCCGCACCCGAAGGACTTCCGCCGCGACGTGATCGCCGCGATGGCCGAGTGCGCCGCGGTGTGCGAGCACGCGCACCTTCCGCTGCAGTCCGGATCGAGCCGGATCCTGAAGGCGATGCGGCGGACGTACTCCCGTGAGCGCTACCTGCGGCTCGCCGGCGAGCTGCGCGACGCGATCCCGGACCTCGCGCTCACGACGGACGTCATCGTCGGCTTCCCGGGCGAGACGGAGGACGACTTCCGCGAGACGCTCGAGGTCGTCGAGGAGGTCGGCTTCGACGGTGCCTTCACGTTCGTCTACTCGCCGCGGGCCGGGACCGAGGCCGCCGCGATGCCCGACCAGGTACCGGACGACGTGAAGCGCCGGCGCATCGAGCGGCTCGTCGAGGTCGTGCAGCGGGTCGCGGCCGAGCGCAACCGCGCGCGCGTCGGCATGGTGGAGGAGGTGCTCGTCGAAGGCCCCAGCCGCACCGAGCCGGAGCTCCTGCGCGGCCGTACACGCCGCAACACGACCGTGAACTTCGGCGGCGACGCCGTTCCCGGCGAGCTCGTCCCGGTCGAGATCTCGAGCGCGACCTCGACGACGTTGCGCGGTGTCCACCTTGCGGCAGCTGCAGCCTAGAGACCTCGTCTGGGACGGCTGCCTCAACGTCCGCGACCTCGGCGGGCTGGCGACGGCGGACGGAGGGGAGACGCGGTTCGGCGCCGTCGTCCGCGCCGACAGCGTCCACCAGCTCAGCGATGACGGCTGGCAGGCGCTCGTCGATCACGGCATCCGCACGGTGATCGACCTCCGGGGAGACAACGAGCGCGCGGACGATCCGCCGGCGGAGCTGCCCGTCGAGGTCGTGCATCTGCCGTTCCTGGGCGGCGGCGAGGCGGACCTCGACGCGCTCGGCGAAGAGGTCGACGCGGCGGCCGCTGCTGCGCCCGACGTGTCGACCGCGACGCGCGACGTCTACCTGATCTTCCTCGAGCGGTTCCGGGCGAACGTGGCCGCGGTCGTCCGTGCCGTGGCGAACGCACCGGCAGGCGGCATCGTCATCCACTGCGCGGGCGGCAAGGACAGAACGGGGCTGGTCTCGGCGCTCCTGCTCCACCTGGCCGGAGTGGACGACGAAGACATCGCGGCCGATTACGCGCTGAGCGAGGAGCGGCTGCGCCCGCGCCACGAGAGATGGCTCGCCGCGGCCGAGAGCGAGGAGGAGCGCGAGCGTCTGCTGCGGATCACGCGGACCCCGGCGGCGTCGATGACCGGTGTCGTCGCCGAGCTCGCACGTCGTCACGGCAGCGTGGAGTCGTACCTTCGCGGGGCCGGAGTGACGAACGAGGAGCTCGACCTCGTCCGCGCGCGCCTTCGTGGCTGAGCTGGTCATCGGCCTCTACGGGCCGACCGCGAGCGGCAAGTCCGACGTCGCGGCTGCCGTCGCCGGCTTGATCCAGGCCGAGGTCGTCTCGGCCGACGCCATGCAGGTCTACGACGGCCTGCCGATCCTGACGAACCGGTCGCCTCATCCTGAGCGGCTCGTCGGGATCTGGCCGCTTTCCCACCCGGCCTCCGTGGGTGAGTACGCGCCGCTCGCGCATGCCGCCGTCGACGAGATTCTCGTCTCGGGGCGCACGCCCCTCGTCGTCGGCGGGACCGGCCTCTACTTCCGTGCTGCCCTCGCCGAGCTCGCGTTGCCGCCCGCACCCGCGCCGGGAGCGCGCGAGCGGTCGGAGCGCCTCTACGACCAGGCGGGCGCCGAGGGAGCGCACGCGCGGCTCGCCGGGCTCGACCCGGCGGCGGCGGAGCGGATCCATCCGAATGACCGGCGACGGGTCGTTCGCGCCCTCGAGCTCGCGGAGTCGGGCAGCTCGCTCGTGCCGCGCCGTGAGGCGCTCTTCGGCGGGGCCTGGCGGCACCCGACCCTGGTAGTGGGGCTGGACGTGCCGAAGCAAGAGCTCGACCGCCGGATCGCCGAGCGGACACGAAGGATGTTCGACGCGGGCGTCGAGGACGAGGTGCGCAGGGCGCTGCGCGTTCGGCCGTCCGCGACCGCGGAAAGGATCATCGGGCTGAGCGAGGTTGCGACGCTGCCGCGCGAAGAGGCGATCGAGGCGCTCGCCGCGCGTACGAGGAGGTACGCCGCGTATCAGCGCAAATGGCTGCGGCGGCTCGAAGGGCTCGTTATGGTCGCGGCCGACCGGCCGCCGGAGGAGACCGCAGCTGAGATCGTCGCGCTGGCACGCACACGGGAACGTCTACCTCGTCCTTGAGGGAGACTCGGGGGGCGTCGACCTGTCCGGCACCGACGGGGCGATCGAGGTGCAGGCAGTCGACGGCGACGACCTGACGATCGGCGTCGTCAACCCGGACGGCTCGCGGGCGGAGATGTCCGGCAACGGGACGCGCATCGCGGCCGCCTGGCTGATGTCCAGGAACGGCACCGCGGAGGCGCGCGTGCACGTGGGGTCGCGGACCGTGAACGTGCGTCGAACGGACGAAGGCCTCTTCGAGTCCGCGCTCGGGCGCGTGGAGGTGGGGGCTAGGGAGATCGTGGACGGCATCGAGCTGACTCCGGTCTGGGTCGGCAATCCCCATGCGGTCGTCGTCGGAGATCCAGGGCGCATCGGCGAGCTCGGCCCCCGGCTCGAGAGCCACATGCGGTTTCCCGAGCGCACGAACGTGCAGGTCGTGCGTGTAGAACGGCCCGGCGTGGTGACGGCGCGCGTCTGGGAGCGCGGCGTGGGGGAGACGGCCGCCTCGGGGACCGGCGCGGTGGCCGCCGCCGCCGCGACGCACGGTGAAGGGGAGGTTCTCGTCCGGTTCCCCGGCGGCGATCTCCAGGTGCGCCTCCGCGACGGGGCTGCGTGGCTCATCGGGCCCGCGGAACCGCTCGAAGAAATGCCGGCCTCCAGCCCGGAAGCCGACACGGATACGTGACGGGGTTCCGGGTATCGTCGATTCCGAGGGCGGAGGGAGAGCTACCCCACCCTATGGGCGGGGGTGCGTCGCGGGCTCGCGCGGCCCCGCCGTGCCCCGCGACGACGGCACCTAGGCGCCGATCTCGAACTCGCGCAGTACGTCGTTGAGGCTCGTCTTCAGATCCGTCTGCTCGCTGCGCCAGCCGACGACGAGCGCGCAGGCCACCTCGTACGTCCCCGCCGGGAACTCCTTTGGCCGGGTGCCGGGGACGACGACCGCCCGCGGCGGAACGTAACCCCGATGTTCGACCGGTTCCGGCCCGGTCACGTCGATCACCGGCACCGACCCCGTCAGCGACACGTTTGGCGCCAGCACGGCACGCTCCCCGATCAGGACGCCCTCGGTGAGGATGCAGCGCGACCCGATGAAGGCGCCGTCCTCGACGATCACCGGCCGCGCCTGCACGGGCTCGAGCACGCCGCCGACACCGACGCCGCCGGCGAGGTGGACGTCCGCGCCGATCTGCGCACACGAGCCCACGGTGGCCCACGTGTCGACCATCGTGTTCGGGCCCACCCAGGCGCCGATGTTGACGTAGCTCGGCATCAGGATCACGCCGGGCGAGAGGAAGGAGCCGTACCGCGCCACCGCCGGGGGCACGACGCGCACGCCCCGCTCGGCGTAGTCCTGCTTGAGCGGGATCTTGTCGAGATACTCGAACGGGCCGACCTCGATCGGCTCGACCTTCCGGACGCGGAAGTACTCGAGAATCGCCGCCTTCGCCTCCTCGTTGACGCGCCAGTCGCCGCCGACCTTCTCCGCGACGCGCACCTCACCCCGGTCGAGCGCCGCGATCGTCGCCTCGACGTCGGTCACCACGCCTCCCGCAGGATCTCGGCTGCGCGCTCGCACTCCTCGAGGGTCGGCACGAGCGCGAAGCGGACGTAACCCGCGCCGCTCGGCCCGAACATCTCGCCGGGAGAGACGATGATCCCGCGCTCGAGCAGCACGCCCGGGTCGGGGCCGAGCACCCAGAGATACATCGTGGCCTCGCTCGCCACGACCTCCCAGCCGCGGCCCTCGATCGCCGGGATCAGAACCTCCCGCTTCGCGCGGTAGCGGGCCCGCGTCTCCTCGACGTGCCGCTCGTCGTTCCAGGCTGCGACCGACGCCCGCTGCACGAACTCCTGCGGCGCGGTCCCCACGGTCGGACGGTACGCCTTCAGCGCCGCGACGATCTCCGGCGGCGCGGCGACGAAGCCCGAGCGGTAGCCGGTCATCGAGGAGCGCTTGCTCAGCGTCTGGAAGACGACGAGGCGCGAGCGGTCGGCGGCCTGCAGCGCCGAGGGCGGCGGCTCGTCGAACCACAGCTCCGTGTAGGCCTCGTCGGAGCCCACGACGAAGTCATGCCTCTTGGCTGCCTCGACGAGCTCGTCGTAGAACTCGCGTGGAGCGACGGCGCCGGTCGGGTTGTGGGGATAGTTGACCCAGACGAGCGCCACGTCGTCGTCGAGCCCGCCGAGATCCGGGAGGAACCCGTTCTCGCGGCGCAGCGGCAGTGTCTGCACGCCGGCTCCGGCGAAGAGGGCGCCCCTCTCGTAGACGGGATAGGCGGGCTCGCCGAACGCCACGACCCGGCCGCGGGTCCCGAGCACCTGCGCGAAGGAGAAGATCGCCTCCTTCGAGCCGTAGGTGGGCACGATCCCGCGCTCGGGGTCGACGGCGACGCCGAACCGCCGTTCGAGCCAGCCGGCGGCCGCCTCGCGCAGCTCGGGGAGGCCCTGCGCGAGCGGGTACGGGGCGCGCTCCGGCAGCGCCTCGACGAGCGCCTCGCGAATCAGGGGGTCGGTCGGCTCGTTCGGGTCGCCCTTGCCGAAGTCGATCACCTCGACGCCGGCGGCGAGGAGCCTTCGCCGCTCCTCCTCGAGCCGCGTGAACGGGTACGCGGCCATCTCCGCCAGCACCGGGTTGATCATGAGAGGAACGTAGCCAGCGTCTCGTACACCGCGTGCAGGTTCGCGATCGGGATCTGCTCGTCCTGCCGGTGCGCGTACGCGGTCGCGCCGGGGCCGTAGTTGATCGCGTCGATGCCCTGCTCGGCGAACTGCGCGACCGGCGTCCAGGCCTGCTTCGCCGCGACCTCCGGAACGAGCTCGCGCAGCCGCCCGACGAGCGGGTTCCCGAGCGCGGGCGGAGCCGCCGGGGCCGAGTGAAGGACGCGGAGCTCGCCGTCTGGAAGGAGCTCGCGCAGCCGCGCCGCGGCCTCCTCGGGCGAGCGGCCGGGGGCGAAGCGGAAATTGAGCTCCGCCGACGCGCGCGCGGGCACGACGTTCTGCGCGATCCCTCCCTCGACTCCCACCGCGCTCACGACCTCGCGGAACACGAGCCCGTCGAGCTCGACATCGCGCGGCTCGAGCCGCGCGAGCGGCGCGAGCCCCTCCACGAGCTCGTGGATCGCGTTGCGTCCCGTCCACGGCCGGGCCGAGTGGGCGCTCTCGCCGTGGAACTCGATCTCGGCCTGGAGGTTCCCGAGACAGCCGGCGTGCAGGATCGCGTCGGTCGGCTCGAGCACGACGGCGAGCTCCGTCCCCGCGAGGACGCCGCTGCCGAAGACCGCGGGGAGCGGGCTCTCGTCGAGCGCGATCTCCTCGCGCGTGAAGAAGACGTACCGAGCGGGAGCCGACGCACGCGCGAGCTCGAGCATCACCGCCACGCCGCTCTTCATGTCGCTCGCGCCGAGGCCGTGCACCGCGTCGTCCTCGATGCGACCCGGGATGTTTCCCTGCCCGGGGACGGTGTCGACGTGGCCGGCGAGGGCGACCGTCGCCGCCGCATCGCCCCATACGATCGCCTCGCCGTCGTCGTAGAGCGGCTCGCCGGGGAGCAGGCTGCGCACGAGCTCCATCGCCTCCTGCTCCTGCCGGCTCTCGGAAGGAACGTCGACGAGCTGGAGGGTACGGTCCGCGAGCTCTGAGGCGGGCATGGCAGGAGTCATAATGACCGGCGGATGGCGGCAAGACAGCCCGATCGCTCCTGGGTGGCCGAGCCCGAGCGCGGGCTCGTACTCGCGGTGCTCGCACCCGGAGCCGACGGCGCCGACGAGCTCGCCGAGCTCGAGGAGCTCGCCCGCACCGCGCTCGTCGAGCCGGTTGGCCGCGTGGTCCAGCACCGACGGCTGCCGGACGCCCGCACGTACGTGGGCAAGGGGAAGCTCGAGGAGCTGAAGCAGGCGTACTCCGACTCGAGCGCCGAGGTGCTGATCGTCGACGACGAGCTGAGCCCGCCGCAGCAGCGGGCCCTCGAGAACTCCCTGCAGGCGCGGGTCGTGGATCGCACGCAGCTGATCCTCGACATCTTCGCGCAGCACGCCGTGACGGCTGAGGGGAAGCTCCAGGTAGAGCTCGCGCAGCTCGAATACAACCTGCCGCGGATGCGGGGTATGTGGCAGCACCTCGAGCGGCTCGGCGGCGGCACGGGCGGTCTCGGCGCCGGCGTCGGCACCCGCGGGCCGGGCGAGTCCCAGCTCGAGACCGACCGGCGCCTCGCACGCCGCCGGATCACGCTTCTCCGCGAGCGGTTGCGCAACCTGAGCCGCCAGCGCGATGTCCGGCGCAAGGAGCGCCGCCGCACCGAGACGCCGACGGTGGCCCTCGCCGGCTACACGAACGCCGGCAAGTCGACGCTGCTCAACGCGCTCACCGGCGCAGGAGTCTCCGTGCGCGACCGGCTGTTCGAGACGCTCGATCCCACCACGCGCGGCTTCGAGCACGAAGGGCGGCGGTATCTCGTCACCGACACGGTCGGCTTCGTCCGCCGTCTGCCGCACCAGCTCGTCGAGGGCTTCGCGGCGACGCTCGAGGAGACCCTCGTCGCCGACCTCGTCCTTCACGTCGTCGACGGCTCGGCGCCCGAGCCGCAGCTCGTGGAGCAGATCGCCGCGGTCGACTCCGTGCTGCGCGAGATCGGCGCGACCGAGCTGCCCGTCGAGCTCGTCGTGAACAAGATCGACGCGGTCGACGCGCTCGGTCGGCGCCGGCTCGCGAACAGGTATCCGGACGCCCTCCAGATCTCGGCGCTCGAAGGGGAGGGCCTCGAGGCTCTGCGGGCCCGGATCGCCGATCGCTTCGGCGAGCGCTTCGAGCGGGTGAGGCTCCTCCTGCCGTACGACGAGGGCGGGCGACTCAACGAGCTCTACGCGCTCGGGGCGCCGATCGACGAGCGCGAGGACACGCCGGACGGCGTGCTCGTCGCTGCCCGCCTGCCGCGCCGGGAGCTTCGCCGTTTCGCGCCGTACCTCGTCGCCGGGGCGGAGTCCGCCCAGCGCCGGAAGGGCGCGTGACGGAGCTCCAGGTGAAGCGCCTCCACGCCGAGGCGACGCTGCCGACGCGCGCGTACGAGGGCGACGCGGGCCTCGACCTCTCCGCGTGCGAGCGGGTCGAGCTCGGGCCGGGGGAGAGGGCCGTGGTCTCGACCGGACTTGCCGTCGCCATCCCGGAAGGCCATGCGGGCCTCGTCCTCCCGCGCTCGGGGCTCGCCGTGCGGCACGGCATCTCCAAGGTCAACGCGCCGGGCCTGATCGACGCCGGGTACCGCGGCGAGCTCAAGGTCGTGCTGCTCAACACCGACCGGAACGAGCGGTTCGTCGTCGAGCCGGGAATGCGGATCGCGCAGCTCGTCGTCGTCCCGGTGGCCCTGCCGGAGCCCAGAGAGGTCGCCGAGCTGCCGGCGAGCGAGCGCGGCGAGCGGGGCTTCGGCAGCTCGGCGCACTGATGCCGCTCGAGCCGCGCATCCGGGTCTCCGCCGTCCTGCGCTGGGAGGGACGCGTCCTCCTCTGCCGGCACGAGAAGTCGGGGCGCGGCGAGTACTGGCTGCTGCCCGGCGGCGGCGTGAACACCGGCGAGAGCCTCGTCGACGCGCTGCGCCGTGAGCTCGAGGAGGAGGTGGCGATCGGCGACGACCTCACGTTCGAGGGGCCGGTCGCGGTCGTCGACTCGATCGCCCCGAAGCGCGCCTTCGTCGGAAAGCACGTGGTGCACATCATCTTCGCCGCCGACCTTTCCGGGCGCTCGCTCGAACGCGTCACCTCGAAGGACGCGGCCGTCCGGGGGCACCGGCTCTTCCATCCCGCGGAGCTCGACGACATCGTCCTCCACCCGCCCCTCCAGCGCTTCCTCGGCCGCTGGCAGCCCGGCGACCCAGCCGTCTACCTCGGCGCGCTCTGGGCGCCGTGAGCGCGCTGCCTCCGCTCCGACGCGTCTCGATCCAGGGTTACCGCGCCGCCCGCGCGCTCGAGCTCAGGCCCGGCTCGGTGTGCGCGCTCGTGGGGGAGGCGTCGAGCGGGAAGTCGACCGTGCTCACCGCGATCTGGACGCTGCTCGAGGCGGCGGCCCCGCCCCCGACGATCGACGACGTTGCGCGAGACGGAGCGGGCGGGCGGATCCGCCTCGAAGCGGACGTGGCCCGGGGGACGATCTTCCTCGACGCCCGGCCGCCGGACACGCTCAACCTCAACCGGGCCGGGGCGCCTCCGGTGCTCTTCCTACCGGCGAATCTCCGCTCGAGGACGCTCGTCGCGCCGGCCACGGGACGAGGCGCCCCCGAGGTGGCCGAGCTCTTTCAGCCGCCGGCCGTCGACCGTCACTGGGCGGCGGCCGACGGCGGGCTCGCCCTCGTCGCAGGCATGGAGCGGCTGCTCGCGTCGAACCTGCGCCATTTCGTGCTCCTGATCGAGGAGCCGGAGCTCTACCTCGCGCCGCACGTGCAGCGCCAGCTCTACGGGCTGCTCCGCGCTCTCGCACAGGCGGGGAACCAGATCCTGTACTCGACGCACGCGCCGGTCTTCCTCAGCGTGGACCGCCTCGAGGAGCTTGCGCTCGTCCGCCACACGGCGACGGGCGGCACGTCGCTCTTCCAGCCGGAGCCGCTCGCGGAGGCCGAGACGTTCCGTGCGCTCTCCGAGTTCGACAGCGACCGTGCGGAGCTGTTCCTCGCCCGCTGTGCGGTGCTCGTCGAGGGACGCACCGAGAAGATGACGTTTCCGCTCGTGTTCGACGCGCTCGGGGTCGACCCCGACAAGGAGGGGATCCTCGTGCTCGAGTGCGGCGGCAAGGGCAACATGCCGCTCTTCGCGCGGGTCGCCAACGCGTGCAGCATCCCGTACGTCGTCGTCCACGACCGCGACGCCGGGCGGGGTGTGCGACCCGTCGAGTCCGAGCGCGTCGTGAACCGCCAGATCCGGGAAGTGGCGGGCAGCCGCCGCACCGTGGTGCTGACCCCCGACTTCGAGACGCTGTCGGGGCTGCGCGCGGGCAATCGCGGGCGCAAGCCGCAGAAGGCCTGGCGGCGCTACAGCCGCGACGGCGAGGTGCCCGAGGCGCTCCGGACGGCGGTCGAGAAGGTGCTCATGGTCGCGCGGGCCGGCTGAGCCTCAGTTCAGGCGGCCGCCGCGCGAGCGGGCCCGGGCCGCCGAGACCTCGTGCGCCCGTCGCTCCAGCTCGTCCGGCAACGGCTCCAGCCGGGGCGGCTCGTCCGTACCCAGCCGGTGCGCGAGCGCCTGGGCGAGCAGCCAGTCCGCGAGCCACGCGTTGCGCGGCAGGAGCGGCCCATGCAGGTACGTCCCGATCACGCGGCCCGAGCGGCAGCCCTCGAAGCCGCTCTCGCCGTCGTTGCCGAAGCCCGCGAGGACGCGGCCGAGCGGCTCGGCGCCGGGATCGAGGCGCGTCCGGCCCGCGTGGTTCTCGAACCCGGCGAGCGTGCGCTTCTGTCCCGCTTCGAGTTCGCACTCGATCAGCACGTCGCCGATCATGCGCCGTTCCCCGGCGACGGTCTCGAGCGGCAGAAGCCCGATGCCCGGCATGTCCTCCCCGTGGAAGCCGCGGTAGCCGCGGCCGAGGAGCTGATACCCGCCGCACACGGCGAGCATCGCAGCGCCCTCGGCGACCGCCTCGTGCAGCGCATCCGCCTTGCGCAGGAGATCTTCGGCGACGAGCAGCTGCTCGCGGTCCTGACCGCCGCCGACGTAGTAGAGGTCGTGCTCGCCCGGAACGACCACGTCTCCCATCCCGAGCGCTCTCACCTCGAGCTCGTGACCACGCCAGGCGGCGCGGCGAGTGAGCACGGCGATGTTGCCGCGGTCGGCGTAGATGTTGAGGTAGTCCGGATAGAGGTGGCCGACCCGGACCGTCGTCACGCCGAGCGCTCCCAGTACGGCTTGGCGAGGCCGCGCGAGGCGAGGAGCCGCTGCAGGCCGAGCATCGCGGTGTAGGTGGGGAGGACGACGAGCTCGCCGCCCTCGGGCGTCAGCTCCAGCCCGTGGTCGAGCGCCCGCGCGAGGTCGGGCTCGAGCTCGATCGAGCCCTCGGCGAGGCCGCCGTAGCGGAAGCGCAGGCCGAGCTCGGCAGCACGGCTGCCGCTCGCGACGAGCGTGCGAACTCCCGGCAGGAGCGGCTCGAAGTCGACGTCCCAGATCCACGAGACGTCGCGGCCGTCGGCGACCTCGTCGTTGAGCGCGACCACGAGCATCGGAGGCGCACCGCCGTCCACGAGCGTGCGGACGGCCTCGTTCGCTCCCGCGGGGTTCTTGATCAGCAGCAGGAGAATGCGCTTGTCGCCGACCGCCACACGCTCGAAGCGGCCGAACGCCGCCGAGAAGCGCTCGAGCCCGGCCGCGATCGCGTCGAGGTCCGCGCCGAGCGACCGTGCGAGGGCGGCCGCGGCGAGCGCGTTGTAGACGTTGTAGAGGCCGGGAAGCGCGATCTCGACCCGGCGCGAGCCCTCGGGCGTTTCGAGCAGGAACGAGGCGCGCTCGAGACCGCGCAGCGTGACCTCGCGGGCGGCGACCGCGAGCGGCGGCCGGGCATGGTCGCCACGCGGGCAGCGGTAGTCGCCGAGGTGTCCGACGTACGCGGCGGCGTACTCGTACGGCGTGCCGCAGCGCACGCAGTACTTCGAGTCGGCCGCGTGCTGCAGCACCGGGCGCGCCACGCGCGGGTCGTCGAGGCCGAAGGCGACGCTCTCCGCGTGATCCGCGCCGACCGCGGCGAGTTGCGGGTCGTCGGCGTTGTAGACGAGCCGCGCATCGGCCGGGAGGCCCTCGACCGCCTCCCGCCAGCGCTCCGCCACGAGCTCGAGCTCGCCGTAGCGGTCGAGCTGGTCGCGGAAGAGGTTGCCGAGGCAGACAGCCCTCGGCCGGAGGCGGCGGACCAGCTCCGGCAGCGCCCCCTCGTCCACCTCGAACAGGCCGAGGTCGGCGTTCCCCCCGCGCAGCAGCGCCGACGCCACGCCGGAGACGAGATTCGCCCCGGCCGCGTTGTGTGCGAGCCGGTGCGATGGGCGCAGGATCTCGGCGGCCATGGCCGTCGTGGTCGTCTTGCCGTTCGTCGCCGAGACGACGGCCGCGCCCGCCGGCAGCCGGGCCGCGAGCCGGTCGATCGCGTCCCGGTCGAGCTCTGCGAGGAGCTTGCCCGGGATCGTCGTGCCGCCGCCCGCCCCGAGACGGCGCGAAAGCGCGCCTACGGCCCGCGCCGCGGCGATCTCGAGGCCGAGTGGGGGGCGGGGGCGCACCGCGCGAGGGTAGTCGAGACACGGCTGCACGGGCCTACTTGCGGATTCCTCAACCTGCTCTACACTTGTTGACATGGCGAAGAAGCAGCCCCGCTACCGGGCGCTCGCCTCGATCGATCCGCAGGAGCTCGCGGAATTCCAGGCCGGCATCCGCAAGCGCTACACCGACGAGCAGATCGTGGCGGAGATCGTCGCCTGCGCCGAGCGGGTCGGCCGCTCGCCGACGATGCGGGAGTTCGCCTCCGATTCCGACACCGCCGTGCATCCGCAGACGGTGATCGAGCACTTCGGCTCGTGGAACGCCGCGAAGCGCGCCGCCGGCCTCGTCCCGAGGCGCTTCGCCACGCGCGAGGAGCTGCTCGGGCTCCTCCGCATCCTCGGCGAGGAGCTCGGGCGCCCGCCCACGGCGCGCGACATCGACGAGCACAAGGGGCGGCTGCCGTCCAAGTCGCTCTACTGGCACACGTTCGGCTCGCTGACGAATGCGCTGCGGGAGGCCGGGTTCGACGTCCCGGTCGGGGAGGAGCGGCTCGAACGGGCGGTCGACCAGGGCGCGGGCCTCGCCGAGCGCCTCGGCCGGCTGCCGAAGTTCGCGGACTGGGCGGCGGCGCGGCGGCAGGACGACTCGCTCCTCACCGAGTGGCAGGTCTATCGCATGTTCGACGCGCGGCGCGGCGCCTGGTCGACGTTCCAGTTCCTCGTTCGGCAGCGGCTCGCGGAGCAGGGCCGCGAGGTCGCGAGCGACGGGACGCTGCGGCGCTGAGAGCTAGGCGGCCGCGGCCGCGATCTTGGCGAGCCGCTCGAGGCAGTAGGCGCTCTGCCCGGGGGCGCGCACCGCAGGGAGCGCGCGGTCCTCGACGTAGCTGCGGTCGGGGCGGAAGCGTGCGGTGCGGGCGACGCAGCCCGCCCGGAGCGCGAAGAAGGTGCCGTCCCGCACCTCGCTGAGGCGGAGCCGGACGCCCGCGAACTCGCCGGCGATCTCGAGCGCCTTGCGGGTCGAGGCGAAGAAGACCTCTTCACGCCCCCGACCGAGCCACAGCGGGCGTCCGACCCCGCGCGCGGCGAAGACCGTTCCGGGGTCTCGCCGGTCGAGCCACGCCGTCGCCATCGAGCCGGCGAGCTCCTCGAGCGCCCGCGGATCGTTCTGCGAGTGGGCCGCGAGGGCGAAGATCGCCTCCGAGTCCACGGTCATCCGGGGCTCGGAGCGGGCGCAGGAGTGGGGGGCGAGCAGCTCGTCGTCGTTCGTGATGATCCCGTTGTGGATCCCGACGACGGGTCCGTGCCGCACCGGATGGTTGTTGGCCGGGATCGAGGGGTGGCCCTTCGTGTAGTCGCGGACGTGCACGAGTAGCTCGGTCGCGTGCGCCGGCACGCTGATCCGCTCGAGCAGGCGGCTCGCCGGCGTGCGCTGCTTCATGACCACCGGATACGCGTCCTTCTCGCCGCGATACGCATAACCGACCGCGTCGGCGCCTCGATCGGCGATTCCGGCGAGGAGCGCCTGCGCAGCGAGCGTCCGGTCGACGCCGCTCCGCGGCGAGAGGCTATATCCGGCGATTCCGCACATTCGTCCTGGCGAAGCCTTTCTCCATATCGGTCTCGGTTCCCTGCCACCGTAGGCCAAGGGAGTTAGGGGTTTCTAAAGCCGTATCCGGACGGAGCCGATGTATGCCTCGATGGAACACTCCTTTGCGGCCGAGGGTCCTGCCGCCGAGCACGCGCCGGCGGAGGATCCACTCAAGCTCTACGTGCGCCAGATCGGCGGCGGGCCCCTGCTCACGCGCGAGGAGGAGCGTGAGCTCGCGCGCCGCAAGGACGAGGGCGACGAGGAGGCGAAGCGGCGCCTGATCGAGTCGAACCTGCGGCTCGTGATGGCGATCACGCGCAACTACACGAAGGCCAACGTGCCGCTGCTCGACCTGATCCAGGAGGGCAATCTGGGGCTCATCCGGGCGGTGGAGAAGTTCGACTACCGGCTCGGCTACAAGCTCTCTACCTACGCGACCTGGTGGATCCGCCAAGCCATCACCCGCGCTCTCGCCGACCAGGGGCGGACGATCAGGCTTCCCGTTCACGTGGCCGACCAGGTGCGGCGGCTGCTGCGGGCGCGCCGCCAGCTGGCGCAGAAGCTCAACCGCGAGCCGACGCTGGCCGAGCTGGCGCGAGAGACGCAGCAGTCGGAGGAGCGGGTGCGCGAGCTGCTCGGGCTCGTGGAGACGCCGGTCAGCCTCGAGACTCCCGTCGGCGACGGCGAGAGCCTCTACGGCGACCTGATCGAGGACGTGCACTCGCTCGCGCCGCACGAGCAGTCCGCCGAGCAGGCGCGGACGCGCGAGCTTGCCGGGGCGCTCGAGCAGCTGAACCCGCGCATGCGCCGCGTGCTGGCGCTTCGCTTCGGCCTCGACGGCGAGCCGCCGCACACGCTCGAGGAGGTGGGGGCGCAGCTCGGCATCACGCGCGAGCGGGTGCGCCAGCTCGAGACGCGCGCCCTGCGCGAGCTGAGGCTGGCCGCCCCGGGTCTCGAGCACTACCTGCGCGCCGAGTAGCGCCGCCTACGGCGCGGCGACCATCTGCATCTCGCGGAGATTCGCGAGACGGCGGAGGGAGTCGAGCTCGATCTGGCGCACCCGCTCGCGGGTGAGCCCGAGGCGCTTGCCGATCTCCTCGAGCGTCTTCGGCTCCTCGTCGACGAGCCCGTAGCGAAGGATCAGCACCTGCCGCTCGCGCTCGCCCAGGGCCTGCAGGGCGACGGCGAGCGCCTGGCTGCGCAACGCGCCCTCGACACGCTCCTCCGGCAGCGGCTCGTCACCGGCGACGAAGTCCCCGAAGACGGCGTCCTCCTGGTCGCCGACCGGCTGGTCGAGGCTCGCCGAGGCCCGCGCGGCGGCCCGCACCTCGCGTGCCTGCTCGATCGGCAGCGACGCCTCGGCGGCGATCTCGTCGAGCGTCGGCTCCCGGCCGAGCTCCATCCAGAGCGTCCGCTCGGCGCGATTCATCTTCTGCATCCGCTCGACGATGTGGACGGGCATCCTGATCGTCCGCGCCTTGTCGGCGAGCGCCCGGGCGACGGCCTGCCGGATCCACCAGGTCGCATAGGTCGAGAACTTGTAGCCGCGGCGCCAGTCGAACTTCTCGACGGCGCGGATGAGGCCGAGCGTGCCCTCCTGGATCAGGTCGAGGAAGGGAAGCCCCTGGTTGCGGTAGTTCTTCGCGATCGAGACGACGAGGCGGAGGTTCGACTGGATCATCCGCTGCTTCGCGGCACCGTCGCCGCGCTCGATCCGCTTCGCCAGCTCCACTTCCTGGGCGGCCGTGAGGAGCTGGTGGCGGCCGGCCTCGCGCAGGAAGAGCTGCAGCGCGTCGGTCGTCGTCTCGAGCGGCTGCGTCGACGGCTGAGTCTTCTCGGCCGGCGGCTCCGTTTCCGGCTCGCGCTCGGGCTCGGTGAGCAGCTCGATGCCGCGACGGTCGAGCTCCTGGTACACGGCCTCGGTCTCGAGCGGGTCGAGCTCGAGCGGCTCCAGCACCTCGACCAGCTCCACCTGGCGCAGCTGGCCGCTCGACTCCGCGGCCTCGAGCAGCGTCGCCAGCTCCTCGCTCCCGAGGATCGACTCGATCTCGACCGTCGTCACGGAATCCCCCTCAATCGGCGCTCCCTGGACGTCGTTCCCGCCTGCCGAAGCTACCCAAACACGACGCGCTGCGCGGAATCAAGTCCCGTGCACGATAAGCGATGTTATGTCAAGTAGAAGCGGGCCGGATTCGGCCGGGACCCCTCCCGCCCACTTATCCACAGGATGCACGGAGTGCTGTGGAAATGTTGATTATTCAACGTTCGCAAATTGCGGCATTTTCCGGTTCGGGGCCCCTTGCGCCGTGTCTGGAGAGGCCATACATTCCCTCATGCGCCGAGCACGGCGCGGGAGTAGGACGAAGCAGCACCGGGAGGTCGTACGAGGCGGCCCGCAAGGGCCGAAGCGGAAAGTCGACCGGGGTTGTGGACGAAACCGCGACCGGCTCGGCGAATTTTTTTCGTCCTTCCCCCCTTCCGGCGCCGGCTCGACTACGATCGCCGCGATGCCGTTTCCGCCGCGCCCTCCGCGTCCGCCCAGCATCGACCAGGGCGTGATCGCCCTCATCTGGGCGGTTTTCCTCGCCACGTACGTCTACTTCGGCCTCGTCGCCGTCGGAGCGAGCGGCGCCACGGCGATCGTGCTCGCGCTCGTCTCGTTCGCCGGGATCTGGCTGCTCGTGCGGCTGCGTGGCGAGGAGCCTCTGCGCCGTCGGACTCCCCGCCGGGGTCCCTGAGCGCGCGCGCGCCTACGCGGCGCAGCGGCTGGGCCGGTTGGGCGTGAGCGCGAAGACGAGCTTCCGCGCGAGCTCGCTCCCGAGCTCGAGCTCGAGCCGCTCCCGGGCCTGAACGGCCTCGGGCTCCAGGCTCTCGAGATGGGCCACGAGGAGCCGCGTGCCCCGGTCGGTCGCCGTCTGCTGCGTCACGTACATCCCGGTTCCCTATATCGGGGACCTACCCCTTTAGCGTGATCCCTCCCGGCAGGGATCCGCGGCCGCCGTCACCCGTTCGGGAGGTACCGGGGAGCGGCCGCGGAATCGGTCGTGCGGGTCAGGGGCCGGGAACCCGGCTGTGCGTGCGGGTCGTCTCGTCGGTCGGAGTCGCCGCGGGAGCGTCCGTCGGCCGGCCCGGGCCTCCGGCCGGGGGCGCATCCGCCACCGGACGGCGCCTGCGCGTCCGGCGGCGCTCTGCTGCGACGGGCTCGTCCGTCGCGGGCGCGGCCGCGCCGGCGTACGCCGGGCCGGGCTCCTCCACCGGCGCCGGGACCCCGTCGAACGACAGCCCGAGCACGAGGCCGAGGCCGAAGGCGAGCACGCCGTGCCAGAGGGCGATCGTCTTCACGAGCCCGAGGATCCCGATCGAGTTGCTCCACGAGTCGAGCCTGCCCTCCTGCCAGCCCGTGCCGGGCTGGGTCGCGACGAGGATCCAGCCGACGCAGACGAGCACCGGCAGGAACGCGAGGACGAACGTGCTGGGCGAGATCCGCATCCTGAGCCCCTTCGTCCAGGTGCCGACGTGGTTCGCCAGCGCGAGCAGGAGCCCCGCGCCCGCGACGATCGCCATCGCGACCCAGAAGCGTCCCGTCGTCTGGGTCCCGACCTCTGCCGCGCCCCAGAGGGCCAAGCCTGCCAGCGCCGCAGCGAGAGCAAGCGTCAGACCGCGGGACGCATCGTACGTGCCATAGCTGCGCATTCTGTTCTCACCTCTTCCGTTACCCGAATACCGGTTGAACGGCCGACGCGCCGTACGGGGTGCGCGGAGCCCTGGTCACTCCAGTGCAAGCCGCCGGGCGTCGAACGAGCCGACCACAGCTCCGCGCGGAATCCTCGAGCGTGGCCGGCTCGTCGGCGGCGAACATGTGTTCCACCACACCTATCTCCCATTCGTTGTGGAAGGGCACGTCGACGTGCGGCTGCGAGACCAGGTTCAGCGAGAGCCGCCGGCAGCTCGGGCAGCGCACCGCGAGCCCGACCGTCCCGTCCGCGGACGACAGAACCGTGAAGGCGGAGGGGAAGACGGGACGCGGCCGCTCCTCCGGGTAGCAGAAGAAGCTCCACGGCCATCTTCCGTTCCCGATGTGTCCCGCCGCGATCTCGCCCAGCTCGCGGCCGACGAGGTCGAGGCGCGCCGTCATGAGGTTGAGGAACTCGCCCGCGTCGAGGCCGAGCGGCGCCCAGTCGAGCTCCTCGTGGGTGACGAGCCCGTCGTGCTCCTCCCCGCAACCGCAGTCGAACCGCACGCGGAAGACCGCGGGATGCGCCGCGCCCGGGAGCTCCTCGATGCCGCGGACGGCCGAGAGCGGCACGTGCGTCTCGCCCCGCGTCGGGCACGCGAAGGCGTACCGGCTCGTCAGAGGGTCGTACATGGCGTCGTTGTAGAGAGGACCCCGGACGGCGCCCGGCGGATTCTCAGTACGTGACCAGCGGAAAGAGCTCGTAGCGGGCGAGGCGGTCACGGCCGCCGAGAAACGAGAGCTCGATCACGAAGTTGACGCCGACGACGGTGCCGCCGAGCTGCTCGACGAGGCCGCCGATCGCCTCCACGGTGCCGCCCGTGGCGAGGACGTCGTCGTGGATCACGACCCGGGCACCGCCCGCGATCGCGTCGGCGGCGACCTCGAGCGTGTTCTGTCCGTACTCGAGCGCGTAGGTCGCGGAGAGCGTCTCGGGAGGCAGCTTGCCGGGGCGCCGGGCGGCGACGAAGCCGCAGCCGGCCTCCACCGCGATGGCGGGGCCGAGCCAGAAGCCGCGTGCCTCGGCGCCGACCACGAGGTCCGCCTCGCGCTCGCGCGTCCAGTCGGCGAGCGTTCCCACCGCCTGCTTCAGGGCCTTCGGGTCCCTCAGGAGAGGCGAGATGTCCTTGAAGCCGACGCCGGGCTCCGGGAAGTCCGGGACCTCGCGGACGCACGCCCTGAAGTCGATCTCCGCCACGCGGCGAGGCTACTCGACGAGCCGGCGCACGTTCCGCCGTAGGAGCAGGTCGGCGAGCTCCTGGGCGCTCTGCGCGAGCCGCTGTAGATCGGTGAGGGCGGCCTGCCGCCGCTCGACGCTCCGCGAGCGCAGGGCCGGCGCGATGACCGCCTCGAGCAGGCTCGCCTCGCGGTCGGCCGCGGTGCGGAAGGCCCGCAGGTTCCTCGGCCCGATGCCGAAGCGCGCGAGCGCCTCGCAGGCCGCGGCGATGTCGGCCTCGCTCTCGGCGTAGAGCCGCTGCCCGTCCTCGGTGCGCGACTCGAGCAGCCCGAATTCCTCGAGCTCCCGCGCCCGCTCCCCGCTCACGCCGGCCCGCTCGCAGAGCTCGTCGAAGTCGAGCTCCTCCTCCCCCACGTCGACCACGCTGCGCCGCCGTCGCCGCTGCTTGCCGGCGCCGGCCTCGAGCTCCTCGCGGATCACGCGGAGCGGCAGGAACTCGTCGCGCTGCAGCCGCAGGATCGTCTCGAGCCGCTCGACATCGTCCTCCGAGAAGAGCCGGTAACCGCCCTGCGTCCTACGCGGCGTGAGCAGGCCCTGGTCCTCGAGGTAGCGGATCTTGGAGATCGAGACGTCGGGGAACTCGTCCTGGAGGCGGCTGCACACCGTCCCGATCGTCAGGAGCCTGCGCCGCGAGGGTGCCTCGGTGGCGGCCATCAGCGCTGCAGGAACGTCAGCCGGTACTTGCCGATCTGGAGCTCGTCGCCGTCCCTGAGCTCCGCGGTCTCGACTCGCTCGCGGTTGACGAACGTCCCGTTCAGGCTGCCCTGGTCCTCGAGGTGCCAGCGCTTGCCCTCCTTCGTGAAGATCGCGTGCTTCCGCGACACGGTGACGTCGTCGAGGAAGATGGCGCACTCCGGCGAGCGGCCGATCGTCGTCGGGCCCTCGTCGAGTGCGAACGTCTCGCCCGCCCGGCCGCCGCCGGAGCGGACGATGAGCGCCGCGCCCTGTACGCCGAGGTCCTCGAGCGGGTCGAGGCTCTCGGCTACCTCGGGCGCCGCGAACGCCTCCGTCGACTCGCCCTCTTCGGGAATGACGAGCGCCGCTCCGCACCTGGCGCAGAAGCGCGCGGATTCCGGGTTGTTGTACCCGCACTCGGGGCAGTAGACGTGCGCCATCAGGCGGGTGGTGCGGCCTTGCCGGTGAGGATCTCCGTCAGCGAGTCCACGTCGACCGACTCGAGGACGCTCCTCCCCTCCGTGGCCTGCAACCGGGCCACGAGCTCCGCGCGCAGGATGTCGATCTTGCCGTGCAGGAGCCGCCGGCGGTACGAGACCTCCTGCTCCTCGCGCGTCAGGTCGTCGATCAGCTTCTTCAGGTCCTCGTCCGATAGCGTCGCAAGATCCGGGAGGGGTTCCATCGGGCCCTTTCTACGGGTGGCGGGCACCCTCGTCGAGGGTGAAGCTGAACTTTAGCCTTTGCGTTCGGCCGGAGCAAAGCTACGTCCTCGCCGCGGCGGCCTCTCCCTGCTCGATCTCGTCGACGAGCGCCCGCAGCTCGCGTGCCAGCTCGTTCGACTGCTCCCGCGTCTCGCCCTCGGCGTAGAGGTGGAGCAGCGGCTCGTCGGGATCCGGCAGGACCTGGGCCCAGCCGCGGTCGTCGAAGAGCTTGATCCCATCGGTCAGGTCGACGTCGCGTCCGGTCAGGCGCTCGTTGAGGACGCGCATCACGAGACCCTTGAGCGCCCAGGGGCACGGCACCTGGTGGTGCACGAGCGTCGGCTGCGGCAGCTCGGCCACGAGCTCCGAGAGCGGCTGGTCGACCGGTGCGAGCAGCTCGAGCAGCTTCGCGAGGCTCGCGACCGCGTCGTAGCCGGGCAGGAACTCGGGGAAGACGTAGCCGCCGCCCACGGCGCCGGCGAAGACCACCCCGCCCTCGGCGGCGGCGCGGGTGAGCTCCGGGAGCGAGGTCGGGGTCCGCACCACCTCGAGCTGCGAGTCGGCGACGAGCCGCTCGACTTGGCTCGTGACGGTGACGGGGAAGGCGAGCTTGCCGCGGCGGCCGTTCGAGCCGAGGAGGCGGAGGAACAGCAGCAGCGCCTGCTCCACGGGCACCTCCCGGGCCTGCTCGTCGACGAGGTGCAGCCGCTCGGCCGACCGGTCGAAGACCGCCCCGAGGTCGGCCCCCACCACGGGCACGAGGCGCTTCGTCTGGCCGATCGAGGCCGCCAGGCCCGGAGCCGCGTCGGTGGAGTCGGGCCCCTCGCCGGTGAACGCATGGGCGGCGACGACCTCGACTCCGAGCGGCCCGAGCACGAGGGGCAGCACGTACGAGGCGCCGGAGAAGCCGTAGTCGACGACGATGCGGAAGCGGCGGTCGCGCACCGCGTCGGCGTCGATCGTGGAGAGGAGCTCGGACGCGTAGGTCTCGCGCACCCGGGCGGGATACGAGATCCCTCCCACCTCGCCGGCGGCGACGCGCCGGAACTCGCCGCGCGTGAAGTGCTTCTCGACCTCCTTCTGCATCGCCGCGCTCATCTCGACGCCGAGCGGCTCGAAGAACTGGATCCGGATCACCTCGGGGTCGTTCGGGCTGACGCCGACGTGGAAGCCGGCGTCGTAGGCCTCCGACTTGACGAGGTGGCGCGCGACGGCTGCCGGGCTGACTCTGAGGTCGGCGATGTGGACGCCCGTGGAGGAGATCCCGGAGATCATCGCCCGCTTGATCATCCGGCACGCGCCGGCGCTCTCCCGGCTGGCGACGACACGCGCCCCGCGCTTCAGCGCGGTGCCGAGCGCGGCGGCGAGCCGCACCGCCACGTCCGGCGTCAGGTCGACGTTGACCATCCCGGCCACCCCGCTCTTGCCGAAGACCCGCGTCGTCCCCCGCGACTCCCAGATCAGGCTCTCGTGGAGCTGCGAGCCGGTCTCGACCTCCTTGAACGGGTAGATGCGGACGCCGGGCAGGATCACGCTCTCGGCGCCGACGGTCACCTCGTCGCCGATCGCGACGCCCTCGTGCACGCGGACGTGCGCCCGCAGGTCGCAGCCGCGGCCGATGATGGCCCCCTCGACCTCGGTGCTGCGCCCGATGTAGGTGGAGGTGTCGACGATCGAGCGGGCGACACGGCCGCGCTCGCGCACGGTGACGCTCGTCGAGAGCACCGAGTACGGGCCGATGTGGGCGCCGCGCGCGACCCGGCAGTAGTTGCCGAGGTACGCGGGCCCGGCGATCGCGTCGAGGTCGTCGAGGTCCACCCCGTCCCCCAGCCAGATGTTGCCGCGGATGCGGATGCCGGGGATCTCGAGGCGCACGCTCTCGTCGAGCGCGTCGAAGTTCGCCTGCCGGTACTGGTCGAGGTTGCCGATGTCCTGCCAGTAGCCGTCGAAGACATGGCCGTAGATCGGGCGCCCCATCTCGAGCAGCAGCGGGAACAGCTCCTTGGAGAAGTCGTACGGCCGGTCCTGCGGGATGTGCTTCAGCACCTCCGGCTCGAGCACGTAGATGCCGGTGTTGATCGTGTCGGAGAAGACCTGGCCCCAGGAGGGCTTCTCGAGGAACCGTTCGACGCGGCCGTCCTCGTCGGTGACGACGATGCCGAACTCGAGCGGGTTCTCGACCGATTTGAGCCCGATCGTGACCGAGGCCTGCTTCTCGCGGTGCGCTTCGACGAGCCGCGTCAGGTCGACGTCGCAGAGCGCGTCGCCGGAGATGACTAGGAACGTGTCGTCGAGCCTTCCCGCGGCGCGCTTCACGGAGCCTGCGGTGCCGAGCGGCGACTCCTCCACGGAGTAGCCGATGTCGATCCCCATCGTCTCGCCGCTGCCGAAATAGCTGCGGATCGCCTGCGGCAGGAAGGCGACCGTGACGATCACGTCCTCGAAGCCGTGCCGCCGCAGGAGCTCGACGATGTGCTCCATGCAGGGCTTGCCGACGATCGGCACCATCGGCTTCGGCTGATTCGAGGTCAGCGGCCGGAGCCGCGTCCCCTCTCCGCCGGCCATGACGACTGCCTTCATCGACGCAGTTCTCTCCACGCGGTTGCGACGTAGAACACGCCGGCCAGGAGGGCGAGCGCGATTCCGGCCCAGAAGAGGTCGACCGGCCAGCTCGTCGAGCGGTGCGTGACGAGCCGGAAGAAGATCGCGGCGTACAGCACCCACGTCGCGGCCTTGCCGACGGCGTTGACCTCGACCTCGACTCCGCGCGGCGCGAGCAGCCCCGAGCCGGCGAGCAGCAGGACGTCGCGGCCCACGATGACGACCAGGCCGGCCCAGGGCAGGCGGCCGTAGGCGAAGAGGAGGATCACGGCCGCGTCGATCATCAACCGGTCGGCGAGCGGGTCGGCCAGCTTCCCGAAGCGCGACTCGACGCGCCAGCGGCGGGCGAGGAAGCCGTCCACCTGGTCCGTGATGCCGGCGATGCCGAAGGCCACGCCCGCCGGCCAGCTCGGCCGGTGGCCGGCGCGCACCATGAGCAGGACGAACACCGGGATGAGCGCGAGCCGCGCGACGGTGAGCGCGTTCGGGAGCTGGGCGAGCGGCGGCGAGACCGGGGCTGGAAGCTTCGCTCGCAAGGCCGGCGAAGCCCGGCCGGAAGTTCCGGGGGGAGCCTCCATATGGAAAGGATACGGGCGTGCCGGAGCTGCCTCGGATCCCGGGCTTCGTGAACGCGCACTGCCACGCGTTCCAGCGGGCGCTCCGCGGGCGGGCCGAGGGCGGCGACTTCTGGGCGTGGCGCGAGACGATGCTCGAGCTCGCGGCGGGGCAGACCCCGGAGCGCGTGCGGCGCGAGTACGCGGACGTCTACTGCGAGATGCGCGAGGCCGGCTACACGGCGGTCGGCGAGTTCCACTACCTGGGGCTCCCGGAGGCGCACGCGGCCGCGGACGCCGCCGCCGAGGTGGACGTGGAGCTCGTCCTCCTCCACGTCGCCTACGCGCGTGGCGGGATCGAGCGCTTTCGCCAGGGCTCGGTGGCCGCCTACCTGCGCGAGCTCGAGGAGCTGCGTGCCGCCGGGATCAGCGTCGGCGTCGCGCCGCACTCCGTCCGGGCGTGCCCGCGCGACTGGCTCGAGGAGCTCGGCCGCTACGCGGGCGAGCACGGGCTGGCGCTCCACGTCCACGCGGACGAGCAACCGCGCGAGATCGAGGAGTGCCTCGCCGAGCACGGCCTCCGTCCCGTCGAGCTGCTGGATGCGTGCGGGTGCCTCGGCCCCGCCACGACCGTCGTCCACGCGACGCACGCGGACGGGCACGAGCTCGACCTGCTCGCTGCTGCCGGCGCGCGAGTGTGCGCCTGCCCCACCACGGAGGCGAACCTCGGCGACGGCTTCCTGCCGGTCGAGCGGCTCCTCCACCGGGGCATCGGGCTCTGCATCGGGTCGGACTCGAACGTGCGGATCGACCCGCTCGAGGAGCTGCGCGAGCTCGACGGCATCGCGCGGCGCCAATCGGGGCGGCGGGACGTGTTCGCGGTGGCCGATCTCCTTGCGATCGGCTCTGTCGGCGGTGCGGCGTCCCTCGGGCTCGAAGCGTGGCCGGACGTGGCCGTCGACGTCGAGCACCCCCAGCTCGCGGGGGTCGAGGACTGGCGCAACGCCCTCGTCGCGTCCTGCTCGGCGGACGCCCTCGTGACGTGAGAGATTGTGCGGATGTCGTCGATCTCCCGGTGGGCGCGGCCGCGGAGGAGGATCTGCGCCGCGGCCCTCGCGACGCTGCTTCTCGTCCTCGCCGGCTGCGGGAGCAGCCAGCCGCGCACGCAGGTCCTGCGGTCGGCAAACCCCCTGACCTCCGACATCTACGTGCGGATCACCGGCCCCGGAGGAGCCGTGAGCTATGTTGCACGGCGCTTCACGAACGGCGGCGGGTTCAGGAGGTTCGGCTTCCACGAGCCCCGCGGCAGGGGGTTGTTCCTCCCGCCCGCCATCCGGGAGCGCAGGCTCTGCTCGTCGGCGCACGTCGGCCGGCCCGGCGACGCCTCACAGCTGCAGAAGTGGCGCGGCCGGAAGGTGGCGATCACCGTCTACGGCAGGAGGATCTCGACCATCTTCTGCGCCGCGCTCACGCCCGACCTCTACCTCGGGGCCTCCTGACGACCGCGTTCTCGGGAGTGCGGGTTGCGCGCAGCTGTGACTGGAGGACACAGGTGGAGAGTCCTCCGGTCAACGGCGCAACCCGCGCAGGGCAAGGTATCCGACGCGACCCGTCCCTAGAGCCGAAATCCCATCGGGGCGGCCGGATTCGAACCGGCGACCTTTGGTCCCCCAGACCAACGCGCTAACCAGGCTGCGCCACGCCCCGCGGCGGGGAAACCGTAGCTCACCCGGGACCGCTCGGCGGCGTCTCGGCGTATCGCAGGCATGCGCAAGCTCCTCGCCCTCCTCTGCGTCGCAGTCGCGCTCGCCGTTCCCTCCTCGGTCGGCGCCACCTCGGCCGGCCGCCCCGTCGCCCTCGTGACCGCCGAGACCGCGAACGAGGTCGTCGCCGTGTCGCTCGGCCCGCACGGCGGCCGTGTCCTGCGGCGCGTCCGGCTTCCGGGCGCGCTGATGATCGCCGCGCCTCTGCGGGGGCCGGCCGTCGTCGTGAGCACCACGGGGACGGTGACGCTGCTGGCCTGGCATTCGCTGCGCCCGGTCGAGGTCTTCCACGCGTTCCGCTCGCCCAGGGTCACGGCCGTCGCGCCGGGCGGCCGCCTCGCCTACGTCACGGACGAGCGTACGGGAGACCTGTCCGTGATCGATCTGGCACGCGGCAGGATCGTGGACAGGGTCTTCGTCGGCGTCCGGGCCCACCACCTCGGGATCAGCCCGGACGGGAGGCGGATCTGGGTCGCGCTCGGCGAGTCGGCGACGACGATCGTCCGGCTCGATTCTTCGAACCCCCGCGAGCCGCGGGTGGTCGGCCGTTTCCGGCCTCGCTTCGGCGCGCACGACGTCGCCTTCGCCCCCGACGGCAAGACGGTCCTCGTCACCTCGCCGTCCGGATCGACCGTGGCGGCGTACTCGCCGGGCGGCAGGCGGCCGCGGCTCCTCTGGTACGCCGGCGCCGGGCGAAGCCCGGAGCACGTCGCATTCACCGGCGGTAGCGCGCTGATCACGAGCGGCTACTCCTCCTCGCTCGAGACGCTCTCGTTGCGGAGCCCGTCCCGTGCGCCGGACGTGACCCGCGTGCCCTACGGCTCCTTCAATCTCGCGACGTACGGCGGCGACGTCGTGACGACGTCGCTCTTCACCGGCCAGGTGACCGAGCTCCGGGTCCGCGGCCTCCACCGCCTCTGGACCGCCAAGGTCGCTCCCGCGGCGCGCTACGTCGCGATCTCCGTCTGGCCCCGCTAGCTGTAGTTCCTAGGCACGTTGGTTCCATCCGGGCCTCCTTGGAGGCTGAGCGCTGACGAAGGCAGCTCAGACCCAAGGAGGTCACCGGATGAGGCTTCACGCTTACGCGGCTTTCAGCTGGAGTGGTCGGCGGGTGCTGGCCGAGCGGGTTGTGATGGGTGGGTGGACGTTGACCGCGGCGGCTGAGGCAGCCGGTGTGAGCAGACGTTGTGCGCGTAAGTGGGTTGGTCGGTATCGCGAGGCCGGCGCAGCCGGCCTCGCTGATCGGTCCTCGGCGCCGCGGCGGGTCGCGAATCGGACCAGTTCGGAGCGGGTTGCTGTGATCGTTGCGCTGCGCCAGTTGCGGATGACTGGGGCCGAGATCGCAGAGACGCTTTCGATGCTGCTCTCCACGGTCTCGGTGATCTTGAAGCGGCAGGGAATCGGTCGGCTGGGCAGGATCGGTCTCGAGCAGCCACAACGCTACGAGCGCTCCAGGCCGGGCGAGCTCGTCCACATCGACGTCAAGAAGCTCGGCCGGATCGAAGGCGGGGCTGGCAAACGCGTCGCTGGTCGCTTGCCTGGCCGCTACCGGCCGCGGCAAACCGACGCTGCCGGAAGCAGACGCGGCACGATCGGATGGGAGTACGTCCACGTGGCCGTCGACGACTACAGCCGTCTCGCCTACGCCGAGGTGCTGCCTGACGAGCGGGCGAGCACCGCGATCGCCTTCCTGCGCCGCGCCGCCAGCTTCTACCGTCGCCACGGCATCCGAGTCGAGCGGATCCTCACCGACAACGGCTCCGCGTACGTGTCAACGATCCACGCGCTCTGCTCCCGACAGCTCGGCATCAAGCACCTCCGCACCCGCCCCCGCCGACCGCAGACCAACGGCAAAGCAGAGCGCTTCATCCGCACCATGCTCAACGGCTGGGCCTACGGCGCCATCTACCGCTCAAGCCACGAACGCACCCGCGCACTTGACGGCTGGCTCTGGCACTACAACCATCGACGACAACACGCAGCCCTCGGCCGCCAACCCCCGGTCAGCAGAACCAACCTGCTTGGGAACTACAGCTAGCCGAGCTTCAGATCACCGTCGCCTATGGGCGCGGCGCAGACCTCGGCCGGCCTCTCGCCGAAGCAGCGCGACCTTGCCTGAACCTGGAACACCGTCCGCAGGTGACCCGGCTCCCCGGCGAGGACTCGGATCGTCCGCCGGTCTCCGACCGCGACGGCGAGCAGCTTGCCGTGGGCGGCGAAGGCGAGGATCGGCTGCGGCAGCCCGGGGATGCCTCCCGCGGTCGCGAGCCGGCCATCGAGCCAGCCGATCCCGTGCGTCTTGCCGCGCCAGACGGTCGTGCGACCGGCGCCGACGAGGACGGTGCGGTGGAGGGTGTTCACCGCGAGGACCGACCCGGTCGGGGCAAAGGCGAGCCTGAGAGCGGGACCGCCGGGCACGCCGATCGCCCGGTGCGTCAGATGCTCGAGGTCGTAGACGATCGGGCGGCCGCCGGCTCCCGCATAGGCGAGCGCCAGCGAATCTGCCCGCCAGGAGGGCGTCAGGACGTCCACCCTGCGGTCGACGACGGTGTCGTGCGTCCCGTTGCCCCAGATGACGTGGAGGACGTCGGGGTACCGCCCCTTCGTCCGTACGACGTATGCGATCCGGATCCCGTCCGGGGCCCAGGCGATCGCCACGACCTTGCCGCCGGCGGGATGCGACCACGCCTTGCTGGCGTCGGGTTTCAGCGCGACGAGCGAGTCGCCGATGCCCGCCGCGACGTAGAGCGCGTTCGGCGACAGCGCCGCCGCCGTGGCCGGCAGCCCTTGCAGGCGGAAGCCGCTCCGCGTGACGACGGAGAGCCTCCCGTTGACGATCGCGGCGATGCCGTTCGCCCCCTGCGGCAGGGTGAGCTGCGTCGTCGCCGGCGGCTTCGGCGCCGGCTTCGCGCCCAGGCTGACGTGCAAGGCGCCGGCGGCGGCGAGCGAGCCCGCGGCGATCACGAGCAGGACGAGGGCGGCCGCGAAGGCGAGCAGGCCCGTCCGCAGCCCCCGGCGGGACGCGGCGACCGGGTGGAGCGTGCGCAGCGCGCGGTGCAGCGCCTCCTCCCCCGCTCCCGGCTCGGGGTCCGGCGCGTCGGCGAGCATCGCCTCGAGCCGCCGCTCGAGCTCACTCCACATGCTCGACCTCCAGCGACTCGCGGAGCTGCTCGAGCGAGCGTGCGAGCCTCGAGTTGACGGTGCCCACCGGGAGATCGAGCGCCTCGGCGATCTGCCTCGGCGTCATGCCGACCCCGTAGCGGAGGACGACGACCACGCGGCGCTCCACGGACAGCCCGGCGACCGCGGCGAGCAGGCTGCGGTCGCCGACGGCGTGCACGGGAGCGAGATCGGGCGTTTCCGGCAGCTCCTCGTCCGACAGGCGGCGCTCCGCGCGCAGGATGTCGAGCGCCCGGTTGGCCACGATGCGGTGCAGCCAGGGGCCGAACGGCCTCCGCTCGTCGAAGCGCCCGAGCGCCGCGAACGCGCGCTCGAAGCCGTCGGCGGCGACGTCGTCCGCCAGCGAGCGGCGCCCCGTGATCGCGAATGCCGCACGCCAGGCGTCGCGCCAATACCGCCTGAACAGCGCAGCCGCGGCATCCCGGTCGCCGCGACGGGCCTTGCGCACGAGGTCTCGGTCACTCGGCTCACGCACTCCTCCGCAGTCTCCTACGAACGAGACGGCGTTGCGCGTCCCGCGGCCGTAATACTCCCCGCGTGACGGACTGGACCGAGCAGGACGACGCACTCGTGCGCGAGTTCGAGCTGCCGTCGTTCCCGGCGGCGATCGAGTTCGTCGACCGTCTCGCGGAGCTCGCGGAGAGCGAGAAGCACCATCCGGACATCGACATCCGGTACCGCCGCGTCACCGTGCGGTGGACCACCCACTCCGCCGGCGGGATCACGGACAAGGACCGCGAGATGGCGGAGCGGACGTCCGCCCTCGCCGCCGCGTGACGCGCTCCCCCGCCGGTAGAAGGTAAGACCGTGCCCGCGCCCGACACTAATCCCGACGTGAGCGCGCTCGCAGCGGCCCCAGGCCTCGAGGAATGGCACCTCGACCTGCAGGCGGAAGGCACCCGCCGCGAGGAGGCGGTCGCCCGCCTGCAGGGGCTTCTCCTGCGCGCGGCGCGCTTCGAGGTCTTTCGTCGGGCCGGCTCTCTCCCCCAGCTCTCTGCGGTCGAGCTGGACGAGCTCGCGCAGGACGCGGCGGACGACGCCGCCGTCTCCGTCCTGCGCCGGCTCGACGACTTTCGCGGCGAGAGCAGCTTCCGGACGTGGGCGTACAAGTTCGCGCTGCTCGAGGCGGCGGTGAAGGTGCGGCGCCGCGTCTGGCGGGACCGCGAGGTGACGCTCGAGCCGGAGCACTGGGAGACGCTCGCCCACGCCGGCCCGGGGCCCGAGGACGACGCGGAGAACGCCGCGCTGCTCGAGGCGGTGCGCGAAGGGATCCGGACGGTGCTCACGCCCCGGCAGCGGCAGGTCCTCGTCGCGTCGGTGCTCGAGGGCGTGCCCATCGACGTCCTCGCCGAGCGTCTCGACTCGAACCGCAACGCCCTCTACAAGCTGCTCCACGACGCCCGCCGGCGGCTGCGCGCCCACGTCGCGGCGGCGGGATTCCCGGAGGCGAACGAATGACCGGACGCGACCTCGACCCGACCCTCAAGCGCCTGCTCGGCAGCGACGCGCCGGAGATCGGCTGCGACGAATGCTTCGCTCAGCTCGACCGGTACGTCGAGCTCGAGCTCGCCGGCGCTCCCGCCGAGACGCTCGTCCCCGGGCTGCGCGCCCACCTCGTCGGCTGTCCCGCCTGCGCGGAGGAGCACGAGAGCCTGCGCGCACTGCTCGAGCTCGATTCCATCTCCTGAACGTCCTCCCGAAAGAAGGCGAGATGAACACGACCAAGTACCTGATCATCGGCGCCGGCATGACCGGCGACATGGCGGCGAAGGGCATCCGCGAGCACGACTCCGACGGCTCGATCACGATGGTCGGCGCCGATCACCACCCGCCCTACAAGCGGCCGCTGCTCACCAAGGGGCTGTGGCAGGGGGCGCCGGAGGAGAAGCTCTGGCGCGAGCCCGCCGAAGACGTGGAGCTCGTCACCGGGCGCCGCGTCGTCTCGCTCGACCTCGATGCGCGCACCGCGACCGACGACGCCGGCGAGGAGTACCGCTGGGAGAAGCTCCTGCTCGCCACCGGCGCGCTGCCGCGCGAGGTGCCGGGAGCCGACGGCGTCGTCTGGTTCCGCACGCTCGACGACTACCGGCGCGTCCGCGAGGCCGCCGGCGAGGGCGCGCACGTGGCGGTGATCGGCGGCGGCTTCATCGGCTCGGAGCTCGCGGCCGGTCTCGTCGGGAACGGCTGCCGCGTCACGATGCTCTTCCCCGAGCCGGGCATCGGCCACCGGCTCTTCCCCCGCGACCTCTCGGCGTCGGTGACCGACTACTACCGCGAGAAGGGTGTGGACGTGCGCGCGGGCGAGATGGTGTCGGCGGCCTCCGCGAAGCGCGTCGAGACCCAGTCGGGCCTCACGCTCGACGTGGACGCGGTCGTCGCGGGGCTCGGCGTCGTGGCGGACACGGCGCTCGCCGAGGCCGCGGGTCTCGAGGTGAACGACGGGATCGTGGTGGACGAATACGGCCGCGTGCCGGGCCACGACGACGTCTTCGCCGCCGGCGACGTCGCGCGCTTTCCCGTCACCGCGCTCGGCATGTCGCTGCGGATCGAGCACGAGGACCATGCGAACAGCCATGGTCGGGCCGTCGGCGCGAACATGGCCGGCGCGGACACGCCCTACGACCACCTCCCGTTCTTCTACTCCGACCTGTTCGACCTCGGCTACGAGGCCGTCGGCCTGGTCGACTCGCGGCTCGAGGCGGTCGAGGACTGGCAGGAGCCGTACCGGAAAGGCGTCGTCACGTACGTCGAGGACGGCAAGCCGCGCGGCGTCCTGCTCTGGAACGTGTGGGAAAAGCTCGATGAGGCGCGCGACCTGATCCGAGCCGGCGAGGGCGCTCTTGCGGTCTAGCGCCCTCGCTCGCTCGCGGAAGCCGCGGCGCGGGATGGAGCTCGTGTGCGAGAAGGTCTTCCGGCCGCTCGCGCACCCGCTCGTCCTCCTGCTCGCGCGTCTCCGCGTGCCGCCGCCGCTCGTCGTCGCCGCCGCCGGCGCGGCGGGCATCGCGGCCGCGGTCCAGCTCGGCCGCGGGTCCCTGCTCGCCGCGGCGCTCCTGATCCAGGTCAAGACGCTCCTCGACAACGCGGACGGGCAGCTGGCGCGCCTCACCGGGCGGACGAGCGCGTTCGGGCGCTATCTCGACTCGGAGGTCGACCTGCTCGTCAACGCGGCGCTCTTCGCCGCGCTCGGCTGGACGACGGGAAAGCCGGCGCTCGCGCTCGCGGGCTTCCTCGCGCTCACGAGCGTCCTCAGCCTCAACTTCAACGTCGAGCGCCTGTCGCGCGCCGCCGCCGAGCCGGAGCCGGCCGGGAGCCGCCCGACCGCGGCGCTCCGTCGCGTCTACGGCCTCGTCTACGCGCCGCAGGACCGGCTCGCGGAGGCGCTCGTCGCGCGCCGCCCCGCGCTCGTCGGGTCGACCGCGGTCTCGCTGCTCGCGAACCTCGGAATGTCGACGCAGCTCGCCGCGTTCGGGCTCCTGATCGTGCTCGGACACCCCATCGCCTTCGCCTGGCTCGCGCTCGCGGAGGCGGCAGTCGTAGCGGTCGCGCTCCTGCCGCGGCGCGCGCCCGGGAGACAGGAGGAAATCGCGTGAGTAGCAACGTCTTCGAGCTTCCGGCCCACGACGCGGACAGCGTCCGGGACCTGACGCCGGCCGACTGGGCACGCCTCGAGCGGAGCGCCGCCGAGCTCCTCGGCGCTCTCGGGCTCGACCTGGACACGCCGGGCACCCGAGACACGCCGCGGCGCTTCGTCCGCGCGCTGTACGACGCGACCGCGGGCTACGACGGGGATCCGAAGCTGCGCACGCTCTTTCCCGCCGAGCGCCCCGAGGGTGTGGAGGGAAGCCACGCGCAGATCGTCGAGGGGCCGATCGGCTTCTACGCCCTCTGCGAGCACCACGCGCTGCCCTTCCACGGGCGCGCGTATGTCGGCTACATCGCCGGCGACGAGATCCTCGGCATCTCGAAGCTCACGCGGCTCGTGCGCATGTACGCACGCCGCTTCACCGTGCAGGAGCGGCTCGCGGAGGAGATCGCCGACGGCCTGTGCGGGCTCGCCGGCCCGCGCGGCGTCGCGGTCCGCCTCGCGGCGGCGCACCTGTGCACGGCGATGCGGGGCGTCGAGGAAGACGGCTCGGTGACCGTGACCACGGTCTGGCGCGGCCTGTACGACGAGGACGAGTCGGCGCGGTCCGAGTTCCTTACGCTGACGAGGTGATCGAGCCCCTCAGGGTCCTCGCGGAAACCGAGGACCTGCCGCGGTGGGACGTCCCGGAGCTGCTCGCGACGCTCTACGGGGGCGCCATCGGGCTCGGGGAGCCGTGCGTCGTCGCGAACTTCGTCGAGTCGCTCGACGGCGTGGTCGCGGTGCCGCGCCTGGAGCGCTCGCACGCCGTGCTCGGCGACGAGAGCGAGGCGGACAGGTTCGTCCTGGCGCTCCTGCGCGCCTGCTCGGACGCCGTCGTCGTGGGCTCGGGCACGCTCCTCTCGTCGCCGAAGGGAACCTGGCGGGTCGATCGCGCGTACCCGCCGGCGGCGGAGGCGCTCGCCGAGCTGCGGGCCCGGCGCGGCCGTCCCGAGCAGCCGCTCGTCGCCGTCGTCACCACGGGCGCCTCGCTCGACCCCGCGCACCCAGTGCTCGCCTCGGGCGCGGTCGTCCTCACGACGGCCGCGGCGGCGGACGGCCTGCGCGCTGCGATCCCGGACGCGTCGGAGGTCGTCGCGGTGGCGGACGCCGAGCCGGTCGATCTCGCCGCGGGCCTCGCCGTGCTGCGCGAGCGGGGCTGCTCCGTCGTCCTCTCGGAGGCGGGGCCGTCGCTGTTCGGCTCGCTCGTCGCCTCGCGCCTCGTCGACGAGCTCTTCCTCACCGTCTCGCCGCTCCTCGCCGGGCGCGCGATAGCTGCCCGCCTCGGCCTCGTTGAGGGCGTGGAGCTCGTGCCGCAGACCCGGGTGGCGGGCCGCCTCCGCTCGGTGCGGACGCACGGCTCGCATCTCTTCCTGCGCTACACGCTGGGCTAGGCCTGGCGGTTGAGCTGCCGGTAGAGGCGGTCGATGAGCGCCGGCATCGCCTCGAGCCGGTCGGTGATCATCCGGAGCCGGTACTCGCGGAAGTGCTCGGGCTCGACGTCGAGTGCGGCGGCGAGCGTGGCGACGACGTCGTTCGAGGGGACCGGACGGTTCCCGTGGACGAGGTGGTTGAGGTAACCCGCCGAGAGGCCCGTGCGCGCCGCGAGCTGCCGGTAGGTCACGCCCTGCTCGTCCATCAGGCGCTGCACGGTCTCCCCGAACCCTTCCTCGCTGAACCGCCGCCGCTTCGCCACGCCTAGACCTCCTTGCCGAGCTCGGCAACATCTAATCGCTTCTCGTCGCCGGATGCGCGGCTCCGCACGTCGACCTTGCCGTCCTCGAGGCTCCTGCGCCCCGCGGTGACGCGGAGCGGGCAACCGATCAGGTCGGCGTCGGCGAACTTCTCGCCCGCCCGCTGGTCGCGATCGTCCAGGAGGACGTCGCGGCCCGCCGCCGACAGCGCCTCCGCCGCCTGCCGGGCGATCTCCTCCGCGCCGGGCAGCGCGACGACGTGGGCGTCGTACGGAGCGACCGACGACGGCCAGACGATGCCGTCCTCGTCGTGGCACTGCTCGACGATCGCCGCCATCGTCCGTGCCAGGCCGATGCCGTAGCTGCCCATGACCAGCGGCTTCTCCCTCCCGTCCTCGGCGAGAAACGTCGCCCCGAACGCCTGCGAGTGGAAGGTGCCGAGCTTGAAGATGTGCCCGACCTCGATCGCCGTCTGCACGTGCAGGGTCCCGCCGCACTCGGGGCACGCGTCGCCGTCCTTGGCCTGCCGGATGTCCGCGAACGTCGGCTCGTAGTCGCGGCCCGCCTCGACGCCGCGGAGATGGCGTCCGTCCTCGTTCGCCCCGGCGACGAACTGGCCCTCGCGGAGGGCCTCGTCGGCGACGACCTCCACGTCGACCCCGACCGGGCCGAGCGAGCCTCCCCCGGCCCCGAAGGCGGCACGGATCTCCTCCTCGGTCGCCGGGCGGAACGCGGCCTCGAAGAACGTCTCGAGCTTCTCGGGGCTCAGCCGGTCGTCCCCCCGGACGAGCGCGAGCACGAGGCGGTTCCCCGTCACGACGGGAAGCGCCTTCGAGGTCGCGGACTGGGCGACGCCGAGGAAGCTCGCGAGCTCCTCGATCGTGCCGACGCCCGGCGTTTCGACGGGTTCCGGCGCGTCGAGTGCCGGTGGGAGCTCCGGCGGCGGCGGCGTGCCGCGCGCGGCCTCGGCGTCGGCGAAGTAGTCGCCGTTCTCGCAGCGCATCAGCTCGTTCTCGCCCGACCCCGTCGGTGCGAGGAAGCCGAGCGAGCTCTTGCCGCCCATGACCCCGGACTCGGCCTCGGTGAGGAACGCCTCGAGCCCGCAGCGCTCGAAGATGCGGCGGTACGCCTTCTCGTGCCGATCGAACGCCGCGTCGAGGCCGGCGGCATCCGCGTCGAACGTGTACGAGTCCTTCATCACGAACTCGCGGACGCGCAGGAGGCCGCCACGGGGGCGCGGCTCGTCCCGGTCCTTCGTCGAGAAGTGGTACCAGACCTGCGGCAGCTGCTTGTAGGACTGGATCTCGCGCGCGAGGAAGGTCATCGACTCCTCGTGTGTCCACGAGAGCACGAAGGGCCGCCCGCCGCTGTCCTTCAGGTGGAAGAGGATCGGCACGTCGATCCGGCCCGTCGTCTCCCACAGCTCGGCCGGCGTGAGCGTCGGCGAGAGCATCTCCTGGCCGCCGATCGCGTCCATCTCCTCGCGGATGATCTGCTCGATCCGCATGTGGACACGCCAGCCGAGCGGCAGGAACGCCCACAGGCCTGCGCCGATCTGGCGGATGAACCCGCCCCGCACGAGCAGGCGGTGCGAGGCGGCCTCCGCGTCGGCGGGAGGCTCGCGCAAGGTCGGCAGGAAGAGCTGTGAGGCTCGGGCGATCATCGCTCGGACACTAAAGAAACTCCCCGAGAGGCAGCCTCCTCCCTGCGCGCCCCGGCGCCATGCCGGCGGTGCGAGGCCGCCGCGGAGCCGAGCTCCGCCCGGCCGGTGCGCAAGCCGGCCGGCGCGTGCAGGGAGGCTATTCGAGCGGGATCAGGGAGGCTTCCGCCATGGCCAGCGCCGCCGGCTTGGCCATCTTGAGCCGCTTCGGCCGGTGCATGCCGTCGGCGATCCACTTGTCGATCTCGTGGAAGAGCTCGTCGATCAGGATGTCGGAGCTGACCTTCTTCAGCACCCGGCCGTGCGCGTAGATGAAGCCGACGTCGCGTCCGCCCGCGATGCCGAAGTCCGCGTCGCCCGACTCGCCGGGGCCGTTGACCGCGCAGCCGAGCACGGCCACCTCGAAATGCTGCGGATACTCCTGCAGGCGGCGCTCGACCTCCTCCGCGAGGGTGTGGACGCCGACGTTGTCGCGACCGCAGCTCGGGCACGCGATCATCACGGGTCCCCGCTCGCGCAGGCCCAGCGCCTTGAGGATCTCGTAGGCCGTCTTGGGCTCCTCGACCGGGTCGGAGGAGAGCGAGACGCGGATCGTGTCGCCGATCCCCTCCGCGAGGAGGGTGCCGATGCCGACCGCGCTCTTGATCGAGCCCGCGAAGACGGTCCCCGCCTCGGTGACGCCGAGGTGGAGCGGATAGTCGACCTTCTCCGACAGCATCCTGTAGGCGCGGATCATGGTCGGCACGTGGCTCGACTTGACCGAGATCTTGAAGTCGTAGAAGTCGAGGCTCTCGAGCAGGCGGACCTCCTCGAGCGCCGCCTCCACCAGCGCCTCGGCCTGATCCTTGTGCGCGAGGTCCTCGAGATGCTTGGGCAGCGAACCGGAGTTCGCGCCGATCCGCATCGGAATCCCCTTCGCCTTGGCGGCGCGGACGACCTCGGCGACCTTGTCCGAGCCGCCGATGTTGCCCGGGTTGATGCGCACGGCGGCGACACCCTGCTCGATCGCCTTCAGCGCGAGGCTCGCGTTGAAGTGGATGTCGGCGATGATCGGCACCGGCGAGAGGCGGACGATCGTCGAGAGCGCCTCTGCGTCCTCCGTCTTCGGGACGGCGACGCGCACGAGCTCGCAGCCGGCGCTCGCGAGCTCGGCGATCTGCGCGGTCGTGGCGGGGATGTCGTGCGTCTTCGTCGTCGTCATCGACTGCACGACGACGGGCGCGCCGCCGCCGATCCGCACGCCGCCGACCGAGATCTGCCGCTTGCTGGCCATCCTCGATTTCAGTCTAACCAGGGGTCTTCCGGCGGAATCCCGGCCCTCAGGGGACGCTGAGGGACGCCCGCCGACTAGTGCGGTGCGCGGGTCGAGAAGTCGTTCGAGAAGGCGATCACCATCACGAGCAGGATGAACGCGATCCCGACGACCGAGACCCGCTCGTACACCTCGCGCGCGAGCGCCCGGCGGCGGACCCCCTCGATGAGCGAGAAGAGGATGTGGCCGCCGTCGAGTGGCAGCAGCGGCAAGAGGTTGAGCAGCGCGAGCGACATGCTGACGAAGGCGAGGATCTGGAGGTACCAGCTGACGCCCACCTGGAGCTCGTCGTGCGAGACGCGCACGATGCCGACCGGGCCCGAGAGGTTCTGGCGGCCCCGCTGGGAGAAGAGCCCGGACAGCCCTCTCCCCGTGCCGGTCACGATGCCCCACAGGTCGCCTGCTGCCCGCCGGGCGGCCTTGCCCGTCGGGTAGTGGACGCGCTCGGTCGCCGGCTGGAAGCCGAAGATCCAGCGGCCGTCCATCAGGATCGTCCGGCGTGGCCCGACCGCGACGCGCTGGCCGCCGCGCTCCACGGTGAGCGTGACCGGGCGCCCGTCGCTCGCCCGGATGAGGCGCGCCGCCGCATCGAAGCCCGGCGTGGGCCGGCCGTCGACCGCGACGACACGGTCGCCGGCCCGAAGGCCGGCCGCGGCGGCGGGCGTGCCCTGCTGCACGGCGGCGACGATCGACGAAGGCCGCTGCGAGGGGCCACCGCTCACGGCGAACACCGAGAAGAGGATCGCGAAGGCGATGAAGACGTTGGCGAGGGGTCCGGCGGCGATCACGGCCACGCGCCTCCACGTGGCGGCCCGCCAGTACGCGTCCGGCGCCGTGCCCTCCTCCAGGTCGCGCAGCGCCCGCTGCGCCGAGCGTCTGGCGCCCGGCGAGAGGTGCGCGGCGGACACCGCGCGCTGGAGCTCGGGGTAGGCGAGCCGCGCGGCGTCGTAGTCCTCGACCTGGAGCGCCCGCCGGACCGCGCCCACCGCCGGGGCGAGGCTCGGCGCCTCGCGCACCGCGGGCTCGACGAAGGCCTGCAGGTCGCGGGCGGCGGGCCGGTGCATGCCCGGGATGCGGACGAGCCCGCCGAGGGGGATCATCCCGATCCCGTACTCGATGCCCTTGCGCCTTACCTTCACGAGCGCGGGCGGGAAGCCGACGTAGAAGCTCCTCGGCCGCATCCCGACCGCGAGCGCCACCGAGAAGTGGCCCAGCTCGTGCAGGAAGACGAGCAGGATGAGCCCGCCGATGACGACGAACCACGTCATGCCGGCGCCAGGGCTCCCTCCGCGAGCGCCCTCGCGGCGCGGTCGGCCTCGACGAGGTCGTCGACGTCCCGGACGGGGTCCGACCCCGCCGCCGCGAGGGTCTCTCCCACGACCTCCGGGATGCCGAGGAACGGCAGCCGGCCCGCGAGGAACGCGGCGACCGCGACCTCGTTCGCGGCGTTGTAGACGCAGGGTGCGCTGCCGGCCTCGCGGCCCGCCGCACGCGCGAGCGAGAGCATCGGGAACGTGTCCGTGTCGGGAGGCGAGAACTCGAGCGTGAGCGACGTGAGGTCGAGCGGCCGCAGCGGCGTCGCGGCGCGTTCCGGGTAGGTGAGCGCATAGGAGATGGGCACCCGCATGTCGGGATACCCGAGATGCGCGAGCGCTGCACCGTCGCGGAAGCGCACGAGCGCATGCACGATCGACGTCGGCTGGATCGCCACCTCGATGCGGTCGTACGGAAGGCCGAACAGGTAGTGCGCCTCGATCACCTCGAGCCCCTTGTTCGCCAGCGTCGCGGAGTCCACCGTGATCTTCGGGCCCATGCGCCACGTCGGGTGCGCGAGCGCCTGCTCGGGCGTGACGTCCTCGAGCTCCGTGCGCGTACGGCCGCGGAAGGGGCCGCCGGAGCCGGTGACGACGAGCGTGTCGACCTGCTCCTGCGTGCGTCCCTCGAGGCACTGGAAGAGCGCGGAGTGCTCGCTGTCGACGGGCAGGATCCGCCCGCCGCCGCGCCCGCGCGCCGCGAGCGCCAGCTCGCCGGCGGCGACGAGGCTCTCCTTGTTGGCGAGCGCGAGGTCGATGCCGCGCTCGAGCGTCCAGAGCGTGGCGTGGACGCCCGCGAAGCCGACGACGGCGTTGAGAACGACGTCGGGCTCGGCGCGCTCGAGGAGGCTCACGAGGTCGCCTCCGACCTCCTTCAGGGGCGCGTCGACGTGGTCGAGCGGCGTCGAGCCGGAGGCGGCGGCGCAGAGCTCGAGCTCCGGATGCGCCTGGACGATCTCGACGGCCTGACGGCCGATCGACCCCGTTGCACCCAGCAGCGCGACGCGCTTCACCGGGCCAGTGTAGGGAGTCAGCGCGAGAGAAACGCGACGACGAGGAAGAACGCCGCCGGCGCAGCGAAAAGGAGACCGTCGATCCGGTCGAGCATCCCGCCGTGCCCACCGAGCAGCCGACCCGTGTCCTTGACCTCGAGATCGCGTTTCAACGCCGACTCGAACAGGTCTCCGATCACCTCCGCGACCACGACCACGACGCCGAGCAGGACGGCCTGCCAGATCGCGAGGTACCTGTCGCGCGTGTCGTAGAGGGCGACGAAGGCGACGAACACGCCCGCGACCGCCCCCACGAGGAGGCCTTCCCACGACTTGCCCGGCGACAGGCGCGGCGCGAGCCTGTGCCGGCCCAGCAGGCGGCCGCCGAAGTAGGCGAACGTCGCAGCGGCCCACGACGCGAGCACGACGGTGAACGCGATCAGCCTCCCGTGGTCGTGCATCTCTCGCAGCAGGAGGAGGAAGCCGAGCCCGAGCCCGATCCAGGCCGAGCCGAGGACGGTCGAGCCGACCGCGGCGGTCGTCGGCGCCCGCGTGCTCGAGAGGGCGTGCAGAACGAAGGCGAGGACGAACGTGGCAAGGAAGCCGCCGAGCAGCCAGACGAGGCCGCCGGTACGAGCTCCGACGAGTGCGAGGAGCACGCCGCCGTACACCGCCGGGGCGAGCGGCCGCAGGGGGCGGGCCGTCGTCACGAACTCGTGCACCCCGACGCACGCGGCGACTGCGAGGAGCGCAAAGAGCCACCAGCCGCCGAGCCAAAGCAGGCCGAGCACGAGCGGCAGGCCGACCGCCGCGACCAGGATCCGGGAGAGGAAGTTGCTCAACGTCCGCCGAATCTACGGCGCCGGCGCGCGTACTCCTCGATCGCCCTCCGGAGCTCCTCTGGCCCGAAGTCGGGCCAGAGCGTCTCGGTGAAGACGTATTCGGCGTAGGCGGACTGCCAGAGGAGGAAGTTCGAGATGCGGCGCTCGCCCGAGGTGCGGATCACGAGGTCCGGGTCAGGCATCTCGGGCTCGTAGAGGCAGGCGGCGATGGCCGCCTCGTCGACCTCGGCGGGGTCGGCACCCTGCTCGAGCAGCCGGCGGGCCGCCGCGACGAGCTCGGCGCGGCCGCCGTAATCGAAGGCGATCCAGAGCTGGAGCCTCGACTTGTCCGCGGTCGCGGCCTCGAGCTTCTCCATCTTCCCGAGCAGCCACTCAGGGGCACGGTCGCGGCGGCCGACGAAGCGGCAGCGCACGCCCTGCGCGGCCAGATCCTCGAGCTCCCGCTCGATCGTCTCGCCGAAGATCTCCATGAGCGCAGCCACCTCGTCGGCGGGGCGCGCCCAGTTCTCGGTCGAGAAGGCGTAGACCGCGAGGGACTCGATGCCGAGGTCGATCGCCGTCTCGACGACGGGCCGCAGCGCCCGCGAGCCGGCCCGGTGGCCGTCCGCGACCGAGACGCCGTGCTCGGCCGCCCAGCGCCCGCTGCCGTCCATGATGATCGCGACCGCGTGCGCGGCCTCGGGCAGGTGGTCCTCCGGGCTGACGTCGGTGCCGGTGCCGGGCACGGAGGCCACGGTCTAAACCTCCATCACTTCGGCCTCTTTGTGCTTCAGCAGCTCGTCGATCTGCTTCGTGTGCTCGTCGGTCAGCTCCTGGACGCGGCCCTCGGCCCGGTGCTCGTCGTCGGCACCGACCTCGCCGTTGTCCACGAGCTCCTTCAGATGGCGCATCGCGTCGCGCCGGATCTCGCGGACGGCGACCCGGTGCTCCTCGGCCATGTTGCGCACGACCTTGACCAGCTCCTTGCGCCGCTCCTCGGTCAGCTGCGGGATCGGGAGGCGGATCAGCTTGCCGTCGTTGGACGGCGTCAGCCCGAGGTCCGATTCCTGGATCGCCTTCTCGATGGCGCGGATCGAGCTCGGGTCGAAGGGCTGCACGGTGAGCATGCGGGGCTCGGGGACGTTGATCGTCGAGAGCTGGCGCAGCGGCGTCGGCGTCCCGTAGTAGTCGACTTCGATCCGGTCGAGCAGCGACGCCGACGCGCGGCCGGTGCGCACGGTCGCGAACTCCGACCGGGCGTGCTCGACCGACTTCGCCATCCGGTCGCGGGCGCCGTTGATCAGTTCCTCCGCGGTAGCCATCCCTCAGCCCTCCTCTTCTCCCGTCGCGATCACCGTCCCGACCTCCTCGCCCGCCACGACCCGCGCCACGTTGCCCTCGGCGAGCTCGAAGACGTGGATCGTGAGGCGGTTGTCCATGCAGAGCGAGAGCGCCGTCGTGTCCATCACCTTGAGCCCGCGCTCGATCGCCTCGAGGTGCGTGATGCGCGGCAGGAACTCGGCGTCGGAGACGCGTCGCGGGTCGCCGTCGTATACGCCCCTGACCCCGTGCTTCGCCATCAGGATCGCGTCGGCGCCCATCTCGAGCGCCCGCAGCGCCGCCGCCGTGTCGGTGGTGAAGAACGGGTTACCGGTTCCGGCCGCGAAGATGACGACCCGGCCCTTCTCGAGGTGGCGGATGGCGCGGCGCCGGATGTACGGCTCGGCCACCTCGGACACCTCCAGCGCCGACAGGACGCGCGTGTCGGCGCCCTCCCGCTCGAGCGCGTCCTGCAACGCGAGCGCGTTGAGGAGCGTCGCGAGCATGCCCGCGTAGTCGGCGGTTGCGCGGTCCATCCCGCTCTCGGCCGCCGCGGCGAGCCCGCGGTAGAAGTTTCCGCCGCCCACCACGACCCCGACCGCGACGCCTTCGGCGCGGATGCCCGCGACCTCCTTCGCGAGCGCCCGCGTCACGCCGGGGTCGATGCCGTATTCGCGCTCGCCCATGAGCGCCTCGCCCGACAGCTTGAGCAGCACCCGCCGGAAGACGGGCGTGCGCCCCGCTGTGCCGGTCTCGGTCTCCGGCTGGACCGTCATCCCGCGAGCGAGAAGCGCTCGAACTCGAGCAGCTCGGCGCCCGCCTCGGCGAGCACCTTGCCGACGGTGAGCGAGCCGTCGTGGATCCACGGCTGGTCGGCGAGCACGCCGCCCCGCTCGGCGAAGAAGCGCTTGTCGAGCATCCCGGTGACGATCTTCTCACGCGCCTGCTCGGGCTTCGACTGCACCTGCTCGGAGTTGAGGTAGATCTCGCGCTCGGCTGCGACGAGCTCCTCGGGGACGTCCTCCCGGCCGATCCAGCGGGGGTCCGACCACGAGATGTGCATCGCGAGGTTTCTCGCCAGCTCGTCGTCGCCGCCGCGGATGTGGCAGAGGACGCCGAGCTTGTTCGCCGGCGGGTGGACGTACGCACCGAGGCGGCCGCCGTCGACGGCCTCGAAGCGCGCCGCCCCGGCGACGGCGATGTTCTCGCCGAGCTTGGCGGACAGCTCGACCCGCTCGGCCTCGAGCCGCGAGACGGCCTCGATGCCCTCGGCCTCGACGAGGTCGAGCACCTTCCTGCCGAACGCCTGGAACTCCTCGTTCCTCGACACGGGCTCGGTCTCGCAGCCGACGGCGACCATCGTGCCGCGCGAGTTGCCCTCCGCCAGGCGGTAGCCGACGAGCCCTTCGGTCGTGGCGCGGTCGGCGCGCTTCGCGGCGCTGGCCATGCCCTTCTCCCGGAGGAGGACGACCGCCGCCTCCATGTCGCCGTTCGTCTCCTGCAGCGCGCGCTTGCAGTCCATCATCCCCGCGCCGGTCTGCTCGCGGAGCTCGCGGACGAGCTGGGCCGAGATCTCAGCCGCCATCTAGGCCTCCTCCCCACTCGCCCCGGTCGGGTCGCCGAGGGCCGCCTCGGAAGCCTTCGTGACCTCGGCCGCCTCCTTCGCGGGCGCGTCGCCCGTCGGCACCGGGACGCTCTCGCCCTCCGTCACGGGCTCGACGGCCGCGCCCGGCTCCACCTGCTCCGTGTCGCCTTCCGGGACGCTCTCGGCGGGCGCCGCAGCCTCCTCGGCCGGCTGCCGCTGCTGCAGCTCCTGCGCCGAGACCTTCTGCTTTCCGTCCGAGACGGCGGCCGCGAGCGCCTGCACCACGAGGTTGCACGAGCGGATCGCGTCGTCGTTGCCCGGGATGACGTAGTCGGCCTCGTCCGGGTCGCAGTTCGTGTCGACGAGCGCGACGACCGGGATGCCGAGCCGGCGCGCCTCGCGCACGGCGAGCGCCTCCTTCTTCAGGTCGACGATCACGACCGCGTCGGGCTGGCGGCGCATGTCGGCGACGCCGCCGAGGTTCTGCTCGAGCTTCTCGAGCTCGGCGGCCATCGCGATCCGCTCCTTCGCGGGCAGGAGCTCGAGCTGACCCTCCTCCCGGAGTCGCCGCATCTCGTGCAGGCGGTCGATGCGGTCGGCCATCGTGCGCCAGTTCGTGAGCAGGCCGCCGAGCCAGCGGTGGTTGACGTACGGCATGCCGACGCGCTTCGCCTCCTGCTCGACGGCGTCCTGCGCCTGCTTCTTCGTGCCCACGAAGAGGATCGTGCCGCCGCGCTCGGCGACGTTGCGGAGGAACTGCCGCGCCTCCTCGAGCCGCTCCGCCGTCTGCGTGAGATCGATGATGTAGATGCCGCCGCGCTCGGCGAAGATGAAACGGCGCATCTTCGGGTTCCAGCGGCGTGTCTGGTGGCCGAAGTGGACGCCCGCCTCGAGCAGGTCACGCATGGAGACTGCGCCCGTCGAGGCCGGCTCGGTCGAGACCGACATCTGAAGCTCCTTCCGGATTCGTTTTCGTGGTGCGCCGGCGGGAGTCGAGGCGCACCTCCCGCACGCTGTCGAGCGACATCGGAGGCACGCGCGCCGCGGCTTTGGCCGCCGGGACGTGGGGACGGGGACGCGGGAAGGTTAGCTGCGAGCCGCCGCGAGTGCCGCGACAAGGTCGGGCGGAAGCGGTGACGAGACGTCGAGCGGCGCGCCCGTGACCGGGTGCGCGAACGCAAGCCGCGCCGCGTGCAGGAACTGGCGCTCGAGCCCGAGGTCCAAGGCTCGAAGCGTCGTCGGCGAAGCCGCCGACGCCCGGCCGGCAGACCGCGCGGCTGCGCCGCGCCCGGCTACGCCGTAGGTCGGGTCGCCGGCCACGGGGAGGTCGATCGCGGCGAGGTGGACGCGGATCTGATGCGTCCGCCCGGTCTCGAGCCGGACGCGCAGCAGCGCGTGGCGCTCGAGGAGCTCCTCGAGCTCGAAGTGCGTCACGGCGGCGCGCGGGGTGTCGGTGTCGAGCGAGTGCCGGAGGCGGTCGTGCCGGTCGCGGCCGATCGGGGCGTCGATCGTCCCGCGCCGTGAGCGCGGCCTGCCGACGACGAGCGCGAGGTACTCGCGCGTCAGCTCCCGGCGGCGCACGAGCCGCTGCAGCCGCTCGTACGCCTCCTGCGTGCGCGCGACGACGAGGAGCCCGGATGTGTCCCGGTCGAGGCGGTGGACGATTCCTGCCCGGCCTTCCCCTCCCCCCTCGGCTCCCGCGGCCGCCAGGGCGTCTGCGAGCGTGCCGCCGGCGTGGCCGGGCGCAGGGTGCACGACGACACCCGCGGGCTTGTCCACGACGAGCAGGTGCTCGTCGGCATGGGCGACCGTGAGCTCGGGCGCCGGCACCTCGGGCTGGGCGGCCCCGCCGGCGGCCTCGTCGATGGCGACCTCCTCCCCGCCCGCGAGCCTGTGGCTCTTCCCGCGCGGCCGGCCGTCGACGAGCACGGCGCCCGCCTCCAGCAGCCGCTCCGCCGCCGCGCGGGATGCCACCTCCGGCAGCGTCGCGAGATGGCGGTCGAGCCGCTCCCCCGCGGCGTCGGGCGGGACGACGTGCCGCTTCAGCGTGGACGGGGCTCGCGCTCGGCGAGGACGAGCGCGGCGAGCAGGATGCCGACCCCGATCACGATGAAGCTGTCCGCCAGGTTGAACGCCGGCCAGTAGCGGAAGTCGAGGAAGTCGGTGACGAACCCCAGCCGCACCCGGTCGGCGAGGTTCGAGACGCTGCCGCCGATCACGAGCCCGAGCGCGACGGGCAGCACGGGATGGCGGGCACCCGAGCGCGCGAAGTAGGCGAGCATCCAGGCGATCGCGATCGCGGTGACGACGATCACGACCGGCGTCGCGTTCGAGAAGAGGCCGAAGGCGATGCCCGAGTTCTCGACGTGCCGGATCGTGAACGGGCCGACGACGTGAAGGCCCTCGCCCAGGCGAAGGCTGCCCGCGACGACGTGCTTCGTCACCTGGTCGGCGACGACGGCCGCGAGGGCGATCGCGCCGAGCGCGAGCCACTGCACGCGGGTCGCCGCGAACGAGCGCGTGGCGCGGGAGAGCGGCGTCAACGCATCCGTCGCCGAGCCGACCCGGACCTCCAGCTGCCGCAGAGGCTCGTTCACCCTCCCTCGGCTTTGCGCTTGCAGTCGATGCAGAGGGAGGCCCAGGGACTCGCCTCCAGGCGTCCCTCGGGGATCTCGCGACCGCAGTTCGTGCACGTGCCGTACGTGCCGTCCTCGATGCGCGTGAGCGCGGCGTCGATCGCGCCGAGGAGCTGCTCGGCGTTGTCGCCGAGGGTGTAGTCGATCTCTCGGCCCAGGGTGGCCGTCGCGGTCTCGGCGAGGTGGTTGTCGCTCGTCGCGGCGATCTCCTCGACCTCCTCGTCGAGCGAGCCGGAATGCTCGTCGCGGAGAGTCGCGAGCGCGTGCTCGACCCGCCGCCGCTCCTCGAGCAGCGCGTCACGGAACCGCTCGGTGTCGATGCTCACCGCCTCTCCCTCCTCGCTCGATCCTCTCCTGCCGCCGTGGCGAGACGCCGTTCGATCAGCGTCGGCCCCATCCCCGTCAACTCCACGATCTTCTCCCGGCAGCCGTGGCCCGAAACGAGCGTCAGCGCCGTGCGCGGCAGCGCGAGCGTCTCGGCGAGGAGGCGGAGGACGGCCTCGTTCGCGCGACCGCGCTCGGGCGCCTCGGTGACGCGCACCTTCCAGGCGTCGCCGTGCCGGCCCACCAGCGCGGTCCGCCCGGCCCCCGGGCTGACGCGCAGACGCAACCGCGTCGTCTCCGCCGTCATGGGCTCAGTCTACGTCTGGGCCGCGCCGCGAGACGGCCGCGCCGGGACTACGCCGCGTCGGCGTCCGCGAGCGTCGTCCCGCTCGGGCGGCCGTACCAGCTGCGCTCCTCGGCCGCGTCGGTCTCTCCCTCCGCCGCCGCGGGCGGCTCCGTGCCCGTCGCCGCCGTCTGCGCGGGCCCGCCGAGCGCGGCGAGGGCGGCCTGGAGCTGGGCGCGCAGCTTTCGCGACTCGTGCTCGAGGCGCTCGTGCTCGGCGATCGCGTGCCGCTGCACCTGGCGCGCCTCCGCGCGCGCCTCGGTGAGGATCAGCTCGGCCTCCCGTCGTGCCTGGTCCCGCAGCTGCGCCGAGGCGTGCTCCGCGGAGACGAGCGTCGTCCGCAGCAGGCTCTCGAGCTCGCGGAAGCGCACGAGATCGGCTTCGAGCGACTCGACCTTGTCCGCGAGGTCGGCGCGCTCGCGCCAGACGTCCTCGAAGCTCGCGGCGACCTCCTCGAGCAGCCTGTCGGTAGCCGCGGTGCGGTAGCCGCCGATCTTCGCGCGAGGTGGGGTCATGTGTCTTATCTCGACGGGTGTGAGTGCCATCGGTCTCTCCTTCAGGCGAAGTGATTGAGGACCCAGACGAGGAAGCGGTCGATCACGCCGAGCGCGAGCAGGGCCAGCATCGGCGAGAAGTCGATCGCCCCCGTGGCGGGGAGCAGACGACGGAAGAGGCGCAGGTAGGGCTCGCAGACGTCGTAGAGGAACCGCTGGATCCGGTTGAGCGTGGGCGAGTACGGCAGCCGCAGCCAGCTCGTGATGATGTAGACGAGGATCACGAGCCCGTACAGGATCAGGAAGACGTTGATGAACGTCTCCACGCTCGAGATCGCGTCGAAGAGCAGGACGAACCTGGCTGACCAGCCCATGCCGGGCTGGTTCGCGACCCGCGGGCGTTCTCCTATGCCTAGGCCTGGTTGAAGAAGCCCCGCTCGAGCATCCGCGCGCGGTCCTCCGCGGACAGCTCCACGTCGCGCGGCGTGAGGAGGAAGACCTTGTCTGCTATCCGCTGCATCCCGCCGTCGAGCGCGTACGTGAGCCCGCTGGCGAAGTCGATCAGGCGCTTCGACAGCTCCGCGTCCGCCGACTGGAGGTTGAGGATCACCGGCACGCCGACCTTGAACCGGTCGGCGAGCTGCTGGGCGTCGTTGAAGCTCCGCGGCAGGATGAGGTGGACGCGCGAGGTGCCGGGGCCGCGCACCGGCTCGAGGTTGCGCACTCGCCGGGTCTCGGCGCGCGGGCGGAGGATGCTCGTCCGCTGCGCGTCCTCGGGCTCGGGATCCGTCCAGTCGTCGTAGGCGTGCCGCGACCGGCGCGCCGGCAGGCGGCGGACGTTCGCGCGCTCGTAGTCGTCGGCCAGCTCGTCGTCGGTGAGGTAGCCGTCCTCGTCCCAGTCCTCCTCCTCGGCGATGCCGAAGTAGACGAGGGTACGGGCCCAGACGTCGGAGAGACCCATCGCGCCGCCGATGTTAGCGCTGCCAGAGGACCGCGCCGACCCGGACGTAGGTCGCCCCCTCCTCGGCTGCAACTCGGTAGTCCTGGCTCGTCCCCATCGAGAGCTCGCGCAGCCCGTGGCGCTCGGCGAGCTCGCGCAGGCGGCGGAAATACGGGCGCGATGCCTCGGGGTCGCCGGTCGCGGGCGGCATCGTCATCAGGCCCCGGGTGTCCGGATAGGCCTCGAGCAGCGCGGGCAGCTCGTCCGGGGCGACGCCCGACTTCGTGGGCTCGCCGGAGAGGTTCACCTCCACGAGCGCCGGGATCGTGAGCTTCCGCGCCGCCGACTCGGAGGCGAGCGAGTGGCAGAGCTCGCACAGCTCGCTCACGAGCGGCGCCTTGCGGCTCTGGAGGTGGCCGATGAAGTGCCAGCGGAACGCGTCGCCGTAGGCGTCGTGCTTCGCCCTGAGGTCGTGGGCGCGGTTCTCCCCCACCACCTCGACGCCGGCCTCCGCGAGCGCGGCCATGTCCTCGAGCGCGACGTACTTCGTCGCCACGACGACCGTGACGCCCGGGCCGACCTCCTCGCGGACGCGCTCGTACCGCTCCCGGATCTCAGCCGGCGACGTAGGCGATCACCCCCTGCCGGCCGGTGCGCCCGGCGTCGCGCCGGTGGGAGAAGAACGTCTCGGGCTCGCAGGCGGTGCAGCGGTCGAGCCGCTCCACCCGGCCGACGCCCGCAGCGCGGAGGGCGCGCTCGGCGCTCGTCCAGAGGTCGAGCCGCCCCTCTCGGTGGACGTCCTCCCCGAAGCGCTCGCGGAACGGCGCCGCCACCTCCTCCCCTACCTCGTAGCAGCACGGGCCGATGCCGGGCCCGACCGCCGCGGCGAGCGGCCCTCCGCGGATCGCCCGCGCGCCGGCCTCGACGATGCCCGCCAGGAGGCCGCGCCAGCCCGCGTGGAGCACCGCGACCGCCGGCTCGTCGCCGCCGACACGCGCCAGCGCGATCGGCAGGCAGTCGGCCGACAGCGCGAGCAGCGGCAGGCCCGGCTCGTCCGTCCACAAGCCGTCGGCGCGCCCGCCGCGCGCGCCGGGGGTCGCCCGCAGGACGTGGGGCGAGTGCACCTGGAAGTTGAGGGCGAGCGGCTCGAGGTCGGCGCCGACCGCCTCGCAGGCGATCCGCCGGTTCTCGTCGACGCGCTCGACGTCGTCCCCGCTCATGCGGCCGAGGTTGAGCGACGCGAACGGGCCTTCGCTCACGCCGCCCAGCCGGGTCGTGAAGGCGATCTCGTAGCCCTCGACCCGCCAGCGGATCACAGGCGCTCCTTCGCCCGCGCGAGCAGCTGCCCGCGCGTGTTGAGGGCGGGCTCGTCGACCACGGCGTCGAGCAGCTCGTGGAGCAATCGGCCCAGGTGCGGGCCCGGCCGGAAGCCGAGCCCGATGAGGTCGTTCCCGTCGACCGCGAGGTCTCGGAGCCGGTGGGGGCTCGCGAGCTCCCGCTCCACCACCTCGCGAAAGCGGAGCAGCGCCTCGATCTCCTCGAACGGGGGCGGCTCCCCTCCTGTGCCTCGCTTGCCGAGCAGGTCGGCATGCTTGTGGTCGAGCAGCTCGAAGGCGAGCTCGTCGCCGTTGCGCCGGAGAAAGCGCCGTGCGCGGCGGGCGTCTCCCTTGCCCGGCTGGAACATGTGGCGGCGCACGATCTGCACAACGCGCTTGCGCAGCGCGTTGGGGTACCTGAGCCGCAGGAGCGCGCCGGCCGCGAGGTCCGCGCCGACCCGGTCGTGGCCGTGCTCGGCGAAGCCGGGCTTAGCGTAGTAGTGGAGTCGGCCGTCGCGGCCGCGCCACCCGACCACCGGCTTGCCGAGATCGTGGAAGAGCGCCGCGAGCCGCACCGCGAGCGAGTAGCCGTTGTCGGCGGCGGCCTGGACGACCGCGAACGTGTGCTCGTCGACCGTGAGGTCGTGGTAGCGGCTCTCCTGGTCGAACCCGATTGCCGGGCCGAACTCCGGCAGGAGCTCGACGAGGACGCCGGTGTCGCGGGCGAGCCGCAGCGCGCGCGCCGGCTCCGGGCCGAGGAGGAGCTTCGACAGCTCGCCCCTGCCGTCCGCGGCGAGGCCGCCGCCGACGCGCTCTCCCGAGACGAGCCTCACGGCAGGTGCCTCCTCGCGCATCTGGGCGAGCAGCTCCTCGTCGGGCTCGAAGCCGAGCTGCGAGACGAAGCGAAGCGCCCGGACGAGCCGCAGCGGGTCCTCTCGGAAGCTCTGGGGCGAGACGGTGCGCAGCCGGCGCGCCTCGAGGTCGGCACGGCCGCCGAGCGGATCGACGAGCTCGCCCGTCTCGAGCCGGCGGGCCATCGCGTTGACGGTGAAGTCCCGTCGGCGCATGTCGTCCTCGACCGACAGGGCCGGGTCGGCGACGATCTCGAAGTCGTGCCGGCCGGGGCCGGTCGACACCTCCTTGCGCGGCGGGGCGAACTCGATCCCGGCGGGCGTCAGCCTGCGAATCCGGCCGTCGTTCGGGTGGAGGCGGACGCCGACCAGACGGTCGGCCACGACGAGATCCTCCACCCGGCCGTGCCCGGCGAGCGCCGCGCGCAACCCCTCCGTGTCGAGGCCCGGAACGAGGAAGTCGGCGTCCTTCGACTCCAGCCCGAGCAGCTCGTCGCGCACGGCGCCTCCCACGAGGTAGGCGTCGAGCCCGAGCCCGCGCACGTACTCCTCGATCTCCTTCCGCACCCGGCCATTCTCGCGGCTCTAGAGTCAACGTCGTGAGCGAGCTCGGCGAGGCCTGGGAGGAGAATGCCGCAGCCTGGATCGCCTGGGCTTGAGCGCCGGGCCACGACAGCTACTGGCGGTTCCACCGCGACCTGTTCCTCGAGATCGTGCCGGCGCCCTCGGGACGAGCCCTCGACCTCGGCTGCGGCGAGGGCCGGCTGGCGCGCGACCTCGAGGCGATCGGTCACGACGTCGTCGGCGTCGACCTCTCCGCCGCGATGGTCGCCGCGGCACGGGAGGCGGCGCTGGAGATGGAGCTGCACGTGGCCGACGCGGCGGCGCTGCCGTTCGCGGACGCCTCCTTCGGCCTCGTCGTCGCGTTCATGTCGCTCCAGGATGTCGACGACCTCCGAGGTGCCATGAGCGAGGCGGCGCGTGTCCTCGCTCCCGGTGGGACGCTGTGCCTCGCGGTGGTGCATCCGCTGAGCTCCGCCGGCCGGTTCCTCGAGCGCGAGGCGGATGCTCCCTTCGTGATCGAGGCCTCGTACCTCGACGAGCGCACCACCGACCTCACCGTCGAGCGGGACGGCCTCGCGATGCGGTTCGTGAGCCGGCATGCGCCGCTCGAGACCTACGTCGAGCAGCTCGCCGCGCAGGGATTGCTCGTGGAGCGCCTACGCGAGCCGAAGGTCCCGGAAGCCGGGCTCCACGGCGAGCACGTCAGGAGGTGGCGGCGCATCACGCTCTTCCTGCACCTGCGAGCCGTGAAGCCCCGCAGCTAGAGCAGCGCGACCGCCTCGATCTCGACGAGCGCGCCCGAGGGAAGCTGCGCGACCTCCACGGTCGCCCGCGCCGGCGGCCGGTCGCCGACGAATCGTGCGTAGACCTCGTTCATCGCCTGGAAGTCGTCGAGCCGCTGGAGGAAGACGGTGGTCTTCACGAGCCGGTCGAGCCCACTGCCGGCCTCCTCGAGGACCGCCTTCAGATTCGCGAAGACCTGCTCGGTCTGCTCGGGGATGCCGCCGGAGATCGCGCTGTCCCCCGGCCTCAGGCCGAGCTGGCCCGAGACGAAGACGAAGCCGCCGGCGGCGATGGCCTGCGAGTACGGCGCGCCCTGGAAGGGGGCGGGGGCGGATTCGGTGCGAACCACGCGCTTGTCGCTCACCGCCGGCTCGCCTCCTGTCTTTCGCACGCCTCGGCGAGCGCGACGCCCAGCCCCTTGAAGATCGCCTCGAGGACGTGGCCGCTGTCGGTGCCGTTGAGGAGCCGGACGTGGAGGACGAGGCCGGCGTTCTCCGCGAGGACCTCGAGGAAGCGCCGTGCCACGTCGGTGCCGAGTCCCCCGATGCGGGCCTGCGTCAGGTCGACGTTCGTGACGACGAGCGGCTCGTCGCTCGTCTCGAGGACGACGGAGGCCAGCGCCTCCGCGGAGATCATGGAGCCGACCCCGTGGCCGCGGGCGCCCTCGGCCCGCAGCGGCCCCGCCAGCGCGTGGCCGAGCGCGGCCGCCGCGGCCTCGACCTCCGCCTCCGTGTCGCCTGGCTCGATGTCGAGGACGAGGTCGAAGCGTGCCGTCTCGGCGAGCCGTGTGATCAGCCGGTTGAGCACCGGCAATCCGGTCTCCACCGTCGCCTCGCCGCGTCCGTAGACGTTGACGCGAACGCCCGCCGCAGCCTGCTCGCTCATTCCCCTCGGAGCGTACCGCCTGGAGGCGGTTACGCCTCGACGCGCTCGATCTGCGCGCCGACCGCACGGAGGCGGTCGTCGATCCGCTCGTAGCCGCGATCGATCTCCGCGACGTTGCCGATCACCGAGCGGCCGTCCGCGCACAGGGCGGCGATGAGCATGGCCATCCCGGCGCGGATGTCGGGGCTCGTCAGCCGCTGGCCGTAGAGGCGCGACGGCCCGCTGACGACGACGCGGTGCGGATCGCAGACGATGATCCGTGCGCCCATCGAGACGAGCTTGTCCACGAAGAAGAGCCGGTTCTCGAACATCTTCTCGAAGACGAGAATCGTCCCCCACGCCTGCGTGGCGACGGCGACCGCGATCGAGGTCAGGTCGGCCGGGAACGACGGCCACGGCCCGTCCTCGATCTTCGGCACCTGGTCGCCGAGGTCGTTCTGGATCACGAGCTCCTGGTACGGCGGCACGCGGAGCCAGTCGTTCCCCAGCTCCACCTGGATCCCGAGCCGCGTGAACGCCGCGAGGATCGAGACCATGTCATGGGGCACGACCGCCTCGATCGTGAGGTCGCTGTTCGTGACGGCCGCGAGCCCGATGAAGCTTCCGACCTCGATGTGCTCCGGGGCGATCGCCCACTCGCCGCCTCTGAGCCGGTCGACGCCACGGATCCGGAGGACGTTCGACTCGATGCCGTCGATCTCGGCGCCGAGCGAGACGAGGAACCGGCACAGGTCCTGCACGTGCGGCTCGCAGGCGGCGTTCCCGATCGTGGTCTCGCCGGGGGCGAGGACCGCGGCCATCACGGCGTTCTCGGTCGCCATCACGCTCGCCTCGTCGAGGAAGATCTCGGCTCCGCGCAGCTCCTCCGTCCGCATCTCGTAGCGGCTCTCGATCTCGATCCTGGCGCCGAGGCGCTCGAGCGCGTGGATGTGCGGGTCGAGGCGGCGCCGGCCGATCACGTCGCCGCCGGGCGGCGGCACGCTCGCCCGTCCCAGGCGCGCGAGCAGCGGGCCGGCGAGAAGGAACGACGCGCGGATCCGTTCCGCGAGAACGGCGTCCACCTCGTACGACGAGAGCCCCTGCGGCTCGACCCGCACCTCGTTCGGACCGGTCCACTCCGCGCTCGCGCCCGTGCCGCTGATCAGCTCGAGCATCGTCTCGACGTCGCGGATGCGCGGGACGTTCGAGAGGGTCAAAGGCTCGTCCGCGAGGAGGCACGCGGCGAGGATCGGCAGCGCCCCGTTCTTGTTCCCCGAGGCGCGGATGCGGCCGTTGAGCGGGTTTCCGCCCTCGATGACGAGGGCCTGCGGCGCCGTCGCGACGGACATGCCGGGCCAGCATAGCCGGGCCTCCGAACGGCACCCGGCTACGAGCAGGCGGGCAGCGGCGGCAGGTCGCGCAGCGGCACGAACGCGATCGGCCCGCGGGCGTCGAGCGCCTTCGAGCCCGTCGCAAACAGCACGAGAAGCGACTTGCCATCCAGCCGCGTCCAGCCGCTGTGGGCCGAGACCTCGACGTAGCGGCGGGTCTTCGTGTCGCCCACGTAGACGTGCGGCTGGACGCCGAAGCCGACGTAGCGGCCGCCGATCTGCACCGAGTTGTCCACGTGGTCGTAGCCATGAGTCCTCAGGATGCTGCGCGGGCGCTCCGCGAGCGACGGCGACCACCAGAGGGACGTGTACCGCGCGTTCGGATACGCGATGCGGCGGCCGTCGGTCACGAGCGCGGACACGCCGCGTAGACCGCGTAGGGCGCGCGGGGCGCGCAGGCGGCGGCCCGTGAGCGCGGAGGCGGCGCGCAGCCGCGTCACGCCGCCACGGGCGGACGACTCGGGCCACACGACCACGTCGCGGGCGAGGAGGAACGAGCCCTGGGCGCGGCCGCGCGAGACGATCCGGTCGCGGCGGTTGCGCAGGTCGTAGGCGTGCACGGACGCCTGCCCGTCGGGCCCGCTTCCCTGGGTCCAGGTCGCGATCGCGTTCCGCACGTCGGGCTGGCGCCAGGGGCTCGGCCAGAGCTCGCCGTGTCGAGCCCGTTGCGCGGCGCCGATTTTCCACACCTCGCCGGTACGCGAGTCCCAGGCCCACACCGTGAAGTCGTCGAAGCTGTCGAAGCCGTGGTACTCGCTCCAGACGAGTCGCCGGCCGCCGAAGGCGCCGTCGGCCTGGTCGTCGGCGGGATCGGGGAAGGCCTTGATCTCGGTCATGCTCCTCGTCCGCGCGTCGATCCGGGCCACGCCGGAGAACCGCGGCGAGCGTACGGTGGCGAAGAAGGAGCGCCCGTCGTGCGCGAGCGCCCACGGGTCGAGCGAGACCTCGCGCGAGAGCGGCACCACGTGTCGCGTGAGCACTCGACGCCAGGCGGCGGTCGGTCGCGCCCGGCACCAGCGGCCGCCCTGGGGGGCTCCGGCCGCGGCCGCCGAGGCGAGCGCGCCGGCGAGGACGAGAACGACCGCGAGGCGACTACCAGACGTAGCCACGACCGGCGACGATCGAGACCAGCCAGCTGCTCGGGATGTTCGAGTAGGCGGGCACGCCCGCGTACCAGGAGATCGTCGTCGCGTTGTGGACGGAGTCCTCGTACATCGTCGTGCCGCCGGAGCTCTGGTAGCCGCGGATCTCGAACCAGTGGAAGATCGTGCGGTTCGTGGGATGCCCGACGAGGTGGTGGTCCGACGTCGGCGTCTCCCAGGCGTCGCCGACGAGCGGCGCCTCGACGGCGAAGATGTCCGCTTTGAGATCGTTCTCGTACCGGTCGATCGCGGCCGAGGTCGGCGAGGAGACGTACTGCGGCACGTAGTAGTTCCGGCTCTGGTGCGCGTTCAGGACGTCGGGGACGGGATAGCCCGACGGCGACGTTCCGCCTCCCGACCAAGCCGTGCCGTCGGCGCCGGTGCGCAGCTCGGCAGCGGCCGCGGTCTGGGACAGCGAGGCTCCGAGGGCGCCGAGCGCCTCGTGGACGGCCGCCGGGCCGCAGTAGTAGCTCGTGATCTGCGGCGTCTGGTTCGCGGCGAGGTGCGCGGAGCTCGGGTAGCTCCCGCCGCCGATGCACTCCGCGCATTCGACCGACCGCTTCTCGAGGGTCATCTCCTGCTGCTGCGGCGTGAGCGGCAGGTGCGGGTCGGTGTCGGTGGTCGCCTTCCACGCGCCGTCGTCGGCTTTCGCGGCTCCGCACGGGAAGGCGACGAGGAGCGCGACGACGTTCGTGAGGAGAGCTCGACGGAGGGCGTTTGGCATGGGAACAGGTGTACGCGCACGGCCCTCCGGCCGCCAAGGCGTTTCACGGTTTCTCGACGGAGTCGCCACGGTTGCGCGAACTAGGATGCCCGCCGATGGAGGCGACCCGCGAACGCGCCTGGGAGACGCTCACGCGCTACACGAAGAGCGAGTCCCTGCTGCGTCACGCGCTCGCCGTCGAGGCGTCGACGGCCGCGTATGCGAGGAAGCTCGGCGGCGACGAGGAGCTCTGGCGCGTCGCGGCGCTGCTGCACGACTTCGACTACGAGATGCACCCGACGCTCGACAAGCACCCGCAGGACGGGGCGCCGATCCTCCGCGAGGAGGGGTATCCCGAGGAGGTCGTCGAGACCGTGCTCTCCCATGCCGAGCACCTCGGACTGCCGCGTGACACGCCGCTGAAGAAGGCGCTCTTCGCGTGCGACGAGCTGAGCGGCTTCGTCCACGCGTGCGCGCTCGTGCGCCCGACCGGGCTCGCGGGGCTCGAGCCGAAGTCGGTCAAGAAGAAGCTCAAGCAGCCTTCCTTCGCCTCGGGCGTCCACCGCGAGGACGTCTACAAGGGAGCCGAGGAGCTCGGCGTCGATCTCGACGACCACATTCGCACCGTGGTCGAGGCGCTGCAGCCGATCTCCGGCGAGCTCGGTCTCCCTTCCTAGGCGGAGGCGACGCCCTCGGCGAGGCGGCCGAGGTCGTCCTCGCTCGTCCACCAGCCGCAGGACGCGCGGACGAGGTTGCGGCCCGGCAGCTCGCGGACGATCACCCCGCGCTCGGCGAGCGCCGCGACGAGCTCCGTCGGGTCGCCCGGCGGGCGGAAGGAGACGAGCGTCGACTGTCCCGCCGGCGTCACGACCTCCACGAGCGGCGAGAGGAGCTCGCGGCAGCGGGCGGCCGCCGCGGCGGCGGCCTCGTAACGCCATTCCGGATGCACCCCGAGCGCCGCCTCGAGCCCGGCGAGCGACGGCAGCCCGATCCAGCCGGAGTCGAACCGCCTGGCGCCGTCCTTCGGCGAGAACGACCCGTCGGCCGCGTGGCTCTGCTGCGAGAACATGCTCGGTAGCTTGACCTGCAGGCGCTCGGGCTCGCGGACGAACAGCGCGCCCGAGGGATCGGGCCCGCACAGCCATTTCTGGGCCGAGACGGTGTAGAAGTCCGCGCCCGCGAGGTCGACGGGTATCGCGCCGGCGGACTGCGCGCCGTCCACGAGCAGCGGCGGGCCGTCCTCCCGTCCGAGCCGCGTGAGCTCCAGCCTGCGTCCCGTGGTCCAGAGGACGTGCGAGACGGCGACGAGCCGCGTCCGCGGCGTCACGGCGGCGAGGAGCGCATCCTCGTCCGCGTCGGCCACCACGACCCGGGCGCCGCTCGCGTGTAGCTCCCCGAGCAGCCCGAAGTGCTCGTCGGCGCTTGTGACGATCTCGTCCTCCGGGCCGAGCCCGAGGCCGGCGACGACGATCTGGCACCCGCGCGTCGTCGACTCTGCGAGCGCGACGTTCTCCGGGCTCGTCCCGAGGACGGCGGCGATGCCAGCGCGGACCCGCTCGCGCCGTTCGACCACCTCGAGGATGTACGCCGTGCTGCCTCGTCCCTCGGCGAGATCGCGCTCGAGCATCCGCCTCGTCGCGTCGGCGGCGGCGCTCGGCAGCGGGCCGGCAGAGCCCGCGTTGAGGTAGGCGAGGCGCTCGAGGACGGGGAACTGCGCGCGGGCCTCCTCGAAGGTCACCCGACCACCGCCTCGACCGGGGCGTGATCCGAGAGCGTCCGGCCGCCGACCACCCGTCGCTCGAGCGGCCAGGCCGCGGGGCCGTCGAGGAGCGTGAGGCCCCGCACGAGGATCTGGTCGACGCTCCCGGCGAGCGGAGCGGAGAACCCGTCCGCGACGGGCGAGACGATGTTCGCGTCGCCGGCCACGATCGCCCGTTCCCGCGCGAGCGCGACGACACGGTCGAACTGCGCCCGGTTGCCGTCGATGTGGAAGTTGACCACCGAGACGCCGCCCACGTCGACCGCGTGCGCGATCCGCCGCAGCTTCTCCTGCCCGACGACCTGCACGCCGAGCGGGCGCGAGGGCTCACGCGTGAGGATCGCGTCGGCCTCCCCCGTCACCGCCGACCGGAACAAACCGTGGTGCAGCGCCGTGACCGGCCGCCCGCCCAGCGGGAGCAGCGGCCGGCGAGCGACTGCGCCGCTCGCGTGCATCCCGCTCCAGCGCTCGAGATGGCGGAGCGCCCAGACGGGCAGCTCCTGCAGGCAGACCACGTCGGGCCGGTCATGGGTCACGAGCTCGATCATGCGCGGCAGGAAGGCGCGACGCTCCGGCGGAGAGGCGTTGCCGTGGAAGAGGTTCCAGGTCCGCACGAGCATGGTCACGGCGTAGCGTACGAGGCCATGCGCGTCCTGCTCGCCGATCCTCCGGCCTTCACGCCGCCGTACGACCACGAGCTCGCGTCGGCGCTCGCGCGGGCCGGAGCGGAGGTCGAGCTCGCCACCTCCCGCTTTCGCTTCGGCGCCGCTCCCGAGCCGGACGGCTACCGGCGTCGCGAGCTCTTCTACCCCCTCTCGTCGCGCCTCTTCGGTCGCTCGCGACTGCGCCTGCCGCTCAAGATCGCCGAGCACCCGCTCGGCCTCGCCCTGCTCCGTCGGCTCCGGGCGGACGTCCTCCACATGCAGTGGCTGCCGGCCCCCGAGCTCGACGCCTACCTCTTCCGTCCGCATCTGCCGTCCGTCTTCACCGCGCACGACCTCCTCCCGCGGCGCACCGCGCACCGCACGGAGCTGTGGCACCGCCTCTTCGCGCGCTTCGAGCGGATCGTCGTGCACAGCGAGAACGGCCGCGAGACGCTCGCGCAGCTCGGGGTCGAGCCCGAGCGGCTCCGCGTCATTCCGCACCCCGTCTTCCCGAGCGAGCCGGAGGGGCGCGACGACGGCCGGACGGTGCTCGCCTTCGGGATGATCCGGCCCTACAAGGGCCTCGGCGACGCGATCGAGGCCGTTCGGCGGGCCGGTGACGCGCGGCTCGTCGTCGCGGGCGACCCGCTCGAGCCGATCGAGCCGTACCGGGTTGCGGCCGACGGCCTCGAGGTGGAGTGGCGGCTCGGGTATCTCCCGCAGCCGGAGATCGACCGCGCCTTCGGCGACGCTACCGTGGCGGTCTTCCCGTACCGGCCGGAGCTCGACCAGAGCGGCGCCCTCCTGCGCTCGCTCGGAGCGGGCGTGCCGGCGGTCGCCTACGACGTCGGCGGCATCGGGGAGCCGGTGCGGCGGTACGGCGCCGGGCGCGTCGTCCCGCCCGGAGACGTCGCCGCGCTCGCCGACGCCGTGCACGAGCTCCTCTCGAGCCCCGGCGCGCTCGAGGAGGCGCGCGCAGGCGCCCGGCGCGCACGCCAGGAGCTGACCTGGGACGCCGCCGCCGCCGCCCATCTCGCCGTCTACGCGGAGATCGCGTGAGGCTCCGCCGCGACCCCTTCCGCGAGGTGGTCGCCCGCCAGCTCGACCTCTTCGTCGAGGACGAACCGGAGCTGCTCGAGCAGTGTCGCGAGAGGCTCCGCTCCTACGAGAGCGCGGCGCGCGGGGATGCCGAGGAGGCGTACGGCGACTTCGTGGACGCGGTCGAGACGGCGACCGAGGCGCTGGCGGAGATGCGGGACCGGTTCGGCCGCACGCTCGACGAGGACGCGGCGGAGCTGTACGAGGAGTCGTTCAACCGCGCGGTCCGGAAGCGCTGGCCGGAGCTCGGCCTCGAGATCGGCAACCGCTGATGGCTCGTATCGAGGACTACGCGCTCGTGGGCGACCTGCAGACCGCGGCGCTCGTCGAGCGCGGCGGCTCGGTCGACTGGCTCTGCTTTCCGCGCTTCGACTCCGGCGCGTGCTTCGCGGCGCTCCTCGGCGAGCCGGAGAACGGCCGCTGGCTCCTCGCGCCGGCAGGCTCGGCGGAGAGCACGCGCCGTTACCTCCACGACACGCTCGTCCTCGAGACGACGTGGAAGACGGACGACGGCTCGGTCGCGCGCGTCCTCGACTTCATGCCGCCGCGCGGCAAGGCGCCCGACATCGTGCGGATCGTCGAGGGCGTCAAGGGCCGTGTGCGGTTCCGCTCGGAGCTGACGATCCGCTTCGACTACGGCCGCATCGTCCCCTGGGTGCGCAAGCGCACGCACGAGGAGGACACGCGGGTCGCGATCGCCGGGCCCGACGCGCTCTGCTTCCGAACGCCGGCGCCGACGCGCGGAGAGGAGCTGAACACGATCTCCGAGTTCTCCGTGGACGAGGGAGAGCGCGTGCCCTTCGTCCTCACCTGGTTCCCCTCGCACGAGGACACGCCCGAGGCGATCGACCCCGAGCAGGCGCTCGCGGAGACCGAGAGCTACTGGCGCTGGTGGAGCGAGTCCTGCCCGATCGAGCTCCCGCCCGACTGGGCGGCGCTCGTGCGGCGCTCGCTCATCGTGCTCAAGGCGCTCACCTACGGCCCGACGGGCGGGATCGTGGCCGCGCCGACGACGTCGCTCCCCGAGTGGATCGGCTCGGTGCGGAACTGGGACTACCGCTACTGCTGGCTGCGCGACGCGACGTTGACGCTTCTCGCCCTCCTCCACTGCGGCCACGGCGCGGAGGCGGAGGCGTGGCGGCGGTGGCTGCTGCGCGCGGTCGCAGGCGATCCGGCGGACGTCCAGATCATGTACGGCGTCGGGGGCGAGCGGCGCCTGAGCGAGTTCGAGGTGCCGTGGCTGGCGGGCTACGAAGGGTCCCGCCCGGTGCGGGTCGGCAACGCGGCGAGCGAGCAGCTCCAGCTCGACGTGTACGGGGAGGTGATCGACTGTCTCTACCAGGCGCGCGTGCACGGGATCGCGTACGACCCGAACGCGTGGCGGATCCAGCTCGCCCTGCTCGACCACCTCGAAGAGGCATGGCGAGATCCCGACGACGGCATCTGGGAGATCCGCGGCGGGCGGAGACACTTCGTCCACTCGAAGGCCATGGCCTGGGTCGCGTTCGACCGCGCCGTGCGCACGATCGAGGAACAGGGGCTCGAGGGGCCCGTCGACCGCTGGCGCTCGATCCGCGACGAGATCCACCGGGAGGTCTGCGAGCGCGGCTTCGACGAGGGGCTCGGCTCGTTCACGCAGTCCTACGGCTCGCAGGAGCTCGACGCGAGCCTCCTCCTCCTGCCCCTCGTCGGCTTCCTGCCGGCGGGCGACCCGCGCATCCGCGGCACGATCGAGGCGGTCGAGCGCGAGCTCCTGCAGGACGGCTTCGTGCTTCGCTACCGGACCCAGGAGGAAGGCGTCGACGGCCTGCCGCCGGGCGAGGGCGTCTTCCTGCCGTGCTCCTTCTGGCTCGTCGACTGCTACGAGCTGGTGGGGCGCCACGACGACGCGCACGAGCTCTTCGGCAGGCTCGTCGGCCTGTCGAACGACGTCGGGCTGCTCGCGGAGGAATACGACCCCGAGGCGGGCCGGCTGCTGGGGAACTTCCCCCAGGCGTTCACCCACCTCGCGCTCGTCAACACGGCGTTCAACCTCGCGCCGCACCTGCCGTCGCCGATGCTCCGGCGCCACGCGCAGCAGCATCCTGAATAGCGCCCGCGGCGTTGATCAGCGCCAGATGGCTCAGCCCCTGCGGGAAGTTGCCCAGGAGCTCGCCGCTCGAGGGGTCGATCTCCTCCGAGAAGAGCCCGAGATCGTTGGCGTACGGGAGGATCTGCTCCATCGTCTCGCACGCCTCGTCCACCCGCCCGAGGCGCGCGAGCGCCTCGACGACCCAGAAGCAGCAGGCGACGAACGCGCCCTCCTCGCCGACGTGCTCGCTCGTCCGGTAGACGAGGCCGGGAGCGGCGGCGAGACGCTCGCGAATCGTGTCGATGGTGCGGCCGAGGCGCTCCTGCTCGGGATAGCCCATCCGCAGCGCTCGCAGGACACCGGCGTCGAGCGACTGCTCGCCCGCCCAGCCGCAGTACGCGCCGAGCTCGTCCGACCAGCAGCGCTGCTCGATCCAGGCGTGGAGCCGCTCGTGCTGCTCGCGCCACCGCGGCACGTGGTCGTCGGGCAGCTGGCCGTTGCCCGCGAGCCGGAGCGCCCGGTCGAGCGCCATCCAGACCGCGATCTTCGAGGCCGTGTAGTGCCGGTGCTCGTCGAGCTCCCACATCCCGGAGTCCTCGTCCTCCCAGAGGATCGCGACGCGGTCGACGCAACTCGCCAGCATGTCCGCGGTGTCGCCGTCGAGCACGTTGCCCTCGGAGACGTAGAGATCGGCGGTCTCGAGCAGATCGCCCCACGAGCCGAGCTGGAGCTGCGTGGAGGCCGCGTTGCCGTAGCGAACGGGACGCGAGCCCCGGTAGCCGGCGAGGTGGTCGAGGGTCTCCCGGCGCGTCGGCACGCCGCCGTCGAGATCGTAGAACGGCCGAAGGTCTGGCGCGGTCTCGCGGACGGCGCGCAGCAGCCAGGCGAACGACTGCTGCACCTGCTCGGGCAGCCCCAGCCGCATCAGGGCGTCGAGCGTGAAGGCCGAGTCGCGCACCCAGGCGTAGCGGTAGTCGTAGTTCTTGTCGCCGCCGACCACCTCCGGCAGCGAGGTGCTCGGCGCCGCGGCGATGCTGCCGCTGGGCGCGTAGATCAGGAGCTTGAGGGCGAGCGCGCTCCGTGCCACCTCCTCCTGCCAGGGGCCGTCGTAGGCCCACATGCCGAGCCAGCGCTCCCACACGCGGCACGTCGCGTCGAGGCGCGCCTCCACGTGGTCGCGGCTCGGCGCGTGGAGCGGCTGCTCGAACGCGGCGACGAGCGCGAGCAGCGCCTTCTCCCCCGCTCCGATCGTGAACGAGCCCGCGAGCGCGTCCTCCTGCGGCTCGACCTCGCCCGCGTTCCAGGAGTGGACGGCGAGCTGGAGGCTTGCGCCCTCCGCGACGACGAGACCCCCGCGCCGGACGATCGAGGGCTGCTCGCGACCCCAGTCGAAGCGCGGCTCGAACCTCCAGGCGAGCGGCACCGAGCCCTCCATCCCCTCGATCCGCCTCGCAAGCTCCACCCACGGGAGCAGCCCGCCGTCCTGCAGCGTCAGCGCCTCGGTGACGCGAACGACGCCGTCGCCGGTGCGGTACGTCGTCTCGAGGACGTTCGTTCGCCCGACGTAGCGGCGGGCGGTCTCGTGCCCGCCCGTCGGCGCGAGGACGAAGCGGCCCCCGTGCTCGGGGTCGAGCATCGCAGCGAACGTGGTGGGCGCGTGCAGGCTCGGCAGCGACATGAAGTCCACCGAGCCATCCGCCGCGACGAGGGCGACCGTCCTGCCGTCGCCGATCGCGGCGTAGTCGCCGATCGGGGCGAACCCGTCAGACCCGCGCAGTCTCCGGCTCCCTCTCGCGAGTCAGCGCCGCGTCGGCGTCCGCGCCGAGGTCGGACTGGATCTGCTCGAGCGAGCGGTCCTTCGTCTCCGGGACGAGGGTGACGAAGAAGATGACGGCGCAGACCGCGAAGGCCGCGTAGAGCCAGAAGGTGCCCTGCTTCGTGATCACGCCGGTCAGGGTCAGGAACGTGTACGAGATCGCGAAGTTGAGGCCCCAGTTGAACATCGTGCAGACGGCCATCGCCGGCCCCCGCATCTGGATCGGGAAGATCTCGGAGATCATCAGCCAGAACACCGGCCCGAGCCCGATCGCGAAGCCCGCGATGTAGGTCAGAAGACACGCGAGGGCGAGCCAGCCGACCGTGTGCTGCACGCCGGGCGAGGCGAAGAAGATGCCGAGGCCGACGAGCGCGACGGTGAGGGTCGAGGTGCCCGCGATGAGGAAGAAGCGGCGGCCGAGCTTGTCGAGCAGCAGGATGGCGACGATCGTGAAGAAGACGTTCGTGCAGCCGATGAACACGCTCTGCGTGAGCGCGCCGGTGTTCTGCTGGCCGGCGAACTTGAGGATCGTCGGCGCGTAGTAGATGACCGTGTTGATGCCGACGATCTGCTGGAAGATCGCGAGCGCGACGCCGACGACCAGCATCCGGCGCACGCCCTTGCCGAGCAGCTCGCGCAGGCTGAACTCCTTCTCCGCGACGTCCTTGATCTCGGCGAGCTCCTCCTCGACGTCGTCCTCCTGCAGGCGGTATTTCTCGAGCACCTCGCGCGCGTCGTCCTCGCGCCCCTGGTCGACGAGCCAGCGCGGCGAGAACGGCATGAAGTACATCCCGATCGCGAGGACCGCGCCCGGGACGGCCGCGACGCCGAACATCCAGCGCCAGTTGTTCGAGAAGCCGGCAAAGCCCCAGTCGACGATGTAGGCGACCAGGATCCCCGTCGTGATCATGAGCTGGTTGAACGAGACCACGCCGCCGCGGATGCGAGGCGGCACGAGCTCGGCGATGTACATCGGCGCCACGAAGGACGCGGTGCCGACGGCGAGGCCGAGCCAGAACCGCGAGGCGAGGATCTGCCAGTAGCTCTGCGAGAACGCGCACGCGAACGCGCCGATCACGTACACGGTCCCCGAGATCATCTTCGTCCGGCGGCGGCTGATCTTGTCGGCGAGCCATCCCGAGATCGCGGCGCCCGCGACCGCGCCGAGCAGCAGGATGGCGACGGTCATCTCCTGCTGGCCGCTCGTCTTCAAGCCGAGGTCCTTCTTCATGAAGAGGAGCGCGCCGCCGATGACGCCGGTGTCGTAGCCGAAGAGGAAGCCGCCGATCGCAGCGATGAGAGCGACGCCGAGGATGCGCCGGTTGCGAACCGCCTCGCGGACGAAGCCGCCGCCGCTCGTGTCGATGCTCGCCATCGCTCACTTCAACGGAGAAGCCCGCCGGCGGGTTTCGGCCAGCCGCCGTTCCTCCTCCCGGGCCCGGGCCGCACGGTTCGTGTGCTCGGCGACGCCGACGGTGCCGTGCGCCAGGACGGCGGCGCCGAGTGACGGGTCCGCGTCGCGCAGCTCTCGCGCCGCCTCGCGCGCCTCGGCTGCGGCCGCCCGCGCGGCGCCCGGCTCGACCGCGCGCACCGCCTTCGCCGCCGCCTCGATCGCCGCCACCGCCTCGGCCGGCGGAGGGTGCCCGCGGTCCGCGAGCCGCACGACGCCGGTGGCGATCGCGTGCGAGTCGTAGACCGACGCCTCGAGCTCGCGGTACAGCTCTCCGAGCTTCTCGACCCGGCGCCGCAGCGGCCGCCGGCGCGGCGCGGCGCGCGTCACCTCCCGCGCGATCAGGAGCGACTGGGCGAGCGCGCTGTCGTCGATGCGCCAGATGCGCTCCACCGCAGCCTCGGCGCGCTTCCGGTCGTGCTCGGCGAGCGCGCCGGCGGCCTCGTCGAGCGCCGCCGCGAGCTGCTCGCGCAGGTTGCGCGCCTGGTCGCGAACGAGCGGGATCGGGTCGACGGGCAGCAGGAACCGCGCGATGAGGATGGCCACGGCTCCTCCGATCAGCGCGTCCTCGAGCCGCTGCAGCGCGAGGTTCGACCCAGGAGGGTGCAGCGCGACGATGAGGATCGCCGACGCCGCGGCCTGGTTGCGCACCATGAGCGACGCGCCGGAGGCGGTCGTGACCACGAGCGCGGCGATCGTCCCCACCACGATCTGCCAGCCCCCTGCGCCGGCGACCACGAGCACGGCGGCGCCCACGAGGATGCCGACGGCGACGCCCGTCATCATCCGGATCGCCTGCCGCCCCCGCGTGCCACGCTCGGCCCCGAGCGCGATCGCCGCGGAGATCGGAGCGAAGAACGGCTGCCCGTGGTCCGGCAGCTGCAGCGCGAGCTCCCACGAGATCCCGGCCGCCACGGCCGCTTGCGCCAGCTGCCCGAGGACGGCGGGGCTGAGGTTCGCGCGGGCCTGCCTCGCCCGCTCGCGAAGGTTCATCGCGGGATCTTGTCAACGGCGCTCGTGCGATCGTGTCTGTTCGTGAAGCCTTCAGTCGAGATCGTGCGCCCGGCGAGGGTCGAGGACGCCGCGGCGATCGCCCGGCTCGGCCGCGAGGTCGACCCGCACCTCCTCACCACGGAGGAGATGTTCCGCCGGCTGCTGACCGAGAAGTCCCGCCCGACGACGGAGCGACTTGTCGCGGAGGTGGACGGCACGGTCGTCGCGTGGACGCCGTCCGGCCTCTACGAGTCGGGAATCGGCTGGCTGGGCATCCTTGTCCTGCCGGCGCACCGCGGACGGGGCATCGGCGGCCGGATCTACGAGAGGGTCGAGTCCCGGCTCCGGGGCCTCGGCGCCACGCGGCTCGAGACGGCCGCGAGCGACGAGGACGGCCGCCGCTTCCTGCTGGCGCGCGGGTTCGCGGTGACGAACGTCATGCGCCGCTCGGAGCTCGACCCCGGCACGCTGGAGCCGGTCGAGGCCCCGCCCGGCGTCGATGTCGTGCCTCTGCGGGATCTGGCCGACCGCGCCGAGGACCTGTACCGGCTCTACGCGGAGACGCGCGCCGACATCCCCTCGCGGGAGCCGCGCACCCCGTGGACGTTCGAGGAGTGGCGCAGCCAGACGCTCGAGCTCCCGCTGCTCGACCACGACGCCAGCGTCGTCGTGCTCGAGGGCGGGGAGCCGGTCTCCTTCGCCTGGCTCCTCTCGGACCGGGAGGGGGGCCGCGCCGAGACGCTGATGGCCGGCACGCGCCGCGACCGTCGCGGGCAGGGGCTCGTGACGCTGGCGAAGATCGAGTCGTCGAGGCGGGCGGCTGCGCTCGGTATCCGCCGGATCGTCACTTCGAACGACCGCGAGAACGAGCCGATGCTCGCGATCAACCGCCGCCTCGGCTTCCGCGAGAGCGGAGTCGAGGAGTCGTTCGCCAAGCAGCTGGGCTGAGGACGGAGGGCCCTAGCGCTTCTTCCCCTTGCTCAGGGTGAGCCGCACCTTGCCGCCGTGCCTCAGGTGGGTGTGCGGCCTGGGCTTCTGCGCGATCACGCGGCCCTTCCCCACTTTCCCGGAGAAGGCATGCCTGATCCTGCCGACCGCGCAGAAGTGCGCCTCGAGGGCCCGCTTCGCAGCCCCGAGGGTCTTGCCCTCGAGCTTCGGCACGACGCATTTCCTGGCCGTGAACCTGGCCTGGAGCGACGTCGGGCCGTCGACCGTGAGCTTGCACGTGCGCCTTCTGCCCGTGCACGCGCCCGACCAGCGCACGAAGGTCGAGCCTCTGGCCGCCTTCGCCGTGAGAGTTACCGACGTCCCCTGCGGGAACCCGTGTGAGCACGTGGGCCCGCACCGGATCCCTGGCGGGTTGCTCGTGACCTTCCCCGAGCCGGTCCCCGATCTGTGCACGGTCAGGAGCTCGGCCGGCGGCGTGGTGTACGTGAACGAGGCGGTCGCCGGCGGGGCGCCGGTGACGACGCTCTCGACGGTCTCCAGCGTCACCGTCACGGGGCCGACCGGGTGTGGCGGCGCCGTCACGGTGACGGTGCTCGTCGAGCCGCAGTCCAGCAGCGCCTGGGCATTCGAGAACGTCTCGGCCGCGGTGTTGCCGAAGGAGATGTCGGTCACGCAACCGAGGTTCTCCCCCGTGATCGTCACCTCCGTCCCGCCGGTCGCAGGACCGGTTGCCGGGCTGATCGAGTCGATCTTCGGGTTCCCCGGCGGATAGAGCAGGAAGAGATCCGACGTGTCGTTGGCGGCCGAGCTCGGCGCCGAGCAATCGGTCACCGTGCACAGCTGGGTGTCCACGACCGCCGGGTTCTGCGACACGGTCTTCGTCGTGAGGTCGCCGTCGCTGTTCGCGCTGAAGACGTACTGCGTCCCGAACGAGAACTGCGTGGCGATGTCGTCGAAGGTCACGGCGAGGACCTGGTTCGCGAACCCCGCCCCCTTGACGTCGATCGGGGTCCCGCCCGTGTCCGGGCCCGCCGGCTCGCCGGCGGTCGGCCCCGAGGTCGCGAGGACGCTCGAGACCGTCGGCACGCCGGCGTACACGGCGCTCACCTGGTTGGACAGGCCGGCGGGGCCGCCGACCGACTGGACGCTGACGCTGACGCTCGTCTGGTCGACGGTGTGCGCCGGAAGCGCCGGCGCCTGGATCTCGATCTCGGTTCCCGTCACGCTGACGAGGTTGAGGAACTGCTGCGAGGAGGCCTGCGCCGGGTCGCCGAAGTTCACCCACTGCAGCGCTGCGAGGTTGAAGCCCTTGCCGGTGAGCGTCACGACCGAGCCGCCATCCTCGCTCGCGAGCGAGCCCGGATCGGAGGCCGTCGTCGAGATCGACGTGATCGTCGGGGCGGGCACGTAGTCGTATTCGGTCGCCGCGGGGGCGGCCTCCGTGCCCGGGGGAACCGGGAGGACGCCGTCGGCGGCGAACGAGACCCCACCCTCGTAGAGCGGCAGGATCGTGGAGGTGGTGCTCGAGCCGGCGGGCGTCGTGACCACGACCTGCGCCTGGCAGATGTCGTTGGTCGCGTTCTCGCTCGGATCGAAGCTCGAGCCGTCCTGGTCGCAGGTGGTCGTCCCGTTCTGGAAGGGCGGCACCGTGGCCTGGATCTCCCAGTCGTGCAGGACCGTGAAGTTGCCTGCACCGACGCTGACGCCTCCGAAGGTGACGTCGGTAGCACCGGTGAAGCCGGCCCCGAGGATGTCGACCGTGTTGCCTCCCGCGTCGAGGCCGGCGGAGCTGTGGACGTCAGTCACCGTGGGACGCGGCTGCGAGGTGCCGTTCTCGTCCACGTAGGTGAACCAGCTGTTCCCGGTGACGGCGCTCGTCTCGCCGTCGAGGAGCGTCACGGTGACCTGCACGCGCCCCGCGCCGTCCGTCTGGTCGTTCGGCGGGATCACGTCCGCGGCGGCCGGGAACACGGCCGTGATCGTGATCGCGGTGACGTTCGTGATGTCCGACGGCGGAATCTGGTAGGTGCCGACCTGGACGTCCTTGACGTCGGGCGCCCCGTTCGCGAAGAAGTTGGTGCCGGTGATGGTCACCGTCGCGCCGGAGGCCGACGTGGAGGCGATCGCCGGGGAGAGGCCGGTGACCGTCGGCCGCGTCGCGGCCGGCGCCTGACTGCAGAGGTAATACGCGAGCCCGGCGCCGCCGTTGGGCTGGGTCAGCTGCGGCGAGCCGAGGCCCGAGGCCATGTCGTAGCCGGTCGTGGCCGAGTAGAGCGCGGGATCCGCGACGCCGTACTGGTCGTTGTTGCCCTGCGTGATGTCGTTGAAGGACGCCCTGTAGGCGGTCGGGTTCGAGGCCACCGAGTAGAGCAGCGGGTTCACGAAGCCGACGCCGCTCGCCGTCGCCGGATTGCTCTTGCATGTGTTGGAGGCGTTGACGTCGGCGAGCATCCCCGCCCACATCGGGGCCGCGGAGGAGGTGCCGCCGGTCGTCAGCCAGCCGCCGAACTGGGCGGCGTAGATCGTGACCGCGCCGGTGAACTCGTCGGCCTGGGCGCTGACGTCCGGTAGCTCGCGGCACCCAGCCTCGAGGGGGCCTGCGGGGTTGTCGGAGGCACAGAACGCGAAGCCGGGATCGCCCAGATCGGCCGCCTCGAACGCGCTGGCCTGTGACACGACGGCCGGGTCGTGGACGCCGGGCACGAGCGCGTCGAGCTGCCAGGTCGGCATCGGCCACGACTCGGAGATGCCTCCGCCGCCCGCGCCCCAGGCGGCCCCGTCGTTCCAGACGTGCTCGAGCGCCGGCTGGGTGGCGTTGTCGATCGTGGTGCCGCCGACGGCCACGACGTACGGCTGGCTCGAAGGGTCGCCGACCGAGAGGGCCGGGCTCACGGGGGAGGTCGTCCTGAAGGCGTTGCAGTCGTTGCTCCCTTCGTCCCCGGCCGCCGAGAATACGGTCTGGCCCTGGGCCGCCGCCTCCTGGAAGATCAGGTTCTCGGCCTGCTGGATGCCCGGCGAGCCCTCCTGGACCGCCTGCTCGCAGAGGCCCCAGCTCGTCGTGACGACCTGGTCGACGTCGTCGTTGACGATCTGCAGGTACTCGTCGAACGAGCCGACCGTGCTGTTCGGCGCCTGGTAGACGTCGATGTGCGCGCCCGGGGCGAATGCGGACACGTCCTGGAGGTCGAGGATCGCCTCGCCGCTGCCGGCGCCCTGGCCGGGGCCGCCGTCCACGTTGTGCACTTGCAGTCGGGCGAGCATCGCGGCCGCCGCGGTGGCGCCGAAGTAGCACTGGTCGAACGTCTGGAGGTCGCTCGTCGCGAACGGCTCGAGCTCGAAGACGGCGATGTGCTGGCCGGAGCCGGTGTCGTTCTGGCCATAGAGGCCGAAGACGCCGTACGCGTTGGCGATCTGGTCGTCCGTGAGCCCGCCGAACGCCTGGGCGGCGGCCGACGCGCCGGCGCAGGGGGTCGGCGAGCCGGCGGGATGGCTGAACGTCGCGGCCGTGGCCGCGGGATGGGTGCCGATCATCGACCTGGGAGCGCGGATGGGGCCCGAGGAACGGAGCCGAACCGTCGTGTCGAGGCCGACCACCGAGGTCACGTACTTCGCGATCGTCGCCGGCACGCGCACCGGCGCCGTTCGCGCGCGGGCGATCTCACCGGAGGCGAGCTGGTAGCGCTCGAGCCCGGTGCGGAAGGCGGCCTCGACGTCGCTCGCCGGGGCCGCGAAGCTCACGACGAGACCGTCCCGTGCGACGCTCGTCACGGTGAGGCCCGACGCCTCGAGCTGGGCCTTCACGGCCGCGATGCTCGCGGGGGCGGGGCCGAACCGCGCGGCGAACTGTTCCGGGGTCAGGTACCGATGGAAGAGCGGCGAATGCTTGTCGGTCACCTGCGAGATGAAACGGGTGAGGGCGCTCTCGTCCCGCGGCTGCAGCACCACCTCGCCCGCCACGCGCGCCGACGGGGAGACCGGTCCGAGCGGCTTGGCGCCGTGAGGGAGCAGCGGCCTGGGCGCCACGAGCCTCGTGCCGGCGGACGGAGCGGCGCCGGCACCCGCGGCCGGGATCGTGAAGCACGTCGCCAGCAGGGACGCCGCCACGAGCGCCCGTACCCCCGCGAACCTTCTCATCGAATGCCCTCCTGATCGCACGGGACGGCCGCCTCGAATGCGGCCCCAATCGCACGCCGATCTAGCGCAGAAGCGATACGTGAAGTCAACACGGCCGGTCGGAGGGCGCTAGCGATGCCCGAAGTGGTGGGCTGGGGGCAGGGCTGCGTGGACGTCGGCGCCGTCGGTCAGGGACCGTGCCAGCGGCGCGAGCGAGACGAGCTCGCCGACGACGATGTTGCGGTTGCGGTCCGCGTGCTCGTAGCGGCCGCGGACGAGCAGGAGCGGCTCGCTCCTGGCCAGCGCGCGGAACCGCTCGTACACCTGCGGCAGCACGATGAGGTTCACCTGCGCACGCTCGTCCTCGAGGAGCATGAAGACGACGCCGTTCGCGGTCGCCGGCCGCTGCCGCGCGACGACGAGGCCCGCGAAACTCACCTCCGCCCGGTGCGGCCGCTTCCGCAGCTCCTCGCTCGACAGCGTCCCCGGGGGCAGGTGCGGGCGGAGCAGCTCGAGCGGATGGACGCCGACGGACAGGCTCGTCGTCCGGTAGTCGGCGAGCATCCGCTCCCACACCGTCGGCTCGGGCAGCTCCGGCGTCGCGACCGTCGGCTCGAGCGGGAGCGCGAGCTGTTTCAGCTCGCCGCCGGTGCCCGGCACGCTCGCCGGTCGCGGCACGAGGCCGAGCTGCCAGAGGAGCTCGCGCCGGGGCAGGCCGAAGCAGTCGCAGGCCCCGCTTTCGGCGAGCGCGCGCAGCTCGTCGTCCGACAGCCCGGTCCGCTGCGCGAGCTCCCGCACCGACGAGTACGGCCGGTTCGCCGCGACGACCTCCGCGTCGTCCTCCCCCAGTCCTGTCACGTACTTCAGCCCGACCCGGACCGCGCCGTCCTCGATCGTGCAGCGAGCCTCGCTGCGGTTCACGTCCGGCGGGCGCGTCTCGACCCCGCGGCGCTGTCCGTCGCGGACGAGCGTCGCCGGCGGATAGAAGCCCATCGGCTGCGCGTTGAGAAGCGCGGCGAGGAACTCCGGCGCGTAGTGGTGCCGCAGCCACGCCGACTGGTACGCGAGCAGCCCGAACGCCGCCGCATGGGACTTCGGGAAGCCGAAGCCCGAGAAGGCGACGAGCTTGTCGTACAGCTCGTGCGCCTCGGCCTCCCCCACTCCCTGCTCGAGCGCTCCCGCGACGAACCGCTCCCGCCACGCCTCGAGCGCAGCGTGCGAGCGCTTGCGGCTCATCGCCCGCCGCAGCCCCTCAGCCTCGCCGACGCTGAAGCCCGCGAGATGGACGGCGACGTCGAGCACCTGGTCCTGGAAGACGACGACGCCGAGCGTCTCGCGCAGCGGCTCCTCGAGCAGCGGATGGTCGGCAGGCGCGCGGTAGCTCGGATCGTCGCGCAGCCGTTGGCGCCGCTCGACGTACGGGTGCACGGCCTTCCCCTGGATCGGGCCGGGCCGCACGAGCGCGACCTGCACCGTGATGTCGTCGATCGTCTCCGGCCGCGTACGGAGGATGACCTGCATCTGGGCCCGGCTCTCGATCTGGAAGCAGCCGACCGTGTCCGCCTTCTGGATCTCCGCGAACACGTCCCGGTCGTCGAGCGCGATCCGCGAGAGGTCGATCCGCTCGCCTCGGTTCCGCGCGACGAGGTCGACGCACTCCTCGACCGCCGACAGCATCCCGAGCCCGAGCAGGTCGATCTTGAGGAAGCCGGCGTCGGCGCACGAGTCCTTGTCCCACTGGCACATCTGCCGGCCCTCCATCGCCGCGGGTTGCACGGGGACGAGCTCGACGAGCGGCCGCGAGGAGATGACCATCCCGCCGGGATGCTGGGAGATGTGCCGCGGCAGGCCGGCGATCTCGGCGCAGAGGGCGCCGAAGGCCCGCCAGCGCGGCGAGCGGAGCTTCGTCGCCGCGTCGGGCAGAGCCGCGATCTCCTCCGCGACGCGCTGCGCGTTCCAGCCGTCGGTGAGGCGCGCGAGCCGCTCGAGGTCGGCGTACGGGAGCCCAAGCGAGCGGCCCACGTCCCGGATCGCGCCGCGCGAGCGATAGGTCGCGAAGCTCGCGACGAGCGCGGCGTGCTCGGAGCCGTAGCGCTCGACGACGCGGACGATCAGCTTCTCGCGGATGTCTCGCGGGAAGTCGAGGTCGATGTCCGGCACCGACGCGAGCTCGCGGTTGAGGAAGCGGCCGAGCGAGAGGTTGTTCGCGACCGGGTCGACGTGCGAGAGGCCGGTCAGGTAGCAGACGAGCGAGCCGACCGACGAGCCGCGCCCGCGCCCCGGCGGCAGGACGTGCCGCATCGAGCCGGGACCGCGCACCTCGAGCGCCACCTCGCGCGCGAGCTCGAGCACCTCCCAGTGGAGGAGGAAGAAGCCGGCGAGGCCGAGCTCGTCGATGAGCGCGAGCTCCTCCTCGAGCCGCCGGCGCACGCGCCGCTTGTGGCCGTTGAGGCCGCCGTAGCGCTCCGCGAACGCGGCCTCGCACACCCGCCGCAGCTGGACGATCGCGGGCTCGGCGCCGTCGGAGAAGTCGGGGTAGCGGTAGCCGAGCTCCTCGGTCAGGTCGAACTCGAGCCGCCGGGCGAGCTCGCCCGTGCGCAGGGCTGCCTCGCGATCGTCGGGAAAGCGATCGAGGGCCTCCACGGGCGACAGCAACACGGCCTCGTGGTTGCCGCGCCGCTCCCGCTCGCAGCCCTCGAGCGAGGTGCGGCAGCGGACGGCGACGAGCACGTCCTGGAGCGCGGCGCGGCTGCGGTCGTGCGCGTGGACGTCTCCCGTTGCGACCGTCTCGACGCCGAGCGAGGCGGCGAGGTCGTGCAGCCGCGCGTTCCGGCGGGCGTCGCCGCGCTCGTACGGCCGCTGCAGCTCGACGTAGAAGCGGTCGCGGCCGAAGGCGCGCGCGAGCCGGGCCGCCGCGTTCGGGTCGCTCACCGCGAGCCCGTCGCGGGCGCAGCCCGAGAGGCAGACGAGCCCCTCGTTCCGTTCCTCGAGCAGCGCCTGATCGAGGCGCGGCGGCTGCGGCTCGCGGTTCGTCGAGTCGCGCGTGTGCGCGTGCGCCGCCGTCAGGAGCCGGCAGAGGTTCGCGTAGCCGCGCGCGCTCTCCACGAGGAGCGTGACGTGGGAGCCATCCACGAGCGTGACCTCCGCGCCGGTGATCGGCCGCACGCCGAGGTGCTTCGCCGCGTGCGCGAACTCGAGCGAGCCGTAGACGCCGTCGTGGTCGGTCAGCGCGAGCGCCTCGTAGCCGAGCTCCGCCGCGCGCGCCGCGAGCTCCTCCGGCTGAGACGCTCCGTCGAGGAAGGAGTAGGCGCTGTGCGCGTGCAGCTCGACGTACGTCATGCTTCCCGGCGATGGACGAGCCCGTCTTCCTCCCGGCCGGCGAGGGCGAGCGGATTCGCGCCCACCGGGTGCTCGGCGAGCTCGCGGATGTCGAGGCGATCGAGCTCTCCTTCCCGGCGGACTTCGAGGGCGTCGACCCGCACACCCACGCCGACCACGCCGACTCGTTCTACGTCCTCGAAGGAGAGGTCGAGTTCTTCGTCGGGGGCGAATGGCGTCGCGTCGGTCCCGGCGCCTACGTCTCGATCCCCCGCGACGTCGAGCACGGCTTCCGGCCTGCCGGGACGGCGATCCGCCTGCTCAACTTCCACACGCCCTGCGTGGGCTTCGTCGACTCGCTGCGGAAGGACTAGCGCCATCCCCGCAGTCTAGGCGAACGTATGTTCGCGCCGCTAGGCCAGGCAGGCGCTCGCGGGGTCCCACCGCCAGAGGCTCGCGGCGGTGACGTGCGTGCCGCCGACCCAGCGGTCGATCCCGAGCATCTTCACGCGGTCGGCCTCCCCGGCCAGCACGCGCTCGCCCGCCTCGGTCAGGCGCAGAGGGAGCGCGACGAAGGTCTGCGCGTCACCGAGCGGAGGCGCCGGTGGCAACCCCTCCCCGTCCGCGGTCTCGAGCAGCCGGTTCGGCCCGGTGCCGAGCTCCGTCAGCGTCCGGAAGAACCACGTGTCGCCGAGTAACGGCGCGGGCTCGGCGTCCTGCGCGGCGAGGAACGCCTCCCCCGGCGTGGCATGGCCGACGCCGATCGCCTCGAGCGCTCGCCGCTCGGTGCCGGAGAGGCCGTTGCCGGGTGCGGGCAGCTCCTCGAGCAGGCGCCGCAACGCCGGGGCGAGGTACGGCAGGCCGGGCGGGTCACGCTCCGCCCACTCGGCGAGCGAGGCCGGCTCGGGCGCCCGCACGGCGGCCCAGGCCTCGGTCGCGGCGGCGAGCGTCCCCTCGGAGGCGGGGCGCCGTTCGGGCCACAGGGTCTCGAGCTCGTCCGCCGTCAGCTCGCCCAGCCCGCGAAAGGACGGCTTGCCCGGGAACGAGCCGACGACCACGAGCTCCGTCTCGCCGTCCTCGTCGGCGGCGAGCGAGAGCGCGTCGAGGAGCTGGAGCTGGTCGTAGAGGTCGTGCTCGAACCAGAGCACGACGTCGGCGCCCTCGCCGAGCGCCCGCCGCAGCTGCCGGTCACGGCTCTCGAGCGAGGCGAGGATCATGCGGCGGCAGCCCCACCCGGCGTCCCCGAGAAAGCCGGCCCGCAGCCGCAGGAGGTCGGGTCGCGGCACCGCGCGCACCGGCCCCGCGTGAAGCGTGTCCCGCCACGAGAGCACGTCGCCGCCGAGCGTCGTCCGCCGCAGGGTGTCCGCCGTGCTGTCTCCGTTCGTGACGTGGAGGAGCGGCGTCATGGATGGTGCACGAGCTGCCAGAGCGGCTTCTCGTGCGGGCCCAGCGGGATGTAGTCCATCCCGTCGGGTGTGCGGAGGAAGCCGCCGCGGCGCCCCGGCTGGGCGAGGTGTCCGTACTGCCAGACGATGCGCCTCTTTCTCGGGTCGACGATGACGACGCGGTCGTTGAAGTCGTCGTTGATCGCGATGTCCCGGTTCGGCAGCATGATCGCGAGGGACGGGTGGTTCAGCGCTCCCCAGCCCGACGGCGGACCGTACCGCCACAGCACGGTCCCGTGCTGGTCCAGGATCACGACGGCACCGGGGCTCGCGTAGTCGGCGAGGAGGATGCGGCCCCGCGAAAGCGGCTGCGGGTCGGACGGGTACGAGACGGGCGCCTGGAACGCGCGGATCAGCCGACCGGTGCTGCTGAAGCGGTCGATCCACGAGCCGTCGATCTCCGAGACGAGCACGCCTCCGCCGGGCAGCGGCGTGTCGCCGTTGACGGCGCCGAGCGTGCGCGGCGGGTCGTGCACACAGACGTCTGTGCGCCCGATCTGCCGCACGATCCGGTGGTTGCGGATGAAGAGGATCCGGCAGCGGTAGGCATCCGCGACGGTGAGGGTTCCGTCCGGCAGCACGTATGCGTCGTCGGGCCAGTTGAGCCTGTCGGGCGGCCCGGCCGACGCGCCGGGGCCGGCCTGCGGGCCGGGGACGCCGAAGAGGCGGGTGACGCGATGGGTCGCGATGTCGATCGAGAGGATGTCGCCGTTGTCCTCCTCGTTCGTCACGAGGCCCTTGCCGCCGGGCTCGACGAACGTGTCGTCGTCGAAGACGAGCCGCCGGCCCTGCGCCCTGTCGGCGGCCGTGGGGAACCGCCACAGGGTGCGCCGGCGGGGGTCGACGAGCAGGATCCGGTCGTTGCCGCGGTCCGCGATGAGAAGGCCGCCGGGGAGCGGGCCGGGCAGCGTGACGACCCGGTTCGGGTCGGGTTTCTGCGCGGTGCCGGTGGTGGCCGCGTCGTTCCTGCCGGAGCGGTGGACGAGCGCGCCCACGAGGGCGATCGCCGCGAGCACGGCGAGAACGAGGGCGAACCGCGACCTCATGCCGCGACCCTAGCGGGGGTGGCGTGAACGGGACATGAGCACGGCTAGGCTCGCCGCATGGACGGTGCCGGCCTCCGCGCCCGCCTGGCGCGCTCGCGTCTCTACCTCGTGCTCGAGGCGCGCCCGCACGGCGCGGATCCGCGCCCTTTGCTCGAGGCGGCGCTCCGCGGCGGCGTGGACGTCGTGCAGCTCCGCGACAAGGAGCTCGCCGGAGAGGCGCTCGTGGCCGCGGCCGAGCCGTTCCGGACCGTGTGCCCGGAGTACGGCGCGCTGTTCGTTCTCAACGACAGGCCCGACCTCGTCGAGGCCTGCGGGGCCGACGGCGTCCACGTCGGGCGGAGCGACACGCCGGTCGAGGAGGCGCGGGTGCTCGTCGGGCCGGACCGGCTGGTCGGCGTCTCGGTGTCGACCCTCGGCGAGCTCGAGGACGTCGCCGGCGCGGACTACGTCGGGGTCACGGCGTTCGCGACGCCGACGAAGGAGGACGCGGTCGCCGGCGGGCTCGCGCTCCTGCGCGCCTCGGCGCAGGCCTTGCGGGTTCCGTGGTTTGCGATCGGCGGCATCGAGCCGTCGAACGTCGGCGAGGTCGCCGCCGCCGGCGCGCCGGGCGTCGCGGTGGTGCGGGCGATCCGCGACGCGGAGGATCCGGAGGCGGCGGCGCGACAGCTGCGCGAGGCGCTAGATCGGCACGAGTAGGTCGATCTCGTCGTGGCGCCGGTAGTGCTCGAGGATCGTGCGCGACTCGTCGGGGTCGGCCTGCCGCTCCAGCTCTTCGATGGTGGGGCCGATCCGCCCGTAGACGCCGGGAGGCTCGCCGCGCAGCCGCGCGCGGAGGTAGCGGCCGCCCGGGAGCGTGCCTGACTCGAGGCCAGGGACGAGCTCGTCTCCCTCGCGCACCTCGACGCAGGCTCGATACTCGTCCGTGACCGGGTCATAGGCGCCGTAGAAGTGCCGGCCGCGCAGGGGGACGACGGCTTCGAGCTCGTCCCAGGCGCGCCGGATGTGGGCGAGGCCGTCCGGGACCCGGACGAACTGCACCGCGGTCTCGCCACGCTCCACTTCGCTGAAGGCGGTCATGCTCCCCGTTGTGTGTACCAGCTTCCGGTCGCGCCGTCGTGGAAGACGACGGTGTTCTCGCCGCTCTCGAGCACGAGCTCGAAGTAGCGCCGGACGACGGGCTCCTCGGTCCACCAGCGGTCGACGACGCGCCATTCCTCCCGCACGACCGCGACGGCGCGATGGTTCACCTCGAGCGGTCTCGCGTTGGCGTCCGCCTCGACGCGCGCCGCACGAGGCGCATTGAAGCGGGCGACTACTCGTCCTTCGGCACGAGCAGTGCGCGACTCTCCGGAACGCGCGACCATGGGGCCACCTCCACGACGGTGCAGACGGAGCCGGAGCCGGTGCTCGCACGGACCTGGCGCAGCCCGTCCCGCAGGCGGGTGCGGTCCTCGGCGCCGGCCGCGAGCAGCTCGAGCTGGTCACCGGTCGGCTCGGTGAGCTCGACGAGCTCGAGCCGGAGCTCGCCGACCGGCGCCGGCAGCTCGGCGAGCCGCGGCGAGAGCGCGACGCGAATCCGGTCGGGGTCGGCGCTCGGCTCGCGCAGAGTGAGTGTCCGCCGCCACGAGCTCCCGCTCTCCAGGCGGGCCGCGAGCGCGACCTTGCGGACGAAGCGGTCGCGCCGCTCCGGCCGGGCGAGCGCTGTCTCGACGAGGCCCGCCAACGCACGCCTCAGCGTCAGCTCGTTTCCGACGGCTTCCGGGAACTCGAGCGAGGCGGCGACGGTCGCGGGCGGCCGCCGGCCGCGCACGCGCGCGGCCGTCCCACCTCTCGCCAGGCCCCAGGCGCGCCGGCCGTCCGGCCCCAAACGTTCGGCGACGGCGCCACCCGGAAGCCCGGCAAGCTGCCCCAGCTTGCGAACTCCGAGCGCCTCGAGCTCCTCGTAGCGCCCGCGCTCGAGCGGGAGAAGCGTGAGCGGCAGCGGCGCGAGGAACTGCGGCAGCTCCTCGTCGGCGACGACGACGACCTGGCCGGGCCGTGCGACCGATGCCGCGGCGAGAGCGGCGAAGCGCCTTCCGGCCGCCCCGATCCGCGCGTCCCATTCGGTTCCGACCGCCGCCAGCGCACGCCGGAGGGCCGGCTCGAGGCCGCCGTAGAGCCGCTCGACTCCCCGAGTCTCGAAGTACGCGACGCCGAGCGAGGCCGGATCGACGGAGAACCCCGCGTCCTCGAGGGCGTGGAGGATCTCCTCCCAGGCTCGCTCCGCGCCGGCCGCATCCGGCTCGACGAGCGCAAGGGACGGACAGGTGGCGAGGGCCTCGCCCAGCCGCATTCCCGGCTGCACGCCTGCCGCCTCGGCGGCCGCCGTCACCGGCCCGAGCAGCGCCTCTTCCTGCGGCTCCGGCGCGAGCGCCGCCGGGCGCAGCGAGAGTGTCGGCGTCCGACGCAACGCCGCCTTAAGCTCGAGCCCTGGGATGGCAAGACAAGCAATCACGGGAACGTATGTTCTACACGAACAGGTGTTCCCCTGTCAAGCGAAGGGAGCCGAATGGTCGGTGAAGCACGCCTGGAGGACGTGGGATCGGGGCTCGCGCCCGTCTCCCCCGGCTGGTTCGTCGTCAACGCCGCCGAGGCCGCCTGGCTGCGAAACGACGCGTTCGGCGGCCGCTGCGTGTTCGAGAGCAGCCCGCGCGTCCTCGCCGAGCGGCCGGACGCCGAGCCGCAGATGTTCGCGGAGACGGGCTTCACGCTCGCGGTGCTCGAGCCGGGCAAGCCGTCGGGCATGTTCCATGCCGAGTCCGCCCAGGAGGACTTCCTCGTCCTCGCCGGCACCTGCCTCCTGCTCGTCGAGGAGGAGGAGCGTCCGCTGCGCGCCTGGGACTTCGTCCACTGCCCCGCGGAGACCCGGCACACCTTCGTGGGCACCGGCGACGGACCGTGCGTGATCTTCATGACCGGTGCGCGCCGCGAGGGCAGAACGCTCCTCTATCCGGTCGCCGACCATGCCCTCGCGCACGGCGCCGGCGTCGAGGCCGAGACGCCCAGCCCGCAGGAGGCCTACGCGCGCTTCTCGCACTGGCGCGTCGGGCGGCCCGACGCCTGGTCAGGGCTGCCGTGGGCAGGATGAAGCCGTGGAGCGGGTGCGGCTCGACAAGTGGCTGTGGGCGGCGCGCTTCGCGAAGACGCGGAGCGCGGCGACGGAGCTCGTCCTCGCGGGTCATGTGAAGGTCGGCGGCGAGCGGGTCAAGCCCGCCCGCGAGGTCGCCGTTGGCGACACGGTCGAGGTCCGTATCGGTCCTATCCGCCGCGTCGTCGTCGTCACCGGCGTCGCGGAGCGGCGCGGCGCTGCGAAGGTCGCGGCGACGCTCTACGAGGAGACGCCCGAGTCGCGCGAAGAGCGCGAGCGGCTGTCGCTCGAGCGTCGGCTGGCGCGTCCGCTCGGCGCCGACCTCGGGGCGCGACCGACGAAGCTGGAGCGGCGGCGGCTCGACGCACTCCGCAGGGGACAGCGCCGCCGATGAGGTGGGTGGCCCTGCTCCGGGCCGTCAACCTCGGCGCGCGCAACAAGGTCCCGATGGCGGAACTGAGGAAGCGGCTGGAGGCGGCCGGCTACGACGGAGTCCGCACGTACATCGCGAGCGGCAACGTCATCCTCGACGGCCCGTCCTCGAAAGCGGCGCTCGCCGCGGAGCTCGAGCGCCTGGTCGCGGAGGCCTTCGGCGTGGCGACGACGGCGATCCTGCGCAAGCCGCGCGAGCTCGCCGCGACGCTCGAGGCCCATCCCTTCGGCAAGGACACGTCGGAGACGTACGTCGCGTTCCTCGCGGCGCGCCCGGCGAAGGCCGCGGTCGCGCACCTGGAAGAGGCTGCCGGCGGCTCCGGGCGCGTCGCCCTCGTCGGCAGCGAGGTCTACCTGCGCCTGCCGCGCGGCGTGCACAGCTCGGGCCTGTCGGTCGCCCGTGTCGAGTCGCTCCTCCGCGTCCCGGCCACGCTCCGGAACTGGCGCACGGTCGCCGCGCTGGCCGAGCTCGCCGCAGAGGCGTAGGCTCGCGCGGACACGCACGCAAAGGAGGGCTTCGATGGCACTGGCACGCGTCGTTTCGTTCGCTGGAGTCGATGCAGAGCACATGGCTCGGCTGAAGGAGCAGGTGAGCGGCGAGCCGCCGGAGGGGCTGGACGCGAAGTCCCTCCTCGTCCTTCACGAGCCGGAGTCGGAGGAGGCGCTGGCCGTCGTCATCTTCGAGGACGAGGAGGCGTACCGGCGCGGCAACGAGATCCTGGACTCGATGCCGGCTTCGGACACACCGGGCAATCGCACGTCGGTGAGGAAGTACGAGGTCGCCGTCCACCGCGAGCTCTAGCCCGGTGTGACCTCGGCCGCGGGGCCGACGCGGCGGACGTAGCGCGGGACGACGTCGAGGACGTTCTCCCGCGCGCACCGCTCGACGTCGGCCTCGAGCCCGTGGCGGCGCAGGTTCGCGGCGCTGCGGCTCGCGCCGAGGCCCTCGAGGGCGTTCGGAAAGCCGCGCGCGAGCAGCATCGCCGCGCGCGCCGAGTCCGCGGGCTCGCCGCCGAGCGCTTCGGCGATCCGGCCTGCGCAGTAGGCATCGTCGAGCGCGAGCTCGCCGAGCACGCCGGCGCAGAGGACGGCCACGTCCTCGCCGCGTTCGCGCGCGGCCGCGGCGACCGCCTCGGCGTTGAGGAGCGAGCCGACGTACACCCGCTCGAAGCGCTCCGCGGCCGCGACCAGGAGCCGTGTCCCGTTCGTCGTCGTGAGGATCAGCGTCTCGGCCTGCGGCTCGCCCTCGAGCTCCCGCGGGGAGTTGCCGAAGTCGAAGCCCTCGATGTGCTCGAGCCGCCGCTCGCCCGCGAGCTTCGCCGGCCCTTCGGTCCCGGCGAGCGCCCGCGCCTCGTCGACCTCGGCGCAGCAGAGGACGCGCCGGTAGCCGGAAGCGAGCGCCTGGCAGATCGTCGAGGTCGCGCGAAGGACGTCCACCACGACGCCGACCGGGGCGGGCGTCGGCTCGCCCGGCGTGAAGGCCACATGGACGCGCACGGCGGGGACTAGGCTAGTCCGGATGTCGACGGCCGAGCCCCGGTACTGCTACCGGCATCCCGACCGCGAGACCGGTCTTTCCTGCTCGGAGTGCGGCCGGCCGATCTGCGCCGACTGCGCAACGTTCGCGCCCGTCGGCATCCGCTGCCCGGACCACGCAGGCGTGCGCAGGAGCACGGCGGCGAGGATCCGGCCGCGGCCGGTCCGCCGCGCGCCGGGCGTCGCGCTGGCCTCGGGGCGGGCGCCGGTCACGCGGGCGCTGATCGTCGCCAACATCGTGATCTACCTCGTCACCGTGGTGCAGTCGCCGGTCGGAGGCCTGAACAATCCCGGCGGCAGTCTCTACGTGCACTGGCTGCTCTACGGCCCGTTCGTCGTGCACGGAGGGTGGTACCGGCTCGTCACGGCGATGTTCCTCCACGGCTTCCTGCTCCACATTCTCTTCAACATGGTCGCCCTCTGGTTCATCGGGACGCCGGTCGAGCAGTACCTCGGGCACACGCGCTTCGTCGGCCTGTACTTCGTCTCCGGCCTCGCAGGCTCCGCCGGCGCGCTCCTCCAGGCGCCGCTGACCCCGACCGTCGGCGCATCCGGTGCGATCTTCGGGATCCTCGGCGCGATGATGATCATCGAGTGGCAGGTCACGGGCCGGCTCGCCGGCCAGGCGATGACGTGGATCGTCATCAATCTCATCATCAGCTTCTCGTTCTCGGGCATCTCGTGGGGTGGTCACATCGGCGGCCTGATCGGCGGGATCCTCGTCATGCTCGGCTACGCACACTGGCGCGAGGGCCGGGCCCAGTACGGGCAGATCGCCGTGCCGGGCGTGCTCGGGCTGATCGTCGTGGCGGCCGGCAGCGTCGCGATCGCGTACTTCCGCGTCCGCGGCTACGGCTAGCCCACGCGGAGAAGCGCCTTGACCACCGCTGGCTGCGCGGTGCCCGAGGTGCGGTCCGGGCGCTCGACGCGGTAGCAGCCGCCGAGCTCGACGACCGCCCCCAACCGGGGGCGTCCGCCGACGACCGCGAAGTTGCGCTGTTTCGGACAGCCGCGTCTCGGTCCCGGGCCTCCGAGCGCCCTGAGCAGCCTCCGGGTCCGTGCCGGATCGAGACGGAAGCCGCGCACGAAGTACCCGGTCGCGAAGCTGTCTGCCGGCGTCCGGAAAACGAAGACGCAAACGCTCGTGGGCGTGCGGTCAAAGAGCGGCCCTCCGGTGGTGGCCTCGTGCGGACCGGCCCAGGCGACGATGTTCCCCATCTTCATCGGGCAGCTCGCCGCCAGGGCCTTCGCGGAGACGAGGAGCTTGACTCTATGGACAGAGACGACGTGCCAGCGGACTTGCGGCGGTCCTCCTGCGAGCGGTTCGCCGCAACCGTCCCGCGGCGTTGTCGGCAGGAGCCAATGGCTACGGCCATCGACGAGCACCGGTACGAGGCTGACGATCCAGACGAGCGAACAGTTCTCGCCTGTCGGCACGTGGTGCCTGCTCTCCCGTTCGAAGTACCGCTGCAGGCTCGCGACGCTGCCGACCGCGATGCGCCGGACGAGCACTTCCCATTGCCCGCGGTGCGGATAGGTGCGAGTGGCATCCACGCAACTCACCGCCGCGACCGCGTGGAACCGGCGTACGACCCGAGGCCCGACCGGATGGGGCGAGTTGCCCGGACAAGGGACGCGTTTCGTCAGCTCGAGAGCTCGGCTCAGCGACGGCGGCGTGAACGGGCTTGCGGCTGCCGCGAGGCCGAGAGCCACCGCCGCAAGGAGCACAGCTGCGAGCCCGATGCGTCTCATCCTCTTCGTTATACGGCGCCGGAGCGGCGGTCGTCACCCTCCGGCCGGGACGTACTCGCCGCGCGGCGTCTCCTTCAGCGCCGCCTGCGCGGCCGCGAGGCGGGCGAGCGGGACCCGGTACGGCGAGCAGCTCACGTAGTCGAGCCCGATCTCGTGGCAGAACGCGACCGAGGAGGGCTCGCCTCCGTGCTCGCCGCAGATGCCGAGCTTGAGGTCGGGCTTCGTCTCCCTCCCCCGCTCGACCCCGATGCGCATCAGGTCGCCGACGCCGCCCCGGTCGAGCGCCTCGAACGGGTTCCGCTCGAGCACGCCCTCCTCGAGGTAGTAGGTGAGGAACTTGCCCTCCGCATCGTCGCGCGACATGCCGAGCGTCGTCTGCGTCAGGTCGTTCGTGCCGAAGGAGAAGAAATCCGCCACCTCGGCGATCTCGTCCGCGCGGAGCGCCGCCCGTGGCAGCTCCACCATCGTGCCGCAGAGGTACTCGAGCCCCGGCGCCTCCTCCTCCACCACGCGCTCGGTCAGCTCGCGCAGCCGCCGCAGCTCCTCGCGGAAGCCGACGAGCGGGTGCATGATCTCGACGAGCGGCGCGTTGCCGGCGCGCTCCTGCACCGCCTTCGCCGCCCGGGCGATCGCGCGCACCTGCATCTCGTAGATCTCCGGCCACTGGATGCCGAGCCGGCAGCCCCGCGTGCCGAGCATCGGGTTCGCCTCCTGCAGCTGGCGGATCCGCCGGCGCATGCGCTCGTCGGTGGCATCGGCCTCGTCCGGCAGGAACTCGTGAAGCGGCGGGTCGAGGAGCCGGATCGTGACGGGCAGCCCGGCCATCGCCTCGAAGATGCCCTCGAAGTCGGACTGCTGGAACGGCAGGAGCCGGTCGAGCGCGTCGCGGCGGCCGGCCTCGTCGCCCGCGAGGATCATCTCCTGCACGACCGGAAGCCGCTCGTCGCCGAAGAACATGTGCTCGGTGCGGCAGAGCCCGATGCCCTGCGCGCCGAACTCCCGGGCCTTCGCGGCGTCGGCGGCGTTGTCCGCGTTCGCGCGCACCTTGAGGCGGCGCAGGTCGTCGGCCCACTCGAGGATCGTCTCGAAGTCCTCGTTGATCGCGGGCGGGACGAGCGGAACCTCGCCGACGATGACGCGGCCGGTGCCCCCGTCGATCGTGATCACGTCCCCCTCGCTGAGCTCGTGGCCCCCGATCCGCACTGTCCGGGCGCCCGTGTCGATGTCGAGCCCGTCGCAGCCCGCGACACACGGCTTGCCCATGCCGCGCGCCACGACCGCCGCGTGGGACGTCATCCCGCCGTGCGCGGTGAGGACGCCCTTCGCCTGGATCAGGCCGTGGATGTCGTCGGGCGTCGTCTCCCAGCGGACGAGGATGACCGACTCGCCGGCCTTGCCGCGCTCCTCGGCACTGTCGGCGTCGAGAACGATCTTCCCGCACGCGGCGCCGGGCGAGGCGTTGAGGCCCTGCGCGGCGACCTCGAACTCGGCATCCGGGTCGAGGCGCGGATGCAGGAGCTGGTCGAGCTGCGTGGGGTCGATGCGCGCGACCGCCTCCTCGCGCTCGATCAGGCCTTCCGCGGTCATGTCCACGGCCGCCTTGATCGCGGCCGCCGCCGTCCGCTTCGCGGCCCGGGTCTGGAGGAGGTACAGCCTCCCGTCCTCCACGGTGAACTCGATGTCCTGCATGTCGCGGTAGTGCCGCTCGAGCGAGCCCATCGTCTCGAGAAGCTGGTCGTACGCCTCGGGCATGTGCTCGCGCAGCTCGGCGAGCGGCTGCGGCGTGCGGATCCCCGCCACGACGTCCTCGCCCTGCGCGTTGACGAGGTACTCGCCGTAGACACCCTGCTCGCCCGTCGAGGGGTCGCGGGTGAAGCAGACGCCCGTCGCCGAGTCGTCGCCCTTGTTGCCGAAGACCATCTGGACGACGTTGACCGCAGTGCCGAGGTCGTCGGGGATCCCGTACATGTTCCGGTACACCTGCGCGCGGGCGGAGTTCCACGACTCGAAGACGGCCGTGATGGCGCGCCGCAGCTGCTCGCGTGCGTCCTGCGGAAAGCCGTGGCCGGTCTCGCGCTCGTAGACCTCGCGGGCCCGCTCGACGGAGTCGTCCACGCTGAAGCTCTCGTGCGGGATGTCCTCCACGGTCTCTCCGAACATCTGGATCAGCCGGCGGTAGCAGTCCCGCGCGAACTCCTCGTTCCCGGTCGAGCGCCCCAGGCCCTCGACGGCGGCGTCGTTGAGGCCGACGTTGAGGATCGTGTCCATCATCCCCGGCATCGAGACCGCCGCGCCGGAGCGGACGGACACGAGCAGCGGATCCTCCGCATCGCCGAAGCGCTTCCCGGTCCGCGCCTCGAGCCGCGCAAGATGCTCCGCCACCTCCTCGTCGAGGCCCTTGACCTCGCCGCCCGAGGCCATGAACGCGCGGCAGGCGTCGGTCGTGATCGTGAAGCCCGCCGGGACCGGGATTCCGAGCTGCGTCATCTCCGCGAGCCCGATCCCCTTGCCGCCGAGAAGGTCGCGGCCGCCCTCCGAGGGCTCGTCGAAGTCGTAGACGTACCGGTTCATGGGGCCGCAGATGTTGTCATATGGTCGGAAGACGAGATGCGAAACCGGGCGGGTGCGGGCCGCTCAGGCCTCGCGCCGGCGACGCCTGAACTCCGCGACCCAGGCGAGAGTGCGCAGCCCGATCCAGACGGGCGTGAGCAGGACGTAGAAGACGAAGTCGCCTGCGAGCAGGACGAGCCACCAGAGCGGCCAGCGCCACAGCGGGATGCGAGACTTCGTCGTCGTCAACCGGCGGCCCGTGCCTTCGCCTCGCCCGCGCGTTCCTCGACGACGCGGAGGATCCGGTACGCGGTCTCCTCGATCGACAGCTCGGAGATGTCGATCACCGGGCAGCCGAGGCGCCGGTGGAGCTTCGCGGCCTCCTCGAGCTCCTCGTAGATCTCGGCCAGCTCGGCGTACTGGCGGTTGCGGCCCGGAGCGCCCATCGCGCGCACGCGCGCGCGGCGGATCTCGGCGAGGCGGTTCGGGTCGATCGTGAGGCCCACGATCCTGGCCTGGTCGACCTCGAACAGCTCGGGCGGCGGCGCGATCCCCTTCACCACCGGGACGTTGGCGGCCTTGTGGCCGAGGTAGCCGAGGTAGATCGAGAGCGGCGTCTTCGACGTGCGCGAGACGCCGACGAGGACGACATCGGCGTCGTGGAGCCCATGCGCGACGCCGTCGTCGTAGCGGACGGCGAACTCGATCGCCTCCATCCGCTTGAAGTACGCGGAGTTGAGGGGCGGCCGCGAGCCCGGGGTCATCTTCGCGGCCTGGCCGGACACACGGGCGACGGCGTCGATCGGCTGGCCGAGCAGGTCGCAGTAGTGCAGGCGCGCCCGGCGGCAGAGCGTACGCATGGTCTCCCGGAGCTGCGGCTGGACGATCGTGTAGACGACCACCGCGGGCCGGCCGCGCATGCGGTTGACGGCGAGCTGGAGGTCGTCCTCCGACTCGACGCGCGGGTGCCGGATCTCGACGAACTCCTGCTCCGGGAACTGCGCCTCCAGCGCCTGGACGAGGCGGGCGGCGGTCTCGCCGGTGGCGTCGGAGACGACGTGAAGCTCGACCGGCGGGTTCGGCATCGGCGCTGAGCGTAACCGGCGCGCGCTCCTGTTCCGTCCCGAACCCCCACCCACCCACGGGGCCGCAGAGCGTACTGCGCACCTCTGCGCAGAAGGGTCGCGACTTCGTACCGAGACACCGAAACCTCGCCATGGCCGGCCGTCCAATGCCGTCCGTCCTCGCGAACCGCCGGGGTAACCTCCGCCCATGACAGAGACGGCGCAACCGGTGACGATGGACACCATCGTCTCGCTCTGCCGCCGCCGCGGCTTCGTCTTTCCGTCGTCGGAGATCTATGGCGGCCTCGGCTCGACGTACGACTACGGCCACTACGGCGTCCTCACGAAGAACAACATCCGCTCGCTCTGGTTCCGCGCGATGGTGCAGGAGCGGGACGACATCGTCGCGCTCGACTCCGCGGTCATCCTCAACCCCCGCGTCTGGGAGGCGTCCGGTCACGTCGAGGTCTTCGCCGACCCCCTCGTCGACTGCCGCACGTGCAAGCTCCGCTTCCGCGCCGACCAGCTCGAGTTCGAGAAGTGCGGCCGCAAACCGAGCAAGCGTCCGGGCGAGGCGTCCGACTGCGACCTCACGGAGCCGCGCCAGTTCAACCTCATGTTCGAGACGCACGTAGGTGCGCTCCACGACGAGAGCTCGAAGGCCTACCTCCGCCCCGAGACGGCGCAGGGCATCTTCATCAACTTCAAGAACGTCGCCCAGCTCGCCCGCCGCAAGCCGCCGTTCGGCATCGCCCAGGTCGGCAAGTCGTTCCGCAACGAGATCACGCCGGGCAACTTCCTCTTCCGCGTCCGCGAGTTCGAGCAGATGGAGATGGAGTTCTTCGTCCCTCCCGCCGAGGCCGCGAGTTGGCACGAGTACTGGCTCGACCAGCGGCTCGGCTGGCACCGGCGCCTCGGCCTCCGCGAGGAGAACCTCCGCCTGCGCGAGCATTCGGAAGAGGAGCGCTCGCACTACTCGAGCGCGACGAGCGACATCGAGTACCTGTACCCGATCGGCTGGCAGGAGCTCGAGGGCGTCGCGAACCGGGGCGACTACGACCTCGTCCAGCACACACGGCACTCCGGCACGAGGCTCGAGTGGATCGACCCCGACGGGAACCGCTACACGCCGCACGTCATCGAGCCCGCGGTCAGCATCGAGCGGATCTTCGTCGCCCTTCTCTGCGACGCCTATCACGAGGAGGTCGTCGGAGAACGCGAGCGCGTCGTCCTCCGCCTGCACCCCGAGGTGGCGCCGGTGAAGGCGGCGATTCTCCCGCTCGTCCCGCGCGACGAGGGCATGGCGACTCGCGCACGAGCCCTGTACGAGGAGCTGCGTCGTCACCACTCCGTCGAGCACGACGACAGTGGTCAGATCGGCAGGCGTTACCGTCGCCAGGACGAAATAGGGACGCCGTGGGCCTTCACCGTCGACGAACAGACGCTCGAGGACGAGACCGTCACCGTGCGGGACCGGGACTCGCTCGCTCAGGAACGGCTTCCCATCGGCGGGGTGCGCGAGTGGCTGGACGACGCGCTGCAGCGGGACTGGCCGTCGCCGGCGCCGCGCTGACCGCGACTGGTTGCCTCGGGGGCGGGACGAAGACCGTCACCGTCACGCATACGCGGACGGTCACGACGACGAGGACGGTGACCACCACGGGATCCGTCTCGGGCGCCAAGCCGTGCGACGGGACGCAGCTGACGGCCACCTTCGCCCAGGTTCCCGGCAGCGCCGGAGCGGGGCAGATCGCCTACACGCTCACGGTCAGGAACTCCTCGGCGAGCCCGTGCTCCGTGCGCGGCACCCCCCGGGCGACGTTGCTCGGCGCGAACGGGACGCCGCTGCCGACGCAGGTCAGGGCGGCAGGCGGCGGGAACCGGCCGATCCTGCTTCCTCCCGGCGCTTCCGCCGTGGCTCCGGCACGCTTCTCCCCGGACATCGCCGGAGCCGGGGACTCGCAGACGGGGGCGTGTCAGCCCGTGGCGCACACGCTTCAGCTCACCGCGGACGGAGGAGGCGTGACCGAGGCGCCGATCAGGCCGCCGACGAGCGTCTGCCAGCGAGGGACGCTCAACTTCGAGGCGTTCGGGTACGCGCGCTAGGCGCTGCGGCTCGCGAGCGACCGCAGCCGGAAGCCGCCGTGGTACTCGTACGAGGCGGTGACGACGCGTAACGCGTCCCGCCGGGCGCGCTCCGAGAGACCGAGGCCGGAGGCGTCGGCGAGCGGCCGGGCGAGGAGCGCCTCGATTCCGGGGACGCCGTCCGCGGCGAGGGCGAGCGCCTCGGTCGCCCGTGCGCAGCGGGCACAAACCGCCCCGCCGGACCTCGTCGAGTAGCCGACGAGCGGCACCTCCTCGGCGCCGCACTCGGCGCAGGCCGTCACGTGCGGGAGGTAGCCCGCGAGCCACAGGAGCTTCAGCTGGAACGCGAGCCCGAGCGGGTCGAGGGTCGGCCGCGCCGCGGCATGCGAGACGCCGTCGAGGAGATCGAGGAAACGGGTCAAGGCGCCGAACGCCCGCTCGTTCGCCTCCTCCTCGCTGAAGAGGCGCAGCATCGCCTCCGCGCCGATCATCCCGACCGAGAAGCGGTAGTAGTCCTCGCGCGCCTGCCGGTGCGACCGGACGAGCTGCGCCGCGGTGACGGTCGCGAGCTCTCCGCGTCCGCGGTGGAGGACGAGCTCGACGTGCGAGAGCGGCTCGAGCCGCGCGCCGAAGCGCGACCTCGTCTTGCGCACCCCCTTCGCAACGGCGCCGACGCGCCCGTGCGCCTCCGTGTAGAGGTGGAGGACACGGTCGGCGTCCCCGAGCCGGATCGACCGGAGCACCACGGCCTCCGTCCTGTACGCCCGCCCGGCCATGTCCGCTCCAGTCTAGGGACGGCAGCGGGCAGGAACAGCCGCGGCGCTTTATGCGTTGTAAGAAGGAATGCCCAGGATCCGGATCTATACGACACGCTGGTGCGGCTTCTGCGTCCGGGCCAAGACGCTCCTCGACTCCCGCGGGCTCGCCTACGACGAGGTCTCGCTGGACGACGACCCCGCCTTTCGGCAGACGGTGTTCGAGGCGACCGGAGGCTGGACGGTCCCGCAGATCGTGGTCGACGGCCGGCCGATCGGAGGCTACACCGAGCTCTGGCGCCTCGACCGTGAAGGCCGCCTCGACGAGCTCCTCGCGGCCTGAGCCGGCTGCTCGGGCTGGCACGTCGGGCAGAACCAGGTCGTGCGTCCGGCGACGCGCGTGCGGGCGATCGGCGTCCCGCAACGATCGCACGGCTCGTCGCGTCGCCCGTACACCCGGAACTCGTCCTGCATCGAGCCGCCGCTTCCGTCCGGCAGGCGATAGTCCCGCAGCGTCGACCCCTGGCGCGCAAGGCCGTGCTCGAGCGCGGCCCGGATCGCCCGGTGGAGCCGCCTCAGCTCGGCCCGGTCCAGCCCGGCCGCGGGCCGCAGCGGGCTGAGGCGCGCCCGCCACAGCGCCTCGTCGGCGTAGATGTTGCCCATCCCGGCGAGCGTTCGCTGGTCGAGAAGCGCCGCCTTGAGCGAGGTGCGACGGCCCGCCAGACGGTCGCCGAGGCGCGCCGCGGTGAACAGCGCGTCGAGCGGCTCGTCGCCGACGCGCGCCCCGAGGTACGGCTCCGCCTCCTCGGGCTCGAGCAGCAGCCAGGTGCCGAAGCGCCTGACGTCACGGTACGCGACGTCCGACCCGTCTTCTAGCCTGACAACAGCGCGCCGGTGCGGATCGTCCTGGAGCGAGCCGCTCGGTGCATGCAGCAGGCTTCCCGTCATCCGGAGGTGGATCAGGAGAACGCGACCGCTCTCGAACCGAACAATCAGATATTTGCCGCGCCGCTCGACCGTCCCCACGCGCTCGCCTTCGAGCTCGGCCGCCACCTCGGCCGGCTCGTAGGGACGCACCAGACGCGGGTCGTCGATGCGTACCCGCTCGAAGCGCCGGCCGACGAGCACGGGCTCGAGCTGCCTGCGGACGCTCTCGACCTCCGGCAGCTCCGGCATGCGGCCAGCGTACTCGGGTCGTCGAGACCCGCAGAGCGGCTACGGCGTCACGATCGGCTGTCCCGGGATGCCGCGCGACGGCGCCTTGCCGCCGAGCCAGGCGTTGACGGTCGCGCCCACGTCCGCGAACTCACCTTCGTGGACCCGGCCGGCTGCGTTCCGTCCCTCGACGTACACGAGCAGAAGCGCGTGCTCGCGCGAGTGGTCCGTGGACGGTGTCGTGGGGTCGCAGCCGTGGTCCGACGTGATCATGAGCAGGTCGCCGGGCCGGAGAGCGTCGAGGAGGTCGGGAAGCCGGTGGTCGAAGTCCTGCAGGCAGCGGTGGAAGTTGACCGGGTCGTTGCGGTGCCCCCACAGCATGTCGGTCTCGACGAGGTTGACGAAGACGAAGCCCTCGTCGATCTCGCGAAGAAGCCGCTCGGTCTGCTGGATGCCCTCGATGTTCGACTTCGTCGGCGCCGACTCGTCGATGTCGCAGCCTGCGAAGATGTCGCCGATCTTGCCGACGCCGTAGACCTTGCGGCCCGCCTCGCGGACGAGCGTGAGGTAGTTCGGTCGGCGCGGCTCCAGGGAGAAGTCGTGCCGGTTCGGCGTTCGCACGTAGTTTCCCGGCTCGCCCGTGAAGGGGCGTGCGATGACGCGTCCGACCGCGTGCTTCCCCGTGAGGATCTCGCGCGCCGCGCGGCAGCCCGCGTAGAGCTCGTCGAGCGGGACTGTGTCCTCGTGGGCGGCGATCTGGAAGACGGAGTCGGCCGAGGTGTAGACGATCCACTTTCCCGTCCGCTGGTGCTCCTCGCCGAGCTCCTGGATGATCTCGGTGCCGGAGGCGGCCTTGTTGCCGAGGACCCCCCGTCCCGTGCGGTGCATGAAGGGGTCGATCACGTCGTGGGGGAACCCGTGCGGGTAGGTCGGGAACGCCTGGGCCGTCACGACGCCCATTAGCTCCCAGTGGCCGGTCGTCGTGTCCTTGCCCTTGGACCGCTCGAACAACCGGCCGGCGACCGCCGGCGCGCCGGGCTGCGGCGGGCATCCCTCGAGCGGCTCGACATTGCCCAACCCCAGCGCCTCGAGGCTCGGCAGGTCGAGGCCGCCGACTGCTCGCGCGACGTTCCCGAGCGTGTCCGAGCCCTCGTCCCCGTACTCCGCGGCGTCCGGCAGCTCGCCGGCGCCGACGGCGTCGAGCACGATGACGCACGCCCTGGGCACCGGGCTATTCTAGGGTCGTCGTGTCGACCGCTCTCGGCCTCCTCGCCTTCGTCGCCTATGTCCTCGTGATCGTCGGGGTGGCGGCGGCGGTGACCTGGATCGTCGTCCGAGTGACCCCGACGCACAAGCCCGACGGGTCGGCGCAGAGCTAGACCGGCGCGAGCGGCAGGACGTCAGCGAGCGGCGTGTAGTCGAGGCCGTGCGCCTCCGCGACCGCCTCGTGCGTGATCTTTCCGTCGAGGACGTTGACGCCGCGGCCCAGTGAAGGATCCCGCCTCACGGCCTCCGCGAGGCCACTGTCGGCGATCGCCTCGACGTACGGCAGCGTCGCGTTCGTGAGCGACTTCGTCGACGTCACCGGCACGCCGCCGGGCATGTTGGCGACGCAGTAGTGGATGATCCCGTCCACCTCGTAGACCGGGTCGGAGTGCGTGGTGGGATGCGCCGTCTCGATGCAACCGCCCTGGTCGATCGCGACGTCGACGACGACGGCTCCGGGCTGCATGTCGGAGAGCATCGCGCGACTGATCAGCTTGGGGGCGCGCGCTCCCGGGATGAGGACGGCCCCGATGACGACGTCGGCGTGCGCGATCGTCTGCTCGACCTCCAGGCTCGACGACATGAGCAGGCTGACGCGTCCGGAGAGGATCTCGTCCAAATGGCGCATCCGGTCGATCGAGCGCTCGAGCACGGTGACGCGGGCTCCGAGGCCGAGGGCGATGATCGCCGCGTTGTAGCCGACGATGCCGCCGCCGAGGACGACGACGTGGCCCGGTTGCACACCCGGCGTCCCCGCCAGGAGAACGCCCCGACCGCCGAGTGGCTTCTCGAGGAAGTGCGCTGCCGCCTGCGGCGCGAGCCTGCCAGCGATCTCGCTCATCGGAGCGAGCAACGGCAGCCGGTGGTCGTCGGTCTCGACCGTCTCGTATGCGACGGCGGCGATCCCGCTGTCCGCCAGCGCCCGCGTGAGCGGCTCGTCGGCGGCGATGTGGAGATACGTGAAGAGCACGAGGCCCTCGCGCAGCCGTGCGTACTCGGGCTCGATCGGCTCCTTAACCTTGAGGAGGAGGTCGGCCTCGCCCCAGACGTCGTCGACCGAGCCGATGCGGGCTCCTGCTCGCTCGTACTGGTCGTCGGCGAACGCGCTGCCTTCCCCGGCCGTCGACTCGACGACGACCTCGTGCCCGCGCTGGATCAGCTCGCGGGCGCCCGCCGGGGTGAGGGCCACGCGGTACTCGTCGGTCTTGATCTCCTTGGGAACGCCGATGCGCAAGGCCCGGAGACACTATCTCTCCGGCGCCGCGCGACGAAGCCGACACAGATCTGCCGGGGACTTGCGACCAGCGGAGACGGTTCCGGCACCGTTTCGCCGGTATCGTCGATCTCGAGGGCGGAGGGAGCGACTCCCCGCCCTTGGGTGGGGGCTGCGCGAGTGGCGCCTAGCCCGGACGTGTCGCTTACGTGCGCGTCCGGAGGTAGAGCAGCAGCCCGGCGAGCGTCTTCGCGTCCTCGATCTCGCCGAGCCGCGCACCGATCTCCTCGACGGGCCAGCGTTCGAGCTCGAGCTCCTCGTCGGCGGCGGGCGAGGCCTCGCCGCGCTCGACTCCCTCGACCACGAACAGGTGCATCCGCTCCCGGCAGAACCCCGGCGTCGTCCAGAACGCCGCCAGCTCGCGCCAATCGCCGCCGGTCAACCCACACTCCTCCTGCAGCTCGCGCCGCGCGGTCGCCAGTGGCTCCTCCCCCGGCTCGGCCGTTCCCGCCGGCAGTTCCAGCAGCCGCCGCCGCGTCGCCTCGCGCAGCTGCCGAACGAGCGTCACGTATCCCTCGGAGTCCACCGCCACGACGGCGACCGCGCCGGGATGCTCCACGATCTCGCGCTCGTTCTCGCCCCAACGCTCGACCGTGAGGCCGAGCAGCCGCCCGTCGAAGACGCGGCGCGCCGAGTCCGGCTCGAGGCTCACGCCCGCGCCGTCTCCACCAGCGCGACGGTCACGTCCACCATCGCCTCGAGGTCCGAGACCGCGACATGCTCGTCCGGCGTGTGGAAGCCGTACACGCCGTGCGACAGGTTCACGCAGCGCCGGCCGCGCTCGTTGAAGACGTTCGCGTCCGCGCCGCCGCCGGAGAGCCCGAAGCGCGGCTCGATCCCACAGCGGGCGAACGCCGACGCAGCCAGCGCGACCGCGGGCTCGTCACGCTTCAGCCGGTAGCCGTCGTAGCTCTTGCGCAACGCCGTCTCGACGTCGCACTCCGTCTCCGTCGCCGCGAACGAGAACGCGTCGAGCATCTCCTGCACGACCTCGCCGAGCGTCGCCTCGTCGTGGCTACGCGCCTCGGCGACGAACGTGCACCACTCCGGGACGACGTTTCCGGCCGTGCCGCCGGAGATCGTCCCCACGTTCGCCGTGGTGAGCTCGTCGACCCGGCCGAGCCGGAGATCCGCGATCGCCTTCGCCGCCGCCTGGATCGCCGATCGGCCCTCCTCCGGCGCCATCCCCGCGTGCGCCGAGCGGCCATGGAACCGCACCTCGAGCGCACGCGACCACGGTGCACCGAGGACGACCTCGCCCATCGCGCCCTCCTGGTCGTACACGTAACCGGTCCGCGCCCGCAGCCGGTCGTGGTCGAATGCGTCCGCGCCGAGCAGGCCGACCTCCTCCTTCGGCGTGAACACGAGCTCGATGCCGGCATGCGGCACGCCTTCCCCCAGCACACGCCGGACGCCTTCGAGCATCGCGGTGATCGCCGCCTTGTTGTCGCAGCCGAGGATCGTGCCGCACGCGTTCCGCACGACGCCCTCCTCGACGACCGGCTCGAGCTCGCCGGCCGGCGGCACCGTGTCCATGTGCGCGCAGAGGAAGAGCGGGGTTCCCTCGGCGGTCGGCTCGACCCGCGCGTAGACATTGCCGGCAGTCGAGCCGATCGCCGGCCCGCAGTCGTCCTCCTCCGGCTCGAGCCCGAGGCCGCGGAGATAGCGGAGCACGACGTCGGCAACGGCGCGCTCCTCGCCGGGCGGGCTCGGAATCGCCGTCAGCTCGACGAGGAGGTCGACCGCCTCGGACACGCGCCGATCCTACGCGCGAGGATCTAGGCGGCGACGCGCTCGCCGATCCGCGCCCGGGCGCGGTCGAGCGCCGCCCCGACGAAGCCGCGGAAGAGCGGCGCCGGCCGCGTCGGCCGCGACTTGAACTCCGGATGGAACTGGCTCGCGACGAACCACGGATGGTCCGCGAGCTCGACGATCTCGACGAGCCTGCCCCCCTGGAACGTCCCGCTCACGACGAGCCCCGCCTCGACGAGCCGGTCGCGGTACGCGTTGTTGACCTCGTACCGGTGGCGATGCCGCTCGTGCACCGTCGAGTCGCCGTAGAGCTCCCGGGCACGCGTGTCGTCGGCGATCTCGACCGCCTGGGCACCGAGGCGCATCGTCCCGCCGAGATCCTCGATCCCCTTCTGCTCCGGCAGCAGGTCGATGACCGGATACGGCGTCTCGGGATCCATCTCGGTCGAGTTCGCACCCTCGAGCCCGACCACGTGCCGCGCGAACTCCGACACCGCGACGTGCATGCCGAGACAGATGCCGAGGTAGGGGATGCGCCGCTCGCGCGCGACGCGGCAGGCGAGGATCTTGCCCTCCCAGCCGCGCGAGCCGAAGCCGCCCGGCACGAGCACGCCGTCGACGCTCTCGAGCAGATCGGCCGCCTCGTCGTACGACATGTCCTCCGCGTCCACCCAGCGGACGCGGACCGCGCAGCCGTGCTCGAGCCCCGCGTGCTTGAGCGCCTCGTGCACGGAGAGGTACGCGTCCTGAAGCTTCACGTACTTGCCGACGAGCGCGATCTCGACGACCTCGCGGCGGCCGTGCACCCGCTCGAGCAGCTCGTCCCAGTCCGAGAGGTCCGGCTCGCCGAGGTCGAGCCCGAGGCGCTCGCCGACGAGCCGGTCGAGCCCCTCGCGCTCGAGCACGCGCGGCACCTCGTACACGTCCGGGACGTCCGGGCTCGCGACGACCGCCGCCGGGTCGACGTCGGCGAAGAGCGCGATCTTGTCGCGGATCTCGCGCGAGAGCTCCTCGTGCGAGCGGCAGACCACGACGTCGGGATGGATGCCGATGCGGCGCAGCTCGTTGACCGAGTGCTGCGTCGGCTTCGTCTTCAGCTCGCCCGCCGCCTCGATGAACGGAACGAGCGTGACGTGGACGTACACCACGTTCTCGGGGCCGACCTCGCGCCGGAACTGGCGGATCGCCTCGAGGAACGGGAGCGACTCGATGTCCCCCACCGTGCCGCCGATCTCGGAGATCACGACGTCCGTCGGGCTCGACTCCGCGGCGCGGCGGATGCGCGCCTTGATCTCGTTCGTTATGTGCGGGATCACCTGCACCGTCGCCCCGAGGAAGTCACCCTTGCGCTCCTTGCGCAGGACGGTGTCCCAGATCGCACCGGCGCTGTGGCTCGCGCTGCGGAGGAAGTTCTCGTCGACGAAGCGCTCGTAGTGGCCGATGTCGAGGTCGGTCTCGGCCCCGTCCTCCGTCACGAAGACCTCGCCGTGCTGGAACGGGCTCATCGTCCCGGGGTCGACGTTGAGGTACGGATCGAACTTCTGCAGCTGGACGCGCAGGCCGCGCGCCTTCAGCAGGCGACCGAGGGAGGCGGCGACGATTCCCTTGCCGAGCGCGGAGACGACCCCACCCGTGACGAAGACGTACTTCGGGTCCCGCGCGCTCACGGGATTTCAGGGTAGCACCCCCTGCGGCGGGCACCCTAAGCGGTGGCAGGACGGACGACCGCCGCGAGCTTCGCGAGCGCGTCCGACGCCATCGTCCTGCGGAGGCCGCCGAATCGGGGAGCCGCCACGACCAGGGTCGCCACGGTCTCGCCGTCGCCCTCCACCGCCTCGAGCTCCAGCTCGACCTCGACCCGGTCGGCCGGGAGCTGGAACACGACGCGCCGCAACGGCTTCACCTCGAGCACGAGGAGGGAGCCGCCGCTGAGGGGACGGCGGAGCAGGCTCGGACGGTTCAGGCCCTCGATCTGCCACAGGGCGCCGGGCGCGAGCGCTCTCCGCACGGTGGGCTCGGCTGTCGCGAGACCTGGCCACCAATCGGCCCAGCGCGCCGGCTCGGCGAGCACCTCCCAGACGGTCTCGACCGCCGCCGGCAACGTCCGCTTAGCCACGTACCGCGGCAAGGAACTCCTGTCCGCCGAGCATCCGCTCGAGCTCGGCCTTCCGCTCCGCGTCGCCGAGCTGCTCGATGCGGGTGTGCGTCGGGTCGCCCGGGGACTTCTCGACCCGGAAGTGGCGTTCGGCGAGCGCCGCGATCTGCGGCAGGTGGGTGATCGTCACGACCTGAGCATGCTCTGCGAGGCGCCGGAGCAATCCGCCGACCGCGTGCGCCGTCTCGCCGCCGATGCCCGCGTCGATCTCGTCGAAGACGAGCGTGTCGCCGCCCGCGACGGCGGCGATGGCGAGCGCGATTCGGGAGAGCTCGCCGCCCGAGGCGGTCTCGGCGACGGGCGCGAACGGAAGGCCGGCGTTCGGGCGGACGAGGAAGGCGGCGTCGTCGGCGCCCGTCGATCCCGGCTCGTCCCGCTCGCGCAGCTCGCAGACGAACTCGCCGTCGCCCACGCCCACGTCTCGCAGCGCGGCGGCGACGGCGTCCGCGAACGCCGGGGCCGCGGCGTTGCGCTCCGCGCGCAGCTCGAGCGCGAGCGCGTGGACGCGGGCCTCGGCTTCCTCGAGCTCGCGCGCGGCCACCTCCGCGGGGTCCGCCCCTCCGTCGAGCGCGGCCAGCTCGGCAGCGGCCTCCTCCCGTCGCGCGAGCAGCGCGTCGTACGAGGCGCAGCGGAAGCGGCGTTTCGCCTCCGCGATCCGGTCGAGCTCGCCCTCGAGCTCGTCGAGCCGTCCCGGCTCGGCCTCGAGGGAGGCGAGGAACGCGTGGAGATCGGACGCCGTCTCGCGCAGGCGCAGCTCGACGTCCCGCAGCTCGTCACCGGCGCGCTGCAGTTCGGGGGCGAGGCGCTCGAGCGGTGCGACGGAGCGCTCCGCGAGCGCGACGAGCCCGGTGGCTCCCTCGCCGTCCTCGGGCGCGAGCGCCGCGGCGGCGGCCGCGGCTCCGGCGGCGAGCTCGGCGACATGCCGATGCCGCTCGCGCTCCGCCCGCAGCCGCTCCTCCTCCCCGGGCTCCATGCCCTCGGTGTCCTCGAGGACCGCGCGCAGCTCCGCGAGCCGCGCCTCCGCGAGGGCGGCGTTCGCCGTCAGCTCGTCGTGCCGTCGCCTCGCCGCCAGCAGAGCGCGCCACGCAGTCCGGGCCGCGGCCCGACGGGCGAGCTGCTCCTCGCCGCAGAAGCGGTCGAGCACTTCGAGCTGGTAGGACGGACGCGCGAGCCGGCGCTGCTCGAACTGGCCCGACATGGCGACGACGCGCTCGACGGCGGCGGCGACGTCCTCGCGCGCGGCGGCTCGTCCCCAGGCGTAGGCGCGCGTCCGTCCGTCGGCAAAGACGCGCCGCGAGACGACGAGGGCGTCTTCGTCCTCGGGCCGCAGCTCGCCGAGCTCCTCGAGCTCGTCCGGGAGGTCGAGCTCGGCCTCGACGTAGGCCTCGTCGCCGGCGGCGCCGACGTACGAGTCGTCGCCCTTCGCGCCGAGCAGAAGGCCGAGCGCCTCGGCGAGGATCGTCTTGCCGGCGCCCGTCTCCCCGGTGATGGCGTTCAGGCCGGGACCGAGCTCGAGCTCCGCCTCGCGGATGAGGACGAGGTTCTCGATGCGAAGCCGCCGGAGCACGCCGCCGATCGTAGACTCGGGGGCCGACGCTGCCCACCCGCACTTTGGGACTTGTCAGGTGTCAGACACCCACCATGTCCGTTCAGGACGTGAAGGTCTCGCGGTAGCGGCTGACGAACGTCGTCTCCGGCAGCGTCGCGAGCAGGCTCCGCTGCTCGCCGAGCCGGATCGACAGCGTCCGATCCGGTGCCAGGCCTCCACTCTCGTGGCCGTCCGCGAGGACGGCAGCCCCGACGTCCGGCGTCGCGTTCCTCACCGTGAGCTCGGCCCCGCGGGGCACGACGAGGGGCCGGGCTTCGAGGGAGTGCGGGGCGATGAACGTGATGGCCATGGCGTCGAGCCCGCGCACGAGGACGGGGCCGCCGTTCGAGAGGTTGTACGCGGTCGAGCCTGACGGGGTCGAGCAGATCATCCCGTCGCACGACACCACGCCGAGGTCCTCTCCCGCGATCGCCCAGCCGAGCTCGATCATCCGGCCGATCGTCGAGCTCGTGGCGACGACGTCGTTGACCGCCACGAACGTCCTGCCGTCGAGCCGCGCCTCGAGCGTCGGTTGCTCGATCGTCCGGTACTCGCCGGCGAACACGCGCGCGAGGTCGGCCTCGAGCCGCTCCGGCGCGATCGAGGCAAGGAAGCCGACCCTCCCGAAGTTGACGCCGATCACCGGGACACCCGTCCCGAGGAGGCGAGCGAGCGTGCGGAGGATCGTCCCGTCGCCGCCCACCGCGACCGCGAGCTGCGCGCGTTCCGGCTCGTCCATCACCTCGACGTCCGCCTGCGCGGCGACCGCCCGCACCCGCTCGACCGCGTCGCGCACGTCGATGCGCCCGTGCGCGACGACCGCCGCCCGCTCAACGGGAGAGTGCCTGCTCGATTCGCTCGTCGAGGTCATCGGGAAGCGTCGGCTGCTCGGAATGCACGAAGTGGAGGAAGATCTCCCGGTTCCCTTTCGGGCCCGGGAGTCCCGAGTCTACGACGCCGCGGACGCTCGCCCCCCACGCGGGCGCCGCCTCCGCCACCTCGCGAACGACGCGCCGTCGCACCTCGGGATCGCGCACGACGCCGCCCTTCCCCACGTCGGAGCGCCCCGCCTCGAACTGCGGCTTCACGAGCACGACCGCCTGCCAGCCCGCGGCGCAGAGCCGCAGCACCGGCGGCAGCGCGAGTCGCACCGAGATGAAGGAGACGTCGCACACGGCGAGATCGGGCGCGACGGGGAGCTCGGTGAGCGTGCGCGCGTTCACGCGCTCGAGGACGGTGACGCGCGGATCGGAGCGCAGGCGCGGGTGCAGCTGCCCGTAGCCGACGTCGAGCGCGATCACGCGCGCCGCGCCGCGCTGGAGCAGGACGTCGGTGAAGCCGCCGGTCGAGGCGCCGACGTCGACGCAGTCGAGGCCGCCCGGATCGACACCGAGCGCGTCGAGGCCGTGCGCGAGCTTCTCGCCCCCGCGCGAGACGTAGGGCGGCGGCCGGTCGACCGTGAGCTCGGCGTCCTCCTCCACCTGCTGTCCGGGCTTGTCGTAGCCGCGCACGAGACCCGCGAGCACGAGCGCCTGGGCCCGCGCGCGCGACTCGGCAAGGCCGCGCTCGACGAGCACGACGTCGAGCCGCTTCTTCACGCCGACTCGATGCCCCACTCCCCGCTCCAGCGGTCGCCGGGCTCGAGGCGGATCACGTCCTCGCGGGTGCGGAACGCCTGGGGCGGGCAGGTCATCGGCTCGATCGCGAGGCCGTGCCGCCGGACGTCCGGCAGGTCGCCTGTGAAGACCTGCTGCCACGGCCACGCCTCGTCGGCCCACACGGTCACGTCCCCTACCTCGACGCGCCAGCCGCCCGGCGCGTGGCGGGTCTCGTCGAGCTGACGCTCGCCCACGAGCTCCCCGCCGAGGACGAGGTCGTCCACCCGGCCGCTCGGCGCGGCGACGTACGGGTGGTGGCCGACGCCGAACGGACAGGCCCGCTCCCCGGCGTTCTCGGCCTCCGTCCGCACCGTGAGCCCCGTCTCGCCGAGGCGGTACTCGACCCGCAGCCGCAGTGCGAACGGGTAGCCCGGCTGCGGGTGGAGGACGTGCTCGAGCACGACCCGCGCCGGCTCGCGCTCCACCGCGTGCCAGCTCGCCCAGCGCACGAGCCCGTGGATCGCGCTGCCGGTCGCGACCTCGGTCAGCGGCAGCTGGTACTCGCTTCCGTCCCACTCGTAGCGTCCGGCGGCGAGCCGGTTCGGCCACGGCGCGAGCACCTGGCCGCGCCCCGAGCTGCACATCTCGTCCGCCCCGTAGCCGAGGAGGACGCCCTCCCACTCGCGGATGCCGCCGCCGACCTCGACCACGGCCACGCGGTGCCTCCCGGCCTCGAGCTCGAACTGCTCGCCGCTCGGGAGTGTCACGCCGTCCGCACGGCGAGCCCGTCGACGATGTCGCGCAGCACGGACGTGTCCGCGTCGATCTCTGCCAGCCGAGCGCGCGCCCGCTCGGCGGCCTCGTCGGCGTAGCGCCGCGCGCCGTCCGCGCCGTGCTCCCGCACGTAGCCGTCCTCGTCGAGAATGTCGTCGACGATCTGGAAGAGCAGGCCGAGCTCCTCCGCGAACGCCCGCCACGGCGCCTGCTCCTGCTCGGGCAACCCCGCCGCCCAGAGCGCGAGCGTCACCGAGGCGTAGAAGAGGCGCCCGGTCTTGAGCCGGTGGACGGCAGCGAGGTCGTAGCCCTCGACCATCGTGTCGAGGTACTGGCCCCCGATCATCCCGAGCGTCGCCTCGGCGAGCTCCCGTGCGACCGACGAGGACTCGTAGCGCGTCGCGAGACGGAACGCCTCCGCGAGCAGCGCATCCCCCGCGAGGACGCCCACGCCCTCTCCGAACTTCTTCCACGTCGAGGGCTGGCCGCGCCGCTCCTCGTCGTCGTCCATCGCCGGCAGGTCGTCGTGGACGAGCGAGAACGTGTGGACGAGCTCGATCGCGAGCGCCGCCGGCAGGACCTGGTCGACGGGCGCGCCGAGCGCCTCCCCGGCCGCGAGGGCGATCACGGGACGGACGCGCTTGCCGCCGACCTCCAGCGAGTAGCGCACCGAGGTCGCCTGCCCGTGCAGCTCCGGCCAGAGCTCCAGGCGCTCGAGCGCCTCCTCCGCGAGCGACTTCAGCTCCTCAGGACTGTGCATCCGCTTCCGCTGCCCGCTGCGCGCGGGTCAGCTCCTCCTCGACGGCCTTCGCCAGCTCGGACAGCTCGCCGAGCAGCTCGATCGCCCGGTCCGGCGAGCCGCCCTCTCCCTCGGACAGCTGCTCCAGCTCGGCGCGCACGGCCTCGACCCGCGCCAGCAGCTCCTCGGCCCGCGTCAACGAATCGTCGGCAGTCACGTCGTCCTCTCCCGCACGAGCTTTCCCAGGATCCCGTTCACCAGCCTCGCAGCATCCTCGGATGCATAGCGCTTCGCAAGCGTGACCGCCTCGTCGAGGACGACCTCGACCGGCACCTCGCCCCCGTCGAGCTCCTCGAGCGCGACGCGCAGGACGTTCCGCTCGACCGCGCCGAGGCGGTCCGCCGTCCAGTCGTCGGAGGCGGATGTGATCCGCGCGTCGAGCTCCGCCGCGCGCTCGGTCACCGCATCCGCCAGCCGACGGGTGTAGTCGTCGACGTCGCCCTCGTACAGCGACCCGAGCGGGCGCCCGGTCACGTCCCACTGGAAGAGCATGAACACCGCGCCGCGGCGGGCCTCGCGCCGGCTGATCGCGCTACCGGGCACGCTCGAGCTCCTCGACCGTCACGTCCACCGCCTCGACCTCGACGTCGCACATCCGCGCGAGCGCGTCGGCGACCCGCTCCTGCACGGCGGCGGACACCTCGGGCAGCACGCGCCCGTACGCGACGGCGAGCTGCAGCTCGGCGCGCGCGCGGCCCTCGGCGAGCTCGACGCCGAGGCGGCGCCGTCCCTTGCGGAGGCGCGCGCCGTCGACGGACGCGACCGCCCGCCGCACGATCTCGGTCAGCGCGGCCTCGCTCACGCGCACGGTGCCGCCGCCCCCTTGGACGAGGACGCGGCTCACGACCCGGCGAGCGCCGGCAGCCGCTCGCCCGCCTCCTCGAGGAAGGACGTCGAGTACTCGCCGCTGCGGAACTCGTCGCTCGAGAGGATGTCGTGGAGGACGTCGCGCGTGGTCGGCACTCCGGCGATCTCGAACTCCCCGAGCGCCCGCCGGGCCCGCTCGATCGCGAGCCGGCGGCTCGCGTCGAAGACGACGAGCTTCGCGATCAGCGAGTCGTAGTGCGGCGAGATCACCGTTCCGTCCTCGACGAACGTGTCGACGCGCACGCCGGGGCCGAGGGGCGGCCGGAAGCGCTCGACGAGGCCCGGCGCCGGCGCGAAGCCGCGGGCGGGGTCCTCGGCGTTGATCCGCAGCTCGATCGCATGACCGCGGCGCGGGCCTGCGCGGCCGCCGTGGGCGAGCCGCTCGCCCGCGGCGATCCGGACCTGCTCGCGGACGATGTCGATGCCCACGACGAGCTCCGTGACCGGATGCTCGACCTGCAGGCGTGCGTTGAGCTCGATGAAGGAGAACGAGCCGTCCGGGCCGACGAGGAACTCGAAGGTGCCGGCGTTCCGGTAGCCGATGTGCCGGCAGGCGCGCTCGGCGGCCGCCTCCATCTCCTCGCGCAGCTCGTCGTCGAGCGCGGGCGACGGGGACTCCTCGATCAGCTTCTGGTGGCGGCGCTGGATCGAGCATTCCCGCTCGCCGCACGTGAGGACGTTGCCGTGGTGGTCGCAGAGCACCTGGATCTCGACGTGGCGGGCGGGCGTGATCACCTTCTCGACGTACAGCGAGCCGTCCCCGAACGCGGCCTGCGCCTCCGCGGAGGCACGCTGGTAGGCGGCGTCCAGGTCGCGGGGATCGGTCACGATCCGCATGCCCTTGCCGCCGCCGCCCGCCGCGGCCTTGAGCAGTACCGGGAACCCGAGCTTCTCGGCCGCCGCGCGCGCGTCCTCGGGCGCGGCGACCCCCTCGGTGCCGGGGACGAGCGGGACGCCCGCGGCGCGCATCTCGGCCTTGGCGCGCGCCTTGTCTCCCATCCGTTCCATCACGTCGGCCGACGGCCCGATGAAGACGAGGTCGTTGTCCTCGCACGCGCGGACGAAGTCGGCGTTCTCGGAGACGAACCCGTAGCCGGGGTGCACGGCCTCGCAGCCGGTCGTCTCGGCCGCGGCGACGAGCGCCGGGATGTTGAGGTAGCTGTCGGCGGCAGCCGGGGGTCCGATCCGCACGGAGCGGTCGGCGAGCCGCACGTGCAGCGCGTCCTCGTCCGCGGTCGAATGGACGGCGACGGCCTCGATCCCGAGCTCGTGCAGCGCGCGGATCACGCGCACGGCGATCTCGCCGCGGTTGGCCACGAGGACTCGGCTGAACACGGGGAGAGTCTACGGACGTGCGGAATCCCGCCACGCTTGCCCGCCTGCGCTCGGGCTAGAGCGTGGGCCGGCCGAGGAGCGGCTCGATCTCGAACAGGAGCTGCCCGAACTCGACGGCCGCACCGTTGTCGGCGTGGACGCCGCGCACGACGCCCTCGACCTCCGCCTTCACCTCGTTCATGAGCTTCATCGCCTCGAGGATGCACAAAGTCTGGCCCGCGGCGACGACGTCGCCGACCTCGACGAAGGGGGGCAAGCCCGGCGACGGGGAGCGGTAGAAGGTCCCGACCATCGGCGACTCGACCCGCACGAGGGCGCCGCTGACCGCGGCCGCCGCCGGCAGCTCCGGCTCCGGCATCGCGAGCGGCGCCTCGCTCGGCGCCCCTCCCCCGCCCGGCAGGTCGGGTGTGGAGCGGACGGAGATCCGCATACCGTCCTCCTCGATCGTCAGCTCGCCGATGCCGGTGTCCTGCACGATCCCCACGATCTCCTTGATGCGCTGGGCCCGCTGCTCCCCCACCCCGGCGAGCTCGGCGTCGCGGCGGCCGCGGCTGCGGATCCCGCGCAGCAGCTGCTCGGCGTCCTCGCCGAAGAGGCCGAGCAGGAGCAGCTCCTCCTCGCTCGTGGCCACGCCGGCCGCGCGCTCGCGCACCTCGTCGAACGGCGGCGTGACGTCCTCCTCGCTCTCGGGGTCGGCGGTGAGCTGCACCACGCGCTCGAGCGCCGGGTCGACCGGCGCCGGCGGCCTGCCGAAGGCGCCGGTGACGAGCCCGCGCATCTCGTCGACGAGCGTGAGGTAGCGGCTCGCGGAGAGGACGTTGATCAGGGCCTGCGAGGCGAGCACCTGGCCGATCGGCGACGCCAGCGGCGGCCACCCCGTCTCGGCGCGGATCCGGTCGAGCTCCGCGAGCACCTCGTCGAGCCGGTCGCGGGCGCTCTCGGTCTGGAGGGAGTGGTCGATGCCGGCGACGACGCTGGCAGGCAGGTCGTGGCGGGCCGCCAGCACCGCGATGCGCGGCACGAGCGGCGTCACGAGCTCGTCGCCGATGTGCTCGTCGACGAGATCGGTCGCCTCCCAGAGCGCGTCGACGTTCACCCCCGGATCGAGCCCGGTGCCGCTGAGCGCCTCCGCGAGCGCCTCCCCCGACACGCGGTGCAGGGTCAGCGCCAGCGGATAGATCGCGCATGCGATCAGCTGCGCTCCGGCCCGGGCGGCGGCGAGGGCGGCCGCGAGCGCGCTGCCGCCTGCTCCCTGGACGTAGATCCCGACCGGGAGGCCGCTCGCGTCGGCGAGCGCCTGCACGAGCTGCTCCGCCGTGTGCGGCTGCAGCGAGCCGGTCGGATCATGGAGGAGGACACGTACCGCGCCGAGCTCCGGGAGCATCCGCGCGCGCTCGATCAGCGTCTCGATCTCGCCCGTGCGCCCCGGGCTGTACACGAGCCCGGCCTCGAAGTCGCGCTCCGCGCCGACGATCGCCTCGGCCGCTTCCCGCAGGTTCGAGACGTCGTTGAGCGGGTCGTGGAGCCGGAAGACGTCGATGCCGTTCTCGGCGGCGGAGGCGACGAAGCGGCGGGCGAAGTCGGCGTCGACGGGCCGCGAGCCGACGAGGAAGCGACCGCGCAGCGCGAGGCCCAGCGGCGTCTTGACGCGCGCCTTGAGCGCGCGGATCCGTTCCCACGGGCTCTCGACCCCGCGCTTGACGGCCGCGTCGAAGCACCCGCCGCCCGAGACCTCGAGGTACGCGAACCCGGCCCGGTCGAGGATCTCGGCGAGCCGGAGCTGCTCGGCAGCCGGCACCCGTCCAGCGAGCGGCTCCTGCCCCAGCAGGCGGATCGTCGTGTCGGCGAGCGACGGCATCCGCCGGAATCTACCGCGGAGGCTCGCCTCGCCCTACGCCCTCGAGATGTAGCGCCCCTCGCGCGGGTCGACCTTGAGCCGGTCGCCCACGTTGACGAAGAGCGGCACCTGCACGACGGCCCCCGTCTCGAGGGTCGCGGGCTTCGTCACGTTCGAGACCGTGTCGCCCTTGACCCCCGGCTCCGTGTCCACGACCTCGAGCTCGACCGAGGCCGGGAGCTGCAGGCTCGACGGCTTGCCGTTCACGCTCAGAACCTGCACCGACGCGTTCGGCTGCAGGTACGGCAGCTCGTCCGCGAGGTCGTCGTGCGGCAGCGCGAACTGCTCGTAGCTCTCCGCGTCCATGAAGTGCACCTCGGAGCCGTCGTCGTAGAGGAACTGGACGTTCTTCGTCTCGGTGTGCACGCGCGGGAACTTCTCGCCGGCCCGGAAGGTCCGGTCGACGACCGCGCCCGCGTCGAGGCTCTTCAGCTTCGTGCGCACGAACGCGCCGCCCTTGCCCGGCTTGACGTGCTGGAACTCGACGATCCGCCACACCTTGCCGTCGAGCTCGATGTGCATCCCGTTCTTGAAGCTGTTCGTGTCGACCGTCTCGGGCACGGCGCACGATGGTAGCTACGAGACCTGCGTCAGCTCCTTCGTGAACCGGACCGGGTTGTCGAGCCCCTCGTCGGTCACGATCACGTCGTCCTCGATCCGGATCCCGAAGCGGCCGGGGAGGTAGACGCCGGGCTCCACGGTGACGACGTTGCCCGCCGCGAGCGTGTCGGGGCTCTCGGTGGAGAGACGCGGCGCCTCGTGCACCTCGAGCCCCAGACCGTGCCCGAGGCCGTGGCCGAACCGCCCGTTGAAGTCGCTGCCCTCGACGACGTCCCGGGCGGCGGCGTCGACGTCGACCCCCTCGACGCCCGCGCGAATCGCGTCGAGCCCGGCCTGCTGCGCGGCGCGCACGACCTCGTACGCCTCGCGCATCTCGCCGTCGATCTCGCCCGTGGCGAGCGTCCGCGTGTAGTCCGAGACGTAGCCGCCGACCCGGCAGCCGGTGTCGATCACGACGACCTCGCCCGCCTCGATCACGCGGTCGCCGGCACGCGCGTGCGGCCGCGCGCCGGTCGGGCCGGAGCCGACGATCGCCTCGAACGCCTCTTCCTCCGCCCCCTCCTCGTGGTAGATCCGGGTGATGTCCCAGGCCACGTCACGCTCGCGCCGGCCGACGAAGCGCACCTCGCCCACGAGCCGCTCGAACATCCGGTCGGTGACGGCGCACGCCCGCCGGAACGCCTCGAGCTCGCCGTCGTCCTTGACGGCGCGCAGCCGCTCGACGAGGCCCTGTCGCGGCACGAGGTCGAGACCTCCCTTCCGCAGCTGGTCGGCGAAGGACCACGGGAGGACGTTCGCCTCGAAGCCGATCCGTCCGTCGAGCTCCTCCGCGAGCCAGCCGATCAGCGAGCGCCTCGTCTGGACGACCTCGACGCCCTCGACCGCCTGGGCCGCCTCGACGTAGCGGAAGTCGGTGAACAGGCGGGCGCGCTCCGGCTCGACGAGCAGCGCGGCGTTCGAGCTGTCGAATCCGGTCAGGTAGAGGACGTTGACGAGGTTCGTGACGAGGAGCGGCTCCTCGAGCAGCCCGCGCAGCCGCTCGATCCTGCCGTTCAAGCCGCGTGCTCCTTGAGGTGCTCGAGCGCCAGCCTGTAGCCCTCGGGCCCGTGGCCGACGAACCGCGCGGCGACGAGGTCCGAGACGACGGAGCTCCGCCGCCACTCCTCCCGGCTTTCGACATCGGAGAGGTGGACCTCGACGATCGGGATCGTGAGGGAGTCGAGCGCGTCGTGGATCGCCCAGGCGTAGTGCGTCCACGCGCCGGGGTTGAGCACGAGGCCGTCGACCGTGTCGTACGCGTCGTGGCACCACTTGACGAACTCGCCCTCGTCGTTCGTCTGGCGGCACTGCACGGTCAGCTCGAGCTCGCGCGCCCACTCGTAGATGCGGCTCTCGAGCTCGGCGATCGAGAGACCGCCGTAGAGCTCCGGATCGCGACGCGCGAGGATGTTCAGGTTGACGCCGTTCAGGACCGAGACCCTCACGCGATCAACCTATCGAGTTCGCGGCGGATCGCCTCTTCCGACGCCCGGACTCCCCAGGCCGGCCGGCCGTCGCGGTCGAACAGGACGAGGCGGATCTCGCCGTCCCGCGCCTTCTTGTCCCGCTGCAGCGCCTGCCACGCGCGCTCGTGGTTGACTCGAACCCGCTCCGGCCGCAGCACGTCCTCGACGACGCGTGTGTCCCGTCCCGACAGCCGGAGTGCCGCGAGGAGGCCGAGCGCGACCGCGCGCCCGTGCGTCACCCCCTCGTAGCCGGCCGCCGCCTCGAGCGCGTGCGCGAACGTGTGGCCGAGGTTCAGGAGCGCCCGCTCGCCCTGCTCGTAGGGGTCGCGCAGGCAGATCGCGGCCTTGCAGGCGGCGGAGCGGCGGACGAGCTCGTCGTCGGGGAGCTCCCAGAACGCCTCGTCCGCGAGGAGGCCGGCCTTGACGACCTCGGCCATCCCCTCGAGCCGCTGCGGCTCGGGCAGCGTCTCGAGCAGCGCCGGATCGACCACCGTCCGGTCCGGCCAGTGGAAGGCGCCGACGAGGTTCTTGCCCTGCGGCAGGTCGATCGCAGTCTTGCCGCCGATCGCCGCGTCGACCTGTGCGACGAGGCTCGTGGGCACCGGCGTCCAGGCGACGCCGCGGAGGTAGGTTGCCGCCGCGAAGCCGGCGGCGTCGGTCGTGCAGCCGCCGCCGAGGGCGACGATCGTGCCGCTCCGGTCGAGCCGCAGCTCCTGCCACAGCCGGTCGACGGCGGCGAGCGTCTTCGCCTCCTCCCCCGGAGGCAGCTCGTGGGTCTCGGAGAGGCGCGACCCCAGTGCGAGCTGTGCGTCCATGCCGTGGATGCCGGCGACCTGCGGGTCGGAGACGAGGGCCACGGCTCCCTCGCCGGGGACGAGCTCGCCGAGCCGCTGCAGGGCGCCGCCCTCGACGTGGACGCCGGCCGCGGCGAGCACGAGGTCGTCGACGTCGCGGGCGGTCGCGTGCGCCACCTCCTCGTAGAGCAGCGCGCGCAGCTCGAAGCGGCGCCGGAACTCGGCCTCGTCCCGGGCGAGCGGCCGCGGCGTGCCGCGCACGCGCTCCCAGGCCGTCTCGACATCGACGGGGAGATGGACGATCGTCGTCCGCTCGTCGCGCAGCAGGTCGGGCGTCTCGACGGCGCCGCCCCCAACGGCGATCACGGTGGGCCCGGGCCGGGCGAACGCCCCGCGCACGAAACGGGCTTCGACCTCTCGGAAGGCCGCCTCGCCCTGCGCCGCGAACAGCTCCGCGATCGGGCCATGCTCCGCCGCGATCGCGTCGTCGACGTCGACGAACGGCCGCCGGAGGACGCGAGCCACCTCCCTTCCCAGCGTCGTCTTCCCCGCACCCATGAAGCCGACGAGGACGAGGTGCCGGCTCAGCTGCCGCGTGCCGTCCAGTCGATCCGCTCCAGGTACGCCAGCCAGGCGCCGACGAAGTCGCCGAGCGCGTCGCCGCCGAACTTCTCGCGCGCGGCCCGGGCGAGCTCCCAGGCGACGGCGGCCTCGGCCACGACCGCGAGCGCCTCGACGGCCGAGACGTCGCTCCGCTCGACGAGCGCCTGCGCCGGCTCGCCCGTCTCGAGGTCGACGGAGCGGAGCGGGCGCATGAGCGTGGGCAGCGGCTTCATCGCGGCGCGCACGACGATCTCCTCGCCGTTCGAGACGCCGCCCTCGATGCCGCCGGCGCGGTTCGTCTCCCGGTGCAGGCCGCGCTCGTCGCGGACGATCTCGTCGTGCGCCCCCGAGCCTCGCAGGCCGGCGAGCGCGAACCCGTCGCCGATCTCGACCCCCTTCACGGCCTGGATCCCCACGATCGCCGCCGCGAGCCGCGCGTCGAGCCGGTCCTCCCTGCGCGCGTACGAGCCGAGCCCGGGCGGGACGCCGCGGGCCCGCACCTCGACGCGGCCGCCGAGCGTGTCGCGATCCCTGCGCGCCTCGTCCACCATGTCGGGATCCGCTCCGGCCTCGGGCAGGGCGATTCCGGCCACCTCGATCCCGATCTCGCGCAGCAGCTTCTTCGCCACGCTGCCGGCGGCGACGTGGACCGCCGTGTGCCGCGCGGAGGCCCGCTCGAGCGCGTCGCGGATGTCGGCGAGGCCGTGCTTCTGGGCACCCGCGAGGTCCGCGTGCCCCGGCCGCGGCAGCGTGACCGGCGTCGTCCCCTTTCCCTCGGGCTCGCCCTCGGGCGGCCACGGGCTCAGCCCCCATGCCCAGTTCTTGTGGTCGCGGTTGCGCACCACGAGCGCCAGCGGCGTGCCGAGCGTGCGCCCGTGGCGGAGGCCCGCGAGCACCTCGACCTCGTCGGCCTCGATCTGCTGGCGAGGCGAGCGGCCGTAGCCCTGCTGCCGGCGGCGGAGGTCGGCGTCGACCGCTTCTCGGTCCAGGACGAGGCCGGCGGGAAGTCCGGAGACGATCGCCACGAGCGCGGGGCCGTGCGACTCTCCCGCGGTCGCGAGCTCGAGCGTCATGGCCGAGAGCGTAGTGGCCTACAGGCGGGCGAGCACCCGCGAGACGAGGCCGCGGTTGCGGTTCCGGCGCCGCGCGACGGAAAGGAGAAAGCGGCCGAGCCGGCCGGACTCGGCCGGGTCGAGGGAGATCGCGGCCTGCGCCTCCTCGCCTCGCCAGATGCTGAGGCGTGCATGCTGCGGCTGCGTGAGATAGACGGAGACGCGGAGACCGCCGTCACCGACGTCCGGGTGCCCCTGGAAGTACTCGACGATCTTCGTCCGCTGCGCGGCGCCGCAGTGCGGGCAGAAGCGGAACTCGTCCTCCACCCCGCCACCGCAGCCTCTGCACCGGCGCATCCTGCTCGTTCTATGCCCCGCGGGGAGTCAGGTCAAGCCGACGGCGCGGCGCATGACGTCCACCGGCGCCGCACGTCCGGTCCACAGCTCGAAGCTCGCGGCGCCCTGCGCGACGAGCACCTCGAGCCCGTCGAGCACATGCGCGCCGGCCGCGGCCGCCGCCTCCGCCGTAGCCGTCCGGGGATACGGGAGGTCGATCAGCGCCTGGCCCGGTCCGAGCTCGAACAGCACCTCGTCGCGCACGGGCGTCGCGTGGACGACGAGGTCGGCGCCGGCCACCTCCGGCGGCCACTCACCTCGCCGGGAGAAGACCCGCGCCTGCGGCAACGCGTGGCGGAAGGCCGCCGCGGCGCCACCGTCCCCGACGATCGCGGGCTTGTAACAGCCTGTTACTTGTTCGAGGATCGCGGGGTCGGTCGAAAAGCCGCGCCCGCGCACGATCGTGTTCACCGACGGCAGGTCGCTGCCGAGGATCCGCGCCGCGTCGAGCTTGTACGGCGCCGTCACGTTCGCGTACTCCACCTCGCCCAGGGCCGCTGCGAGCTCCTCCGGCATCACGTCCCGGGCGACGTAGCCCCAGTCGAGCCCGGCGGCCGCGAAGGCCGCGTTCTGCATCCGGGGAGACAGCGAGTGCGCCACCGGATGGCCGAGCAGCACCACGCGGTGCGGCGTCGCGGCGGGCGTCAGCGCAGCTCCCACTCCGGAAGCGTCTCGGCGAGCGCGGCTCGAACCGCGTCCCAGTCGTCCGCGCTCGCGCGCGCGAGCCCGACCGGCGAGACCGTGCAGCCCTCCCGGTCGTAGCCCCAGGTGAAGCCGGTGAGGGATTCGATCACCTTGGTCATAAGCGCGTCCGGAGACGCACAGAGGAACGTCCGCGCACGCCACGTGACGGGGTCGACCGTCGTCGACGGCGCGTCGAAGAACTCGGGGCGGGGCCCGAACGTCACGTACGGGAAGCCGGTGTCGAGGAGCTGCGGGGCGCGGTCGAAGATGACGTCGTCGTTCATCCAGACGACCTGCAGCCATCCGAGGATCGCCGCGTATCCCTCCGCTCCGAGCTCCACCGTCGCGGACACGACCGGGAAGCCACGCGAGACCTCGATCGGAAACGGCAGCCCGAGGAGATGGTACCCCCAGCGCTCGGGATCGTCGTTGACCCCCAGGTGGGCGCGTGCGGTTCCTGCGAAGCCGCGGACGGCGAACGGCAGGGCGAGCTCAGTAGCCGTAGAGCTGCTCGTGGTCGACGAAGTCCTGGTAGTTCGACGTGAAGTAGTGGTGCCTGTGGTCGGGCTTGCGCACGAAGTAGAGATAGTCGACGTGCGCGGGATGCGCCGCCGCCTGGATCGAGGCGAGTCCCGGGTTGTTGATCGGTGTCGGCGGCAGCCCGAGGTGGAGGCGCGTGTTGTACGGGGTCGGGTTGTGCAGCTCCGACTCCGTCAACGACTGCGTCGGCGGGATGTGGAGCCCGTAGCGGAGCGTCGCGTCGATGCCGAGCGCCATGTGGGCGTGCAGCCGGTTGTAGATCACCGCCGAGACGAGCGGCCGCTCGTTCGGCACCTGTGCCTCTCCCTCGACCATCGAGGCGATGATCAGGACGTCGTAGGGCGTGAGGTTCTTGCTCCTGGCGTACGAGAGGTCGACCGAGCCCCACTTCGCCCTGAACTCCCGGAGCTGCATGCTCACGAGCTGGGCGGAGGTCGACGTGCGGTCGAAGTCGTACGTATCCGGGAAGAGGAAGCCCTCGTACGGCAGCTTTCGGCCGCCGAAGCCGGAGAAGGTGCGCGGCTTCGCCGTCGCGGCGGCGTACGAGCGGCCGGAGAGCTTCACCTTGCGGTGCGACTCGTGCTCGGCGATCTTCGCCACCGCCTCCACGCGCTTCACCATCTCCGCGCGTGTGAACCCCTCCGGGAAGACGATCCTGAACTGGCGCAGCTGGCGGATCGTGGTGGTCGGCGGCGCAGCGGCACCTGAGCCGCCGCAGCCGGCGACGGCCGCCGCGAGCAGCGCCGCGGCGACTACGAGCGCGCCGCGCACCACTCGAGGTAGGTCGAGAGGAGATGGGCGGCGGCGAGCGCGTCCTCGGGAGCCGCGCCGGGCGTCCGCCGCGCGAGATCGGTCGTGAAGCGCTCGTCGTAGAGCTCCACGGGAACGTCGATCGCGCCGCGGAGCGTCTCGACGAAGCGCTCGGTCTCCTCGGCCTGCTCGCCGCGCGTGCCGCGCATGGTGAGCGGGAGGCCGACGACGACGCGCTCGACCGCCTCCTCGCGCGCGAGGCGCGCGAGCTCGGCGAGACCGCTCTCACCGCAGGCCTGCTCGACGACGCCGAGCGGCCGCGCAACGGTGCCGGTCGGATCGGAGACGGCGACGCCCGTCCGCGCGGAGCCGTAGTCGAGCGCCATCACCTTCACGCGCGCATCTTCACGCGCCGACGAGCTCCTTCGCGGCAGCGAGGGCGTCGGCGATGCCGTCGGGGTTCCTTCCGCCGGCCTCGGCGAGGGTCGGCTTGCCTCCCCCGCCGCCGCCGATGTGCTTGCCGAGCTCCCGCACGACCCGGACGGCGTCGAGCCCGCGGGCGACGAGCGACTCGTCGAAGTTGACGACGAGGAAGACGCGGCCGTCGTCACGCGAGGCCACGATCGCGCCCTCCGCCTTCTCCTGCTGGCGGATCCGGTCGGAGAAGTCGCGGAGCGGCCCGCCCTTGAGGCTCTTCACCTCGACGAGCACGACGTCGCCCTCCTTGTCCTGGGAGACGATCTCCGCCTGCTCGGCCTGCCGCGGCCGCCTCGCGTCCTTGCGCGCCCGTTCGAGCTCGCCGCGCAGCGCATCGGCTTCCCTCGCCCGCTCGTGCAGCAGGGCGAACGCCTCGCCGGCGGTGACGGCCTCGATCCGCCGCGAGCCGGCGCCGACCGAGCTCTCGCTGAGGACGGCGAACGGCCCGATCTCGGCTGTCGAGCGCACGTGCGTCCCGCCGCAGAGCTCGATCGACCAGCCGTCAACGTCCACCACCCGCACGACGTCGCCGTACTTCTCGCCGAACAGCATCGTCGCGCCGAGCTTTCGCGCCTCCGCCAGCGGCGTCTCGAAGATCCGCACGGGGCGGTTCGCGAACACGCGCTCGTTGACGCGACGCTCGACGTCTGCGCGCTCCTCGGGGGTGAGCGGCGACGGATGCGTGAAGTCGAAGCGGAGCTTGTCGGGCCGCACGGCCGAGCCCGCCTGGCGGACGTGGTCGCCGAGCACCTCCTGCAGCACCTTGTGGAGGAGGTGCGTCGCCGTGTGGTTCGCCATCGTGGGGTAGCGGACCGCCCACGGGACGACGGCATGCACCCGGTCGCCCTCGGCAAACCCGGTGCCCTGAAACACCAGCTCCTGGTCGCCGTCCTCCAGCCGCAGCGCCTCGACGAGGTCGGCGCGCGTGCCGTCCTCCCTCTCGATCCAGCCTGCGTCGGTCACCTGGCCGCCGCCCGCCGGGTAGAACGGCGACTCCGCGAGCTTGACCTGGAACAGGCCGTCGCCGAGGTCGGCGTACGCGGCGATCGCCGTCCGCACGTCGAGCCGCTCGTAGCCGACGAACTCGGTGCGCGGCGCCATGGCGAGGCGCGGCTCGTGGCGCGTGGTGCCGCCCTGGCGCGAGACGACGCGGTGCCGCTCCATGAGGCGCTCGTACTCCTCCTCGATCACGGCGAGGGCGCGCTCGCGCGCGAGCTCCCGGGTGAGCTCGATCGGGAACCCGTACGTCGTCGCGAGCTCGAATGCGTCGTCGCCCGAGATCTCGCCCTTCGCCGCCGCTTCCTCGAACTTCGCCATCCCGCGCTCGAGCGTCTCGCCGAACCGCTCCTCCTCGGCCGCGAGCGCCCGGTGGATTTCCTGCCGGTGCTCGAGGAGCTCGGAATACGCGTGCCCCATCTGCTCGATCACGACGTCGGCGAGCCCGGGCAGGAACGGAGACTGCATGCCGATCCGCAGCCCGTGCTGCGCGGCACGGCGGACGATGCGGCGCAGGACGTAGCCGCGCCCCTCGTTGGAGGGCGACACGCCCTCGGCCGCGATGAAGGTCATCCCGCGGCCGTGGTCGGCGAGCACGCGGTGCGCTTTCGTCGCGTCCTGGGAGGAACCGTAGGCGACGCCTGACTGCTCCTCGATCCAGCGCATGATCAGCTGGTAGCCGTCGGTGTCGTAGACCGACGCGACGTCCTGCACGACGCGCGCGACACGTTCGAGGCCCCAGCCCGTGTCGATGTTCTTGCTCGGGAGCTCCGTGAGGGTGCCGTCGGGATGGAGCTCGTACGACATGAAGACGAGGTTCCCGAACTCGAGGAAGCGCTCGCAGCGCGTGCACCCCGGCTTGCACTCCGCTGTGCCGCAACCGGCGTCCTCCCCCCAGTCCCAGTACATCTCCGAGTCGGGCCCGCACGGGCCCGGGCCGCCGACCGACCAGAAGTTCTCGGAGGACGGCAGCGGGACGATCCGTTCGGACGGCATGCCGATGCGCTCCCAGAGACCGATCGCCTCCTCGTCGGGGCCGAGCTTCAGGCCGGGGTCGCCGGCGTGGACGCTCACCCAGACGCGGTCCCAGTCGAGCCGCAGGCGCTCCCTGATGAACTCGGTGGCGTACTCGATCGCGCCCTCCTTGAAGTACTGCCCGAACGAGAAGTTGCCGAGCATCTCGAAGAACGTCAGGTGATAGGTGTCGAGTCCGACCTCGTCGATGTCGGGCGTCCGGAAGCACTTCTGGCACGTCGTCGTAAGCGGCGCCGGCGGCGCTTCGCGGCCGAGGAAGTACGGCATCTGCGGCTGCATGCCTGCGCTCGTGTAGAGCGTCGAGCGGTCGTCGGCGCGCGGTATCAGCGAGGCGGAAGGCCGCCGCAGGTGGCCCTTCTCCTCGAAGAACGCGAGGAACCCCTCACGCAGCTCGGCGGTCGTCTCCATTCGCTCCGCTCCAGCGCCGGCTACGCCGGCGCCTCCGCTCCCTGCCCTGCTCCGTCGAGCCTCCGCACGGTGGCCATTCTAGGAGCGGGCGTGCTGGAGACCAGCCGCGGAGGGCGCTACTCTCGACGGCGTGTCGCTGGACGTTCTGACGCCGGTCGCACCGCGGCGCCGGAGGCGCCGTTACCGCGCCGGCAGGGTCGCGCTGCTCGTCCTCGTCGTGCTCGCAGCCGCCTCCGCAGGCATCTGGTTCGGGCGGAGGACCGCCCTCGGCCACCACCATCCGCTGGTCTCCCGCGGGCCCGCGACGACGGCTGCGACGCCGACCGTGACGCACGCCGGCACGGCACCGGAGATGCGGCCGGCGAAGCCTCCGCGCCTCGTCTTCGGGCCTCCGCTGCTCGCCGGCGCCCATGTGCGTGTCCGCGCGCCCGCCGCGATTCTCGTCGACGCGAAGACAGGGCGAGTCCTCTGGGCCGAGCGCCCGCACGAGCGCCGGAAGATCGCGTCGCTGACGAAGATCATGACCGCGACGCTCGCGCTGCGGGAGGTGCCGTGGGAAAGCACCGTCACCGTCGCGCGCTCGGTCACGCGGGTGCCGCTCGTGCGCGAGGGCCTCCGGACGGGCGAGCACGTCAAGGCGTGGAAGCTCTTCTACGCGCTGCTCCTCTTCTCCGGCAACGACGACGCGAACCAGCTGGCGATCTCGAGCGCCGGCTCGGTGCACGCGTTCCTGCGCCAGATGAACGACGAGGCGCGCCGGCTCGGCCTCCGCGACACGCACTACACGAGCCCGAGCGGGATCCGCGACCGCGGCAACTACTCGACGCCGTGGGATCTCGCGGCGCTCACCCGCTACGCCCTCCGGAACCCGCGTTTCGACCGCCTCGTCCGCACGAAGCTGATCCACGTGCGCTGGGCGGCGCCGACCAACTCCAAGATCTACGTCAACAACAACTACCTCCTGCACGAGTACAGCGGCGCGAACGGCGTCAAGACCGGCTACACGAGCGCGGCGGGGTGGTGCCTGGTCGCGACGGCCACGCGCCACGGCCGGATGCTGATCGCGGTCGTCCTCGACTCGCCGAACATGTACGGCGACGCCGAGCGGCTCCTGAACCTCGGTTTCTCCCACGGCTGACGGCGCCTCCCTCGCCGGCGGCGCGACGCACGACCGCGTCGTACGCGTGGGCGACACCGTGCACCGGCCGCCGGGCCGCAACCCCGGGCTCGCCCGCGAGGTCCTCCTCCGGCTCGAGCGCGCGGGTTTCGAGCAGGCGCCGCGCTGGCTCGGCACGTACGACGAGGGGCGCGACGTCCTGAGCTGGATCGACGGGGAGACGTTCACCGAGCGCGGACGCATGCACCCCTTCGTCGGTGACCTTGCGCCGAAGGTGACCTTCGACGACCGTCAACGCCGAGCCGCCTTCCGGCTCCTGCGCCGCTACCACGATGCGCTCGGCGACGGCGTTGTCTGCCACGGCGACTTCGGCCCCTGGAACCTCGTCTGGCGGGCAGGCGGCCGGTCGGGATCATCGACTTCGACGACGTCCGCCGCGCCGACGCCTCCGAGGACGTCGCCTACGCCCTGCGTGCGTTCGTGAGCTACGGCCTCGTCGACGCGCCGCCGCCGGAACTCGTCCGGCAGACGCGGCTCGCGCTCGACGCGTACGGCCGCGACTTCGAGGTGCCCGAGCTCCTGCGGCTCGAGTACGAGCGCGTGGAGGAGCGCTGCCTCCGCAACGGCTGGCGCCGCGCGCTCGCCCGGCTGCCCGCGGAACGCGCCTGGTGGGAGGAGAACCGGGCCCTCATCTGAGACGGCTACCGTTCCTACGCGGCGCCGGGGCCGGCGTTGCGGGGTCGACGTGGAAAAGCGCGCATGAGATTGCCGTCGCTCGCAGCCGGGACCGATCTCGCCGTCGATCTCGGGACGGCGAACACCGTCGTCTTCCGACGCGGCGAGGGCATCGTCCTGTTCGAGCCGTCGGTCGTGGCCATGGATCAGCAGACGGGACAGGTCTACGCAGTCGGAGAGAAGGCGCGGCAGATGCTCGGCCGCACCCCCGCAACCATCGTCGCGACGCGTCCGCTCCGGCACGGCGTGATCGCCGACTTCGAGACGACCGAGCAGATGCTCGGCCACTTCATCCGGCGGGTCGGCGGCAGCGGCCTGCGGCGCGCGGTCATCGTCTGCGTCCCGAGCGGGCTCACCCAGGTCGAGCGGGACGCCGTCGTCGAGGCCACGCTTGCTGCGGGCGCGCGCGAGGCTCACCTGATCGAGGAAGCGATGGCCGGCGCGATCGGCGCAGAGCTCCCCGTGGAGGAGGCCGTCGCCTCGCTCGTCGTCGACGTCGGCGGCGGCACGAGCGAGATGGCCGTCATCGCACTCGGCGGCATCGTCGTCTCCACCTCGCTCCCGGTCGGCGGCTACGACCTCGACGACGCGATCGTCCGCTTCGTCCAGGACCAGCACCGGCTCCTCGTCGGGCACGAGCAGGCGGAGCGCGTGAAGATCGAGATCGGGAGCGCGCTCGCCGGCCACGCCACGGTCTCGGAGGCCGAGGTCGCGGGCCGCTACATGTCCACGGGCATGCTCGCCCGCATCACCCTCGGCGAGGACGACGTGCGACAGGCGCTCGAGCGGCCTCTGTCGCGGATCGTGACCGCGCTCAAGGAGCTGCTCGAGCAGACGCCGGCCCAGCTCGCCTCCGACATCGCCGACCGGGGCATCACGCTCGTCGGGGGCGGCGCGCTGCTGCCGGGCTTCGCCGATCTCATCCGCGGCGAGACCGGGCTGCCCGTCAGCCGCGATCCCGAGCCGCTGACCACGGTCGCCCGCGGCGCGGGCGCGGCGCTCGCCGAGCTCGACACGCTCCGCCGCTCGCAGCGGCGCGCGCGAGGGTCCCGCCGCCGCCGAGGCTGAGATCGGATACTCCCGCCATGCAGACCTTCAATCTCTTCGACGACGAAACCGACACGGGCCCTGACGGAACCGAGCCGCCCGGCTACCTCTGTCACGCGGCCCGGCTCGGCCCGAAGCTCGGCGCTTCCCTGATCGGCATGAGCGTCTACGACCTGCCGCCCGGCGAGGCGATCTGCCCCTACCACTTCGAATGGACCGACGAGGAGTGGCTGATCGTCGTCTCGGGCACGCCGACCGTGCGCACGCCGGAGGGGGAGGCCGTTCTGAGCCCGGGCGACGTCGCCTGCTTCCCCGCGGGGCCGAGCGGAGCGCACCGGGTCGGCAACTCCTCGGACGAGGCCGTCCGCGTCGCGCTGCTCTCGACGAAGAGCGAGTTCGGGATCGCCGAGTACCCGGACAGCGACAAGGTCGGCGTCTGGGCGGGCGACGCCCATTACATGCTGCGGCGCGGCGAGCACCTCGACTACTGGGACGGCGAGCGCTAGGCGCTCCGCGAGCGGCTCCGCGCGACCGAGCGCCTCCAGCCGGGCCCCGGCGAAGGGGCCCGGCCAGAAGCTGCGCGCGGATCACCCCTCCGGCAGGATCCGCAGGAGCTTCGCGTTGCCGTAGCCGGCGCTCCAGATCGAGTCCGCGGTGATCGCGAGATCGCCGTTCGGGACCTTGCGCAGGAGCCCGATCAGCCGGCCGGTCGTCTCGTCGATCCGGGCGAGCCCGAGGTTCGTCGGCAGCCAGACCGATCCGAACCCCGCTGTCCCCCACGCGGTGGGCTGCTTGAAGCCGGACAGGGTCGTCGCGAGGTCGACGCTCGCCACGATGCCGCAGGTCGCCGGATCCACGCGATCCACGCCGTTGCCGTTCTCCACCCACACGCTCGTGCCGTCGAGGATCGGCTGACCCGACTCGGCGACCGAGCAGACGACGGCGTTCGTCGACGGGTCGATGTGGACGAGCTCGTTCTCGTTCGGCACGTTGACCCAGATCCCGGTCGCGCCGGCCGCCATCTCCAGCGGGCCGCCGCCTCCGGCCGGGCCGACGGTCACGGACGCGACGATCGCGTTCGTGGCGGGATCGATCCGGACAACGGTGCCCTGGCGGTGCTCGGCTACCCAGACCGCTCCGTCCGCGACCCGAAGTACGTCTGCCAGACCGAGCCGAGCCCCGAGGTCAGGTAGCCGTAGTCGACCGGGCCGGTCGGGATCTCGGCGACGACGGCGTTGCGCGAGGGATCGACCCGCACGACGGCGTCGGGCCCGTGGACCCACAGATTGTTCGCGTCGACTGCGAGCCACTCCGGATCGGCCGGGGCGGGCATCCGGATCGTGCTCACTACCTTGGCGCCCGCCGGGAGCGAGCTGGCGGGCGCCCCCGCGGCGCCACCTGCCGCCGTCGCCGCGACGAGCAGCGCGCCGGCGAGGGCGAGCTGAATGGAACGGGTCATGCGTCTCCTCCTTTCGTGACCGCGCGCGGACGGCGCGGGCCAGGCTGGCGGAGGCGCTCGACCTCTGGCAGGGCGAGCCGCTGAGCGATCTACCCGAGCAGGGGTTCGTCGCCGAGGAACGGCGTCGCCTCCAGCAGCGCCGCCGGACGGCGACGACGGACCGCATCGCCGCCGATCTCGCCCTCGGCCGTTCGGGCGAGCTGGTTGCCGAGCTCGAGGCGCTCGTGCGCGACCAGCCCTTCCATGAGGAGCTGCGGAAACACCTCATGCTCGCCCTCTACCGCTCCGGCCGGCAGGCCGAGGCGCTCGAGGCCTACCAGGACGCGCGCCGGGCCCTGACCGCCGAGCTGGGCCTCGAGCCGAGCCGCGAGCTCCGGCTGCTGCAGCAGGCGATCCTGCGCCAGGACGAGTCCCTCGACGCGCGGCCGCCGGCACCAGTCCGACGTGAAGCCGGAGCCCCCCGCTGCAGCCGCGGCGCCGCAGCCGGTGGCGCGCTCCCGCCGCGGTTGCAATCCTCGCCGCCGCCGGCGCGATCGTCTTCGGCGTCGTCGCCGAGTCCGCCGGGAGCCGGCCGTTCGTGCGGCCGGCAAAGATCCTCGCGACGATCCCGATGCCGAACCCTTCCTGCTGCGGAGTCGGCCAGCAGGCCGTGTGGGGCCTCGGCCATCACAACGACGTCCTCTACCGGATCGACCCGAACACGAACCGGATCGTGGGCCGCTGGAGGGTGGCCGATTTCCAGACCGGAATCCCCGAGCCGCAGGCCGGGGCCGTCTGGATCCCGTCCTCCGCCGGGCAGCTGATCCGGTTCGACCCGATCAGCGGCCACGTGGTCAGCCGGATCCCGATCCGCGGGGCCGCCGTCCAGTACGCCTACGAGCACACGTGGGAGACCACGCTCGACCACACGCTCGTCCGGATCGACATCCAGACCGACAAGGCGCGCCGGCTCACGAGATACGCCGCCGGCGCGAACGACTGGGTCGACGGCATCACCTACGGCGCCGGCGACATCTGGATCGGGGTCGGCGACACGGGACAGCTCCTGCGCGTCGACCCGACTAGCGGCCGGATCCTGCACCGGATCTTCCTCGGCAACACGCACTCGGAGCTCGTCGCGGTGTACGACGACGGCGCGGTGTGGGCGTTCCGCTTCGTCGGCGGCCAGCAGATCCTGTTCCGGATCGACCCCGCGACCAACGCGATCACCGCGCGGATCCCGGTCGGGCCCCCGAACGGCTCGCTGCCCAACGGCGGCATCGCAGCCGGAGACGGCTATATCTGGACCTGCGACTGGGACGGCAAGCTGTCGAAGGTGGACGAGCGGACGAACCGGGTCTTCGCCCGCTACACCATCCCCTCGGTGGCGGAGAACGTCACCTTCGGAGACGGCTCGCTCTGGGCCGCCGCCTACGACGCCTCCGAGGTCTATCGCATCGATCCCGGCGACTAACGGGCGAGCGACTCCTCGTCCTCGGCGATCGTCTCGCGGATCTTCTCCAGCGAGCGCCGGATCAGGCGGGAGACGTGCATCTGGGAGATGCCGACCTGCTGCGCGATCTGCGACTGGGTCAGCCCCTCGAAGAAACGGAGCTGAAGGATCTTCCGCTCCCGCTCGTCGAGCGCCTTGAAGCCGGGAGCGAGCACGGCGCGGTCCTCCGAGACCTCGTACTGGTGCTCCTCGGTGCCGAGCGACTCGAGCGGGTCGAGGTCGTCGTCGTCGCCACCCCCGCCGCCGATCGACAGTGAGAGCGACGTGTACGCGCGGCCCGACTCGAGCGCCTCGAGCACTTCCTCCTCCTCGACGCCGGCCGCCTTGGCGAGCTCCGGGATGGTGGGCGAGCGACCGAGCTGCACGGTGAGCTGCTCGACGAGGCGCGAGAGCTGCACGTTCAGCTCCTGCAGGCCGCGCGGCACGCGCACGGACCAGCCCTTGTCGCGGAAATGCCGCTTGATCTCGCCGATGATGTTCGGCGTCGCGTAGGTCGTCAGCTCGACGCCGCGCTCGAGGTCGAAGCGGTCGATCGCCTTGATCAGCCCGATCGCGCCGATCTGGACGAGGTCCTCGAGCTGCTCGCCGCGATACGAGTAGCGCCGCGCGAGTGAGCGGACGAGTGACATGTACTGCTCGATCAGCTGCTCGCGCGCCTGGAGGTCGCCGTCCTCGTGGTAGCGGCGCAGGAGGAGCTTGTCGTCGATCCGCGTCACGCGCTCGCCCCTGCCGTCGCGAGCCGCTTGGTCAGCTCGACCCAGGCCGCGCCGTCGCGCTCGTCGATCTCGTGCGTGTCGCACACGGTCTCGAGCACGCGCCGTAGGTCGAGGCCGCCGTCCCGGGCGCCGTCCTGCACCCTCTCCGGCGGGAACGGCCCGAGCGAGGCGCGCAGCACGCCGTCGTCTGCCGAGAGGGAGAGGACGAGCTCGCCCATGTCGTCGCGGAGCGAGAGGAGCGCCTCGATGCCGACCTGCAGGTCGTCGAGGTCGTCGTAGGTCACGTCGAGCCGCATGGCGAGGCCGCCGGTGACGAGGTGCGCGATCGGCCGGAAGTCCTCCTCGGCCGGGATGACGAGCCGAATCTCGTCCGCCGTCACGTTCGCCTCTTCTCGAACTGCCCGTTCACGCGGCCCACGTCGCCTCCGACCTCGACTGTCTCCCGGGAGCTCCCCAAGACTCCCGCTCCACTCGTCAACGGGAAAGCGCGCGCCATGGTTCCGGCCGCACCAGGAGACACATCCTCGGCCGATCCTACTGCGACGACGCGATCGTCCCGTGGCCGACGACGGCGTCCCTGTCATAGAGCACCGCGGCCTGCCCGGGAGCGACGCCGTAGGCGGGCTCGTCGAGCTCGAGCCGGAAGCCACGGGCGGTGGGCTCGACGCTGGCCGGCACCGCCGGCGAGCGGTAGCGGAGCTTCGCCTCGACCCGGTCGGCGTCCGCGTAGAGCCGGCCGCGGACGTTCACCTGCGTGCGGGCGAGCGAGGCGCGCGGGCCGACGACGACCGCGTTCGCGGACGGCCGCGTGCCGAGGACGTAGAGCGGCTCGGGCGAGGCGAGGCCCAGGCCACGCCGCTGCCCGGGCGTGAAGCGCCAGAAGCCGTCGTGGCGGCCGAGCTCGCCCCCGTCCTCCGCGACGATCGGCCCCTCCTGTCCCTCGAGGCCGTGCCGACCGAGGAAGGCGCGGTAGTCGTCGCCTGCGAGGAAGCATGCCTCCTGGCTTTCCGAACGGCGGGCGGCCGCGAGGCCGGCGCACTCCGCCTGGGCCCGGGTCGCCTCCTTGTCCTGGTCGCCGAGCGGGAACACGATCCGCGCGAGCTGCTTCGGGTCGAGCGAGGCGAGCATGTAGCTCTGGTCCTTGGCCGCGTCCGCTCCGCGGGCGAGGAGGAGGGCGCCGTCCCGCTCGACGATGCGCGCGTAGTGCCCGGTGGCGAGCCGCCCGGCTCCGGCGCGCCGCGCGAAGGCGAGCAGCTCGGCGAAGCGGAAGCCGCCGTTGCAGCGCGTGCACGGGTTCGGCGTCCGCCCGCGCGCATAGCCACGGACGAACGGCGTGACGACGGCGCGGCGGAACTCCTCGCGCAGGTCGAGGGTCACGTGCGGCACGTCCAGCCGGTGACACGTCTCGCGCGCCGCGATCACGCTCTCGGGCGAGCAGCACGCGCGCTCGGCGTCGGGGCCCTCCGGGTCGAGCCAGAGCCGCAGCGTCACGCCGACCGCGTCCGGCAGCGAGCGCAGCAGCGCGACGGCGCTGTCGACGCCGCCGCTCATCGCGACGGCGACGCGGCCCGGGGAAGGCGCCACCCGGAACACCGGGCCGAGCGCGTTCGCGAGCGCGTCGACCGCGAGCGTCTCGCCGCCGACCGCCGCCGCGTCGAGCAGCGTCAGCCCGGCGAGATCGCGCTCGAGCCCGGGCGCGTCGGCCTCGACGATCCGGTCGCCGTCCACGAGCAGCCGGACGGCCGCCCACTCGCCGTCGCGGCTCGAGTCTCCGAAGACCTCGCGCATCTGCCAACCGTAGAGGAGAAGCCCGACCCCGGCGTTCGAACCGGGCTATGTGATCCTGGTTTCCCAGGTGGGTGCCGTGCCCTCCTCGGCCATGCCTCGGCGGGACGCCGGCTCCCTTTCACGTAGCGTTGGATCTACATGTGTGCCCGATTCGGCGCACGGGGCCGAGCACGGGGACTGTAGCGTCCGCTAGTCGGGCTGTGGCTGGAGCAGGCCGATGCCGAGCTCCCGCAGATGCGCCGGATCGGCGTCGCTCGGCGCGCCGGTCATCGGGTCGACACCGGCCTGGTTCTTCGGGAAGGCGATCGTGTCGCGCAGGTTCGGCTCGCCCGCGAGCACCATCATCGTCCGGTCGATGCCCCAGGCGATGCCGCCGTGCGGCGGAGCACCCATCGCGAGCGCGTCGAGGAGGAAGCCGAATTTCGCGCGCTGCTCCTCGGACCCGATCCCGAGCAGGTCGAAAACGCGCGCCTGGATCTCCGGCTCGTGGATCCTGAAGGAGCCGCCGGCCAGCTCGTTGCCGTTCCCGACGAGGTCGTAGGCGAAGCCGCGCGCGGCGCCGGGGTCCTCGTCGAAGCGCTCCTCCCACTCCGGCGACGGCCGCGTGAAGGGATGGTGGACGGCCGTCCAGCGTTCCTCCGTCTCCGACCACTCGAACATGGGGAAGTCGGTCACCCACAGCCACGACCACGCGTCCTCGTCGATCAGCCCGAGCCGTTCGGCGAGATGAACGCGCAGCGCGCCGAGGACGCGCGAAGTCATGGGCCACTCGTCCGCGGCGAAGAGGAGCGTCTCGCCGGGCTTGCCGCCGAGGGCGACCAGGGTCTTCTCGGAGAGGAACTTCGCGATCGGCGAGCGCACCTCGCCGGACTCGTCGTAGACGACGTACGCGAGCCCCTTCGCCCCCCAATCCTTCGCGAACTCCTCGAGCTCGGTGAGCTCGGTCCGGGAGAAGGTGCGCGGCGCCCGCAGGAACCGGACGGCCTCGGCCGAGGCGAAGACCCCGAACTCGGAGCCGCGCGTCGCCTCGGTCGCGTCCTCGATCTCGAGCCCGTAGCGAAGGTCCGGCTTGTCGCTGCCGAAGCGCCGGTCGGCCTCGTCCCAGGTCATGCGCGCGAACGGCGGCTCGAGCTCGACGCCGAGGCACTCGCGCCAGATCGTCTGCACGAGCCGTTCCGTGAGCCCGATCAGGAACTCGTAGTCCGGGAACGCCATCTCGACGTCGAGCTGGGTGATCTCCTGCACGCGGTCGGCCCGGAGGTCCTCGTCCCGGAAGCAGATGGCCACCTGGAAGTAGCGCTCGAAGCCCGCGATGACGAGCAGCTGCTTCGCGATCTGCGGCGACTGCGGCAGCGCGTAGAAGTGGCTCGGCTGCAGGCGCGCCGGAACGAGGAAGTCGCGTGCGCCTTCCGGCGTCGGCTTCCAGAGGATCGGCGTCTGGATGTCGACGAAGCCGGCCTCCTCCATGACGCGCCGCATGATCCCGACCATCTGCCCGCGCAGCCGGATGTTCCGCTGCAGCCGCTCTCGCCTCAGGTCGAGCCAGCGGTAGCGGAGGCGCAGGGTCTCGTCGACATTCTCCTCGTCGAGCTGGAACGGCAGGGGGGTCGAGCGCGAGAGAATCCGCAGCTCGTCCACCTGCACCTCGACCCGGCCGGTCGGAAGGTTCGGGTTGACGAGCTCCGGCGCGCGTGCGACCACCTCGCCCGTGGCCTGGAGGACGAACTCGTTGCGGATCCCGTGCGCGGTCTCGGCCGCGGCCGCGGAATGCCCGGGATTGACGACGAGCTGGACCTTGCCGGTGTGGTCGCGGAGGTCGACGAAGACGAGCCCGCCGTGGTCGCGGCGCGCGTCGGCCCAGCCGGCGAGCGTGACGAGGCGGCCGGCGTCCTCGGCCCTCAGCTCGCCGCACATGGCGTTGCGCCAGGCCATCAGAGCCCCGCGAGCGAGCTCACGACGCGGTCCTCCTGCCCGCGCCGCCGCACCTCGTACGTCCCGTCGCTGCGTGCGACGACGACGGTCTCCGCGCCGAGCCGTTGCGCCTGTGTCAGCTGCCCCTTCATCGACCGGCCAGCGTAGTCGGTGTCGACGGCGAGCCCCTCCGCCCGCCACTTCGCGATCTGGGGCAGGAGCCGTCCGCGCAGCTCGGGCTCCTCGCACGCGACGAAGACGTCGAGCCGCGGCGCCTCGGCCGTCGCTCCCTCCCGCTCCATCGCGAGCACGAGCCGCTCGAGGCCGACGCCGACGCCGATGCCCGGCGTGGGCGGCCCTCCGACCGCCTCGACGAGCCCGTCGTAGCGGCCGCCGCCGCAGAGCGCGGAGTTGACGTTCTCCTCCGGCCCGAGGAACTCGAAGGTCGTGCGCGTGTAGTAGTCGAGGCCGCGCACGAGCGTCGCGTCGAGGACGTACGGGACGCCGTAGGCGTCGAGGTGCGCCCGGACCGCGGCGAAGTGCTCGCGGCATGCGTCGCAGAGGGATTCGCCGATCTTCGGCGCAGCGGCGAGCGCCGCGCGGAGCCTCTCGTCCTTGACGTCGAACACCTGCAGGACGCTCGTCGCGCGCTTGTGGGCGACCTCCTCGTCGACGAGCTCGGGATGCGCGTCGAGCCAGTCCTCCAGACGCGCCACGTACTGCGGGCGGCAGTTCGCGTCCCCGATCGAGTTGAGGTGCAGCTCCCAGTCCGTCACGCCGAGCCGTCGCAGGAGCTCCGCGAAGAACTGGATCACCTCGGCGTCGACGGCGGGATCCGCCGAGCCGATCGCCTCGAGCGACAGCTGCCAGTGCTCGCGGTAGCGGCCGCGGCCCGGGCGCGAGTAGCGGTACATCGGCGCGATCGTGTACGCCTTGACCGGTTGCGGCTCCTGCGCCAGCCCGTGCTCGACGTACGCGCGCGCGATCGGGGCCGTCCCCTCGGGGCGCAAGGTGAGCGAGCGGCCGCCGCGGTCCTCGAACGTGTACATCTCCTTGTGCACGACGTCGGACGCCTCGCCCGCCGTGCGCTCGAAGAGCGCCGTCTCCTCGAACCCGGGCGTGTGGACGCGGGACCAGGCGTACTGCGCGCACTGCTCCTCGATCGTGCGGATCACGCGCCACCACAGGTGGTCCCGCGGCAGGACGTCGTGCGTCCCGCGCGGCGCCTGGAAGCGGCTCATGACTGCGGCGCGCGGAGCTCTGCCAGGAACGGGTTGCGCGCGAGCTCGACGCCGAGCGTCGTCTCCGGGCCGTGTCCCGGGTGGACCACCGTCTCGGGCGGGAACCGCTCCGCGAGCATGCGCACCGACGCGAGGAGCGTGTCCCAGTCGGCTCCGGGCAGGTCGACGCGCCCGACCGAGCCCGCGAAGAGCAGGTCGCCGCTGAAGAGCTCGCCCGCGGCGTGGAAGGCGACGTGGGCCGGCGAGTGACCCGGCACGGCGAGGCACTCGAACGAGATGCCCGCGACCTCGATCGTCTCCCCGCCGCCCAGCAGGTGCTCGGGCGCGTGCGGTCGTCCGGGGACGCCCACCGGAGCGAACTCCGGGTAGCGCTCGAGCCGCTCGCGCTCTCCTTCCGGCATCCACACCTCGGCGCCCGTTCCCTCCGCGAGGTCGGCGACGCCGCCGAGATGGTCGAAGTGGCCGTGAGTGACGAGGATCCCCGCGCAGGCCGTGCCGAGCCGCGCGAGCTCGAGGCGGAGGCCGGCGGCGTCGCCGCCCGGGTCGACGACCGCGCATTCGGTGGCGCCTCGCTCGCTGCGCACGACGTAGCAGTTCGTCTGCAGCGGTCCGAGCTCGTATCTGTCGACCGCGAGCGGCATGGCGGCGAGTGTAGTGGCCCGCCCGCGAGCGGAGGGCGCTTGCGGGCAGGGCACTTCATGCAGCGTTGGTTAGATGCCCATGGGTGCGGGAAGGGGCCCCACGTGCGTCATTGGAGGCTGTACGAGGTCGAGACGCCGCAGGGGGCGCGGTCGCCCGTCGTCCTGCACTCGAAGGAAGGCTCCGCGCGGGCCGTCCTCATCGAGCTGCGCGCAGGCGAGGCGCTCGGCGACCACCAGGTGAAGGAGTCGGCCCTCGTCGTGGTCCTCGACGGAGCCGTGCGCGCGGAGGCCGGCGGCGAGGCGGTCGACGGCAGCGCCGGGACGCTCTTCCATTTCGAGCCCGACGAGAAGCACTCCGTGACGAGCGAGGGCGGCGCGCGGCTCCTGCTGCTACTCGCGCCCTGGCCCGGAGAGGGTCACTACCGCGGCGACCCGGCAACCGCGGGCGTCAGCGCTTCCTAGCCGGCCGCTTCGCCGACTCCTGCTCCGCGCGCCGCTGCCAGCGCGTGTGCGTGAAGCGGTCGAGCATGTATCCGAGCGGGATGAAGAGCACCGTGTAGAAGGCGGCGAAGCCGAAGGCGGAGGTGATGCTGTGCCCGCCGCTCTTCGAGCCGAGCAGATACACGATCGCGAAGATGCACGCGCCGAGGATGAGCGAACGGCGCGCCGATCGCTGCCAGGACGGCGCTGGAGGAACGCGGACCGGCCGGCCGCCCCGCCGCGGCGTGGCCTTCGCCTTTGGCTTCGCGCCGTCGCGGTCGCGCGGCTTCGACTCGAGGGCGTCTTCGGGCGGCTCCTCGAGCTCGTTCCCCTCGGCGTCGACCCAGACGGTCTCGTACTCGTGCCGGCGTCCCTTCTGCGCCCGCCGCCGTTGCTTCTTGGTCGGCATGGACGGCTAGCGTAGCTCTCCCCCGGCGACCACCCTGGCGACCACCCGGCCGCCGAGGTGATAGGCGAGATAGCGCCAGTCGGACGCGTCGAGCAGGGCCACGTCCGCGCGGAAACCCGGGGCGAGGCGGCCGATCCGGTCAGCCCGGCCGAGGACGTGCGCGGCGTTGACGGTGCACGCCGCGAGGGCCTCCGCGGGTGACAGGTGGAGCTGCGTCGCGGCGAGCGAGCAGACGAGCGGGAGGCTCTCGCAGAACGCGCTGCCCGGGTTGAAGTCGGTCGCGAGGGCGATCGCCGCGCCGGCATCGGCGAGCGCCCGCCCCGGCGGCATGGGCCGGTCGAGGAAGAGCGCGCTCGCGGGCAGCAGCACTCCCACGACGTGGCTCGCCGCCAGCGTGCGGATCCCGTCGGCACCCGTCGCCTCGAGATGGTCCACGGAACGCGCCGCGAGCTCGACGGCGAGCGGGATCGCGCCCGACTCCGTGAACTGGTCGCCGTGCAGCCGCAGCACGAGGCCGGCCTTGCGGCAGGCCTCGAGGTAGCGTCGCGCCTGCGCGGCGTCGAAGGCGCCGCGCTCGAGGAACACGTCCGCCGCCTCGGCGAGCCGGGCCGCCTCGGGCAGCACCTCCGCGAGCGCGAAATCGAGGTAGGAGTCGGCGTCGGCGAACTCCGGCGGCACCGCGTGGGCGCCGAGCCACGTCGGGATGCCGCCCGCGTCCCGGACGGCGCGGAGAGACGCGAGCTCCGTCTCGCGGTCGAGCCCGTAGCCGGACTTGGCCTCGAACGTCGTCGTGCCCTCGCGGAGCATCCACGAGCGGTGGAGGACGACCGCGGCCACCAGCCCGCCCTCCCCCGCGGCCCTGGTCGCGCGGACCGTCGACAGGATGCCGCCGCCGGCCGCGTGCAGCTCCTCGTAGCTCGCGCCGCCGGCGCGGAGCGAGAACTCGTCGACGCGGTCGCCGCCGAAGGCCGCGTGCGTGTGGCAGTCGACGAGGCCCGGGACAGCGCACAGCCCTCGGCAGTCGAGCTCATCCACATCTCCGTCGAGCGCCGGGAGATCGCGCATCCTCCCGACGGCCTCGATCGTGTCGCCGGCGCAGAGGACGAAGGCGTCCTCCACCACGTCGACGTCGCCGAGCGCCGATCCGCGGAGCGGAGCCGCGATGCCGGAGGGAGTCGCGAGCTGCGCGAGATCGCGGAGGAGCAGGCGCTCGCCGGTCGTCGTCACGCGCCGCCGGGAACGCGCGGGATGCGGAGACCGCCTTCCTCGGCGGCCGCGAGCGCCTCCGGGTAGCCCGCGTCCACGTGACGCATCACGCCGGTGCCCGGATCGGTCGTGAGCACGCGCTCGAGCCGTTCCGCCTGGGCGTCGGTGCCGTCGGCGACGACCACCATCCCCGCGTGGATCGCGTTGCCGATCCCCACGCCGCCGCCGTGGTGGACGCTCACCCACGTCGCTCCCGCCGCCACGTTGACGAGCGCGTTGAGGATCGGCCAGTCCGCGATCGCGTCGGAGCCGTCGCGCATCGACTCGGTCTCGCGGAACGGCGAGGCGACGGAGCCGGCATCGAGGTGATCGCGTCCGATCACCACGGGCGCCGTGACCTCGCCGCTGCGCACGAGCTCGTTGATCGCGAGGCCGGCTTTCGCGCGGTCGCCGTAGCCGAGCCAGCAGATCCGCGCGGGGAGCCCCTGGAATGCCACCCGCTCGGGTGCAAGCTCGAGCCACCGCTGGAGGAGCGGATCGTCCGGGAACAACTCCCGCAACCGGTCGTCGATCGCGGCGATGTCCGACGGGTCGCCCGACAGCGCCGCCCACCGGAACGGCCCGATGCCGCGGCAGAAGAGCGGCCGGATATAGGCCGGGACGAAGCCCGGGTATGCGAAGGCCTCCTCTACGCCACCTTCACGCGCCTCACCTCGCAGGTTGTTGCCATAGTCGAAAACATAGGCCCCGCGTCGGACGTACTCGAGCAGGGCCTCGACGTGGCGCACGATGGACTCGCGGGCGCGCCGCAGGTACTCGTCGGGATCGGACGAGCGTAGGGCGGCCGCCTCGTCCACCGAGCAGCCGCTCGGCACGTAGCCGTTGAGCGGGTCGTGAGCGGCCGTCTGGTCCGTGATCAGGTCGAACTCCTCGCCGCGGGCGGCGAGGTCCGGCACGACGTCCGCCGCGTTCCCGAGCAGCCCGACCGAGAGGGGCCGCCGCTCGGCAGCCGCGGCCCGCACGCGCGCGAGCGCGTCGTCGAGGGAGTCGGCGGCCTCGTCGAGATACCGCGTCTCGAGGCGGCGCTCGATCCGGCGCGGGTCGACCTCGACGCAGAGGATCGCCGCGCCGGCCATCGTGCCCGCGAGCGGCTGCGCGCCTCCCATCCCGCCGAGCCCGGCCGTGAGGATCGTCCGCCCGCGCAGGTCGGGTGAGCCGAAGTGCTTCTCCCCGGCCGCGGCGAGGGTCTGGTACGTGCCCTGCAGGATCCCCTGGCTCCCGATGTAGATCCAGGAGCCGGCGGTCATCTGGCCGAACATCGTCAGGCCCTCGGCCTCGAGCCGCCGGAACTCGTCCCAGGTGGCCCACTTCGGCACGAGAAGCGAGTTCGCGATCAGCACGCGCGGCGCGCCCTCGTGGGTCGTGAAGACGCCGACGGGCTTGCCGCTCTGGACGAGGAGGGTCTCCTCGGGGCCGAGCTCGAGCAGCGCCGCGACGATGGCGCGCAGGGCCTCGTGGTTCCGCGCAGCCTTTCCCGACCCGCCGTAGACGACGAGCTCCTCGGGCCGTTCCGCCACCTCCGCGTCGAGGTTGTTGAGGAGCATGCGGAGCGGGGCCTCGGTCGACCACCCGCGCGCATTGAGCTCGGTCCCGCGCGGGGCGCGGATGGAGGCGAGGTCGCCGACGAGGGACTCGACCCGCTCCGCGAGGCTCGCCGTCGTGCTCATGCGAGCTGTCCCGCCTCCGCCTCGACGGCCGCGACGAGCGAGCCGTCACGGATCGACGCGGCCACCGCCTCGATGTCGCCGGCGAGCGGACGGTCGTCGCGTAGCCTCGGCGAGCGCTCCCGTACGGCGGCCCGCGCCGCCCGGCCACCGGCTCCCGGCTCCAGCGGGGCGTGGAACTCGACCGCCTGCGCGCCCGCCAGAAGCTCGATCGCGACCGCCCGCTCGCAGTTGGCGAGCACCTGCCACGCCTTGAGCCCGGCCGCATTCCCCATCGAGACGTGATCCTCCTGCCCCGCGCTCGTCGGGATCGAGTCGACGGACGCAGGGTGGCAGAGCACCTTGTTCTCGGACACGAGCGACGCGGCCACGTACTGCGGGATCATGAAGCCGCTGTTGAGTCCGCCGTCGGTGGTGAGGAATGCCGGCAGGCCGTCGGAGAGGTTCGGGTTGACGAGCCGTTCGAGCCGCCGCTCGGAGATGTTGGCGAGCTCCGCGACGGCCATCGCGAGCGCGTCGAGCGCGAAGGCGAGCGGCTGCCCGTGGAAGTTCCCGTTCGACACGAGCTCCTCGTCGTCGACGAGGACGAGCGGGTTGTCGGTGGCCGCGTTCAGCTCGACTCCGGCCGTGTACTCCGCGTACTCGAGCAGGTCGCGGCAGGCGCCGTGGACCTGCGGCGCACAACGGAGCGAGTACGCGTCCTGCACCTTGTCGCACCAGCGGTGCGCCTCGATGATCGCCGACCCCTCGAGCAGGCGGAGGACATTGGCGGCCGCAGCCCGCTGGCCGCGCAGCGGCCGAAGCTCGTGGATCTGCGGCAGGAACGACGTGCGCGATCCCTGGAGCGCCTCGACCGAGAGCGCGCACGCGATGTCGGCCGCCCGCGCGAGCCTTCGCGCCCGCACGAGCCCGAGCGCTAGGGCGGCGGCCATGAACTGCGTGCCGTTGACGAGCGAGAGGCCCTCCTTCGCGGCGAGCCGGACGGGCTCGAGACCGGCGCGCGCAAGCGCGTCGGCGCCGCTCAGGCGTTCGCCCTCGACCCACGCCTCTCCCTCTCCCACGAGCGGCAGGGCAAGATGAGCGAGCGGCGCGAGATCGCCGGAGGCGCCGACCGAGCCGCGGCTGGGCACGACCGGCAACAGGCCGCGGTCGAGGAAAGCGAGGAGCAGCTCGACCGTCTCGACCCGGGCGCCCGAGTTGCCCTTCGCGAGCGCGTTGGCGCGCAGCAGGATCGCGGCGCGGACGATCTCGTCCGGATAGGGCTCGCCGACGCCCGCCGCGTGGGAGCGGAGCAGGCGCAGCTGCAGCTCGGCGGTCTGCTCCTCGGGGATCGCGACGGCGACGAACCGGCCGAAGCCCGTGTTCACGCCGTACGTGTGCTCGCGGCTGCCGTGTGCGGCGCGCTCGACGAGTGCGCGGGCCGCCTTCATCCGCCCGCGCGCGCGGTCGGAGAGCTCGACCGCCCTGCCCTCGACGGCGACGGCCCAGACGTCGTCGACGGTCAGGTCGTCGCCCGTGAGCTCGATCGCGGTGCGCTGCGCCACGACGCGAGTCTAGGACGCGGCCCGCCCCGCACGTTGCCTTGCCCTACGTGCCCCCGGGGGGTTTCGCAACCCCCCGCAGACACCGTACCCGTGCCATCCTCACGACACTGTCGCGAGTTCGCGCCGGCTTGCCGGCGGCGCTACTCGCCCAGCAGGCGGAGCTCGAGGACGTGCGACGGGTCGAGCCCCGCGACGCCGAGGAGCGAGCCCGCGGCGGCGACCGCGGCTCCCGCGGGAAGCAGGCCGACGAGTTCCGCGCCGCGCACGCGCAGACCCCTCTCGGTCGCCTCGCGCTGCACCGCCGCGACGACCTCGTGCAGCGCAGAGCGTCGCCAGTCCTCGATATTGAGGCTCACCTGGACGTGTCCGGCCCGGGGCAGGCGGAGGCCGAGCGCCCGAACGCCCGGGAACCCGCCGTCGCGCTCGCGCACCGCCCGAGCCACCTGGCGCGCGGCGTCGAGGTCGTCCCCCTCGAGGTTCACGTTGAACGCGATCAGGGGCGGACGCGAGCCCACGATCACGCCCCCGGCTCGCTCGTCGAGGCGGAGCGGCCCGAAGTCCGGCAGGAGCTCGCCCGCATCGATCCGCCGCTGCAGCTCCTCGGGACCGCCGCGCCGGAAGAAGGCCGGCCCGCGGCCCGGCGCGAGTCCTGCGTAGAGGAAGACCGGCAGGGCTTGCTCCTCCCCCAGCCGCCGCGCGAGCTCGAGCGCCGCCGCGCGCGCACGCGCGGCATCCGTCCCGACGATCGGGACGACCGGGACGACGTCGGCGGCGCCGATGCGCGGGTGCGCTCCCTCGTGGCGGCGCAGGTCGATTCTCTCGCGGGCGCACGCCACCCCCGCGAGCAGGGCCTCGACGAGCTCGCTCTCTCTGCCGACGAGCGTGTACACCGAGCGGTTGTGGTCCTCGTCGGAGTGGACGTCGAGCAGTCGCGCGGGCGCGGCGAGCGCCTCGCCGATCGCATCGATGGTCGCGCGGTCGCGTCCCTCGGAGAAGTTCGGCACGGCCTCCAGCGGGAGCATGAAGGCGGACCCTACGCTCCGAGACGGTGACCGCCCGGAAGTCCTCGTACCGCTCGCTCGCCTCGCTGCAACGGGACCTCTCCCGCTGCCGGGCCTGCATCGAGGCCGGCTACTCGCTCGAGTCCCTTCCCGTTCGCGCTCCCGGCACCGGGCAGCGCGCGTATCTGTTCGGCCAGGCGCCCGGGGTCGTCGAGGGCGAGGAGCGGCTGCCGTGGCGCGGGCGCGCCGGGAAGACCCTTCGGCGCTGGCTCGAGCTCGAGGAGGGCGAGTTCTACGCGACGTTCCACTGCGCCTCGGTGACCCGTTGCTATCCCGGCCGCGCACCGTCGGGGCGCGGCGACCGGACGCCGACCCCGCGCGAGCAGGAGCTCTGCTCGTTCTGGCGCGAATGGGAGCTCGAGCTGCTGCGGCCCCGCCTCGTCGTCACCGTCGGCGGCCTCGCGCTGCGGCGGCTGCTCGGCCTCCCCTCGCTGACGCCGTGCGTCGGCGAGCGGTACGAGCTGGACGGGACGCCGGTCGTCCCGCTTCCGCATCCCTCGGGCGCGAGCGGCTGGCTCAACGCCGCGGCGAACCGGGAGCGTCTGGCCGCCGCCCTCGAACTCGTCCGCGAGCACCTGTCCGATCTCTACCCTCAGAAGCCGTGAGCGCAGTTCCCTATCGCCACACGTTCGCGCGGCTCCTCTCCTTCCTCCGTCCGTACACGCGCGGGCTCGCCATCTCGATCGTGCTCGCGGTCGGCTCGCAGGCCGCGCAGATCGCGCTGATCTGGGTCACGGGCCGCGACGTGATCGACCGCGCGCTCGTGCACCACGACTCGCACCGCCTCTGGCTCTACGTCGGCGCGATCGCGGCGCTCGGCTTCGCCTCGGCGGCGCTCATGCTCGGCCGCAGGCTCATCTCCGGCAAGCAGGCGCTCGACGTCGAGATGGACATGCGCCAGGGCCTGTATTCGCACCTCGTGCGCCTCTCGTTCGGCTTCTACGACCGCCACCAGACCGGCCAGCTGATGTCGCGCGCGACGGTCGACCTGCAGGGCGTGCGCTTCTTCCTCGGCTACGGCCTGATCTTCTTCTTCCAGAACGCCCTCACCGTCGTCTCCGTGACGATCGTCCTCTTCTTCTTCGAGTGGCGGCTCGCCCTGATCGTGCTCGCGGTGACGCCGTTCCTCGTCGCGCTCGCCTACCGGTACAGCCACATCGCCCACCCCACGCTGCGCGACGTGCAGCAGAGGCTCGCCGACGTCGCGACCGTGGCGGAGGAGAACATCGTCGGCGTCCACGTCGTGAAGGCGTTCGCGCAGGAGCCGGCGGAGGAGGCGAAGTTCGCGGTCCGGAACGACGCGCTCTTCGCACAGACGATCCGGGCGAACCGGCAGCGCGCGACGTACGTGCCGCTCCTCTCCTTCGTGCCCCTGCTCGCGCAGGCTGCCGTCCTGCTGCTCGGCGCGCGGATGGTCGCGCACGGCTCGCTCTCGACGGGCGACTTCATCGCCTTCAACCTCTACCTCGGCATGCTCGTGATGCCGCTCCGCTCGCTCGGGATGTGGGTCGGCCAGGCGCAGCGGGCAACCGCGTCCGGGGAGCGCATCTTCCAGGTGCTCGACGAGCCGGAGGAGGTGGCCGACCGGCCCGGCGCGGTCGAGCTGCCGCCCGGCGACGGCGAGATCCGCTTCGAGAACGTCTCGTTCTCGTACCTCGAGGGGCGGCCGGTGCTCGACGGCCTCGACCTCGCGCTCGACGCCGGCACGACGCTGGCGCTGATCGGGCACACGGGCTCGGGCAAGACCACGCTCGCCTCGCTCGTGCCGCGCTTCTACGACGTCGGCTCGGGCCGCGTCCTCGTGGACGGCGTGGACGTGCGCGACGTGTCGCTCACGTCGCTGCGACACGAGATCGGCGTCATCCCGCAGGACCCGTTCCTCTTCTCCACGACGGTGCGCGAGAACATCGCCTTCGGCCGGCCGGAGATGACGGACGCGGAGGTGGAGCGCGTCGCCCGGCTCGCGCAGGCGCACGAGTTCGTCGAGCGCCTGCCGCAGGGCTACGAGACGGTGATCGGCGAGCGCGGGATCACCCTCTCGGGCGGGCAGCGGCAGCGGGTCGCGATCGCCCGTGCGCTCGCTCTCGATCCGCGGATCCTCATCCTCGACGACGCGACGGCCTCGGTCGACGCGACGACGGAGGCGCAGATCCGTGCCGGCCTGCGCGAGGTGATGCGCGGGCGGACGACGCTGATCATCGCGCACCGCCTCTCGACGATCGCGCTCGCCGACGAGATCGTCGTCCTCGACGGCGGCCGGGTCGCCGCACGTGGCACGCACGAAGAGCTGCTCGAGGAGAGCGAGGTCTACCGCGAGATCTACGAGCACGGCCTGCTCGAGCGGCAGTTCGCCGACGCCGTCGAGGCCCGCGGCGACGTGGAGGAAGTGGCGTGAGAGTCCATCAGCCCGGCGGGCATCTGATGCGCGAGCGGGGCGCGGAGGTCGAGGACTGGTCCTGGAGCACGACGCGGCGCCGGCTCGGGGTGCTCTGGCGGCTCACGAGGCGATACCGCATCCGCACTTTCTTCTCGCTCTTCTCGCTGCTCACCGCGACCGTGACCGCGCTCGCGCCCCCGCTCCTCGCCAGGGACGCGCTCGACGCCGCGACGAAGAACCAGACCGGGAGCCGGCTCTTCCTGATCGTCGGCATCTTCGTGGCGGCCGGCCTCGCCAACTGGGGCATGACCTACGTGGAGACGTACATGACCGGCTGGGTCGGCGAGCGGATCCTCGCCGACCTCCGCACGCAGCTCTTCGGCCACCTGCAGCGGCTCTCGCTCGGCTTCTACGAGCGCAACCGCGCCGGCGTGCTGATCAGCCGGATGACGAACGACGTCGAGGCGATCGACCAGCTCGTCACCGACGGCGTGACGACGCTCGCCCAGAGCACGCTGCTGCTCGGGGGCACGGCCGTGCTTCTCATCGTCCTCGACTGGCGGCTCGCGCTCGCCACGCTCGCCGTGATCCCGCTCATGAGCGTCGGCACCGCGCTCTTCCGCTCACGCTCCGCCCGTGCCTACGGGGAGGTGCGGGAGCGGCTGGGCCTCGTCACCGCGACCCTCGCCGAGGACATCGCAGGGATGCGGATGGTGCAGGCGTTCACGCGCGAGCAGCTCGCGACGGAGAACTTCCGCACCGTCGCGCGCCGCTATCGCGACGCGAACATGCAGACGGTCGTCCTCAACGCCGTCTACTTCCCGTTCGTCAGCTTCCTGGCGACCCTCGCGCTCGCGGTCGTGCTCGGCTACGGCGGGCACCTCTACTTCCGCCACGAGATCGCGATCGGGACGCTCTTCGCCTTCATGCTCTACGTGAACAACTTCTTCGATCCCGTCCAGCAGCTCTCGCAGCTCTACAACACGTTCCTCTCGGCGACCGCCGCGCTCGACAAGATCATCGGCGTGCTCGACGAGGCTCCGGAGGTCGTCGACCGGCCGGGCGCGCGGCCGCTCGCGCAGATCCAGGGACACGTCCGCTTCGAGGACGTCCGCTTCGCGTACGGCCTGCGCGGGGGCGAGAAGGGCGAGGAGGTGCTGCACGGGATCGACCTCGACGTGCCGGCGGGGACGACGGTCGCGCTCGTGGGCCACACGGGCGCCGGCAAGTCGACGATCGCGAAGCTCCTCGCGCGCTTCTACGAGCCGACGAGCGGGCGCATCACGATCGACGGCGTCGACCTCAACGACGTGACGCAGGAGTCGCTGCGCCACCAGCTCGGGATCGTGCCGCAGGAGGGGTTCCTGTTCGCTGGCACCGTCGCCGAGAACATCGCGTTCGGCCGCCCCGACGCGCGCCCGGAGGAGATCGTCCGCGCGGCGCAGACCGTCGGTGCGCACGAGTTCATCCTGCGGCTCGAGGACGGCTACGAGACGCAGCTCGGGGAGCGCGGCTCGCGGCTCTCCCTCGGCCAGCGCCAGCTCGTCGCCTTCGCGCGCGCCCTCCTCTCCGACCCGCGGATCCTGATCCTCGACGAGGCGACCTCGTCCGTCGACATCGGCACCGAGCGCACGATCGAGCGGGCGCTGCGGACGCTCCTCTCCGACCGCACCTCGTTCGTGATCGCACACCGCCTGTCCACGATCCGCGACGCCGACCTCATCGTCGTGCTCGAGCACGGGAAGGTGATCGAGCAGGGCTCGCACGACGAGCTGCTCGCTCGCCGGGGGCTGTACACCAGCCTCTACGGCGACTGGGCGGCCGCGTAGCGCTCGTAGTAGCGCGTCATCTCGATCCGTTGCAGCAGGGTCGGGTGGTTCTCGAGGAAGACGTAGTCCCACCAGGGCGGGTTCGGATCCTCGAGCGTCTCGACGGCGAAGAGCCGGAACAGCCGCCGGCCCGCGGTCGGATCACGCGTCGCCCGGAGCGCCGACCAGTCCGCTTCCGCCTCGAGATGTCGCGTGACGACGTTCTCGAGTGGCAGCGCGACGAGCTGCAGCACCACGTAGACGAAGACCGTGAGGGGAACCGCTGCGGGGACTCCCATGCCGCCGCGCCTGCGGGTCGCCACCGCGAGCAGGAGCGCCAGCGGAAACGCGAAGAGCGCGTACCAGCCGACCGACTTCCAGATGTGGTCGTGCGCGAGGTGGCCGAGCTCGTGCGCGAGCACGAATCGGTCCATCCGCGGCGTGAACGGCGGTTCCACGATCGGCTTCCAGAGGAACACGCGACGGCTGGCGCCGAGGCCGGTGGCGAAGGCGTTCGGCTCGCCGAAGCCGCTCAGCACCCGTACCGGCACATGGACGCGCTCGGTGTTCTCGAGCGGGGCGACGTACGGCGCATGGAACGCCCTGCCGCCGAGCAACCAGGGCGAGACGAAGGCGAGGAGGATCCTCAGCCCGACGAAGACGGGCGCGGCCGGCAGCCACCAGCGGTCGCCGATCCGGCGCGTGCGCGCGAGGCCCATCACGATCGCGAGCGCCACGCAGAGGAGAACGAACCGCGCCCCGAGTGCGAACCAGTTTCCGACCGTCGCCTGCGCGTAGCTTCCGGAGAGCCCGTAACGGTGACGCCACCAGACCTCGAGCACCGCGAACGGCAGCTCCGCGGCCCAGACGAAGGCGAAGCCGATCATCCCGAGCAGCATCCCGGTGCCGACGGGACCGGCTGCAGACTCCCGCGTCCAGCGCACCCCGTAGAGGGCGAACAGCCCCAGCACGAGGAGCTGCGTGACCGTCTGTCCGAGCCAGAACAGCCTCGCCACGGCGCTGAAGCGCTGTGCCCGACGGAGGGCGTGCGGCGGGAAGAGCGCGTTCTCGTCGAGGTGCGGGAGGTGGTACGCGGGCAGCGACGACCTCCAGAGGAGCCAGGCCGCGACAGCCCAGACGGCTGCGGCGCTTGCGGCGAGCGCTACGCGACGGGCGAGTACTCGAGCTCCTGCGGCCGCGGCTGCTCCTCGCCCTCCAGCGGGCTCGCGTGGGGATAGACGTCAGTGAGGAGATACAGATACGCGTTCGTCTGCGCGACGTAGCGGAGCGCGTAGGCCATGAGGTTGCGGAGACCCCACGGCGCGCTGCCCCGGAGGAGGGCGACGAACCAGGTGCAGATCGAGGCGACGGCAAGGGCGACGGAGACGGCGAATGAGACGAGCCAGGCCGGGATCACGAGGAGGATGCGAAACAGCGTCTTCCAGCGAGCCTGGCGCTGCGGCTCCGCCGGCAACACGAGGTCGAGCGGGTAGCTACCCGGCTTGCCCGTGAACCCGGGAAACGGGTTCGCGGCGACCGTCAGGAACGCGAACACGTGCAGCTGGTAACGGATGAACGCGCTGAGGAACCGGTGGAACAGGCGCGGCGGCCGTCCCGTGGCCAGCGTCGCGAACCAGCTGAGGATCACGACGAGCTCGGCCGCCACCGACCACAGGTACAGCCAGACGTAGTGGGGGATGAAGAGCGGCAGACGGAAGAACACCGTGAGCCGCGAGCGCCGCAGATCGTGCGCGTCTCCGACCAGATGCACAGGATGCCGCGGCGGCCGCGGCACGGACACGAGCATCGCCGCCGGGTCGGCGTTCGGGTAGCGGTCGGTCAGCAGCAGGGCGTACGACCGCACCTGCGCGCTGTAGCCGACGCCGAACGCGCCTGCGTCCCGGAGGCCCTTCGGCATCCGGCCGGTGGCGAGGGAGGCGAACCAGCCGAGGAAGGCGCACACTCCGGCGAGCAGGCCGCCACCGGAGAACCCCCCGCTGTTGAAGCCGCTCGACCTCCGGCTGCCGCCACGGTTGAAGAGATAGCCGACCGAGATGCTGAACCCGCCGCCGAGCGCGCCGCCGATGGCAAACGCCGGAATCGCGAGGATGAGGCGCAGAAGCGTCTTCCAGCGCGCCTGCGGCTGCGGTTCCCGCGGGAGCGTCACGTCGATCGGGTACCCCGCTTCGCCCGCGAAGCCCGGATACGGGTTGGCGACGAGAAAGATGTATGCGCTCAGGTGCACGCTGTAGCGGACGTATGCGCAGAGGAATCTGTGCGCCCAGCCCGGCGGACGACCGGCGACGAGGGTTGCGAACCAGTTGACGATCGCGACGACGACGGCTGCGACGGACCAGAGGAAGAACCAGATGTAGTGCGGGATTGCGAGGAGCAGCCGGAAGAAGACCGTCAGGCGGTTGCGACGCAGATCGTCCTCGACGACCAGGTTGACCGGATGGGCATCGGCGTCCACGCGACTCCGTATTACAGGCATACACTCGGACGGTGGCGATCGACAAGGAGACGGCGGAGCGGATCGAGCAGCCGGTCGACGCCGAGGCCGAGCGCGAGGCGCGTCTCACGCCGGCGGAGGCGGTCTCGCGGATGCGCATCAACGTCCCCGTCCGCGGCAACCGCAAGCTGCGCACCCTGATCGAGCGCATCAACGACGACAACGAGGTCAAGGGCTGGTGGCACGTCTCGAACGTGAACGCGGTCGCCCGGATGCAGATCAACGACCACTCCTGGGTGCACATCCAGATCGTCACGAACATCGCGCTCAAGCTCCTCCGCCAGCTGACGAAGGACGGCGTCGAGCCGGGCCTGGTGCGCGACTTCGGGCTCGACCAGGACGACGCGGAGGTCGTCGTCGTCCTCGCGGCGCTCCTCCACTGCGTCGGCATGTCGATCCACCGGCACGGCCACGAGGACTTTTCGCTCTTCCTCGCCGAGCCGAAGCTGCGCGAGCTGCTCGACGGCCTCTACGAGGAGCCCGACCTGACGGTGATCGTGTCCGAGGTGCTCGAGGCGATCATCAGCCATCGCTCCGACGGTGAGCCGCTGACGGTCGAGGCGGGCATCGTCCGGGTCGCCGACGCGCTCGACATGGCGAAGGGCCGGTCGCGGATCCCGTTCGAGAAGGGCGCCGTGTCGATGCACTCGCTGTCCGCCGCCGCGATCGAGGACGTCACGATCGCCGACGGCGAGGAGCGGCCGATCAGGATCGAGATCCGGATGAACAACAGCTCCGGCATCTTCCAGGTCGACGGGCTCCTCAAGGCCAAGCTCCGCGGCAGCGGCCTCGAGCCGTATGTCGAGGTCATCGCGCACATCGACACCGAGACCGAGCAGCGCCTCGTGCCGATGTACCGGCTCGAGATCTAGGCGAGCCGACGCCGTGGGCCGGTCCCGGAGACCCGGCTACACTGGCCCGCGACCCGTTGCGGGGTCGTCTAATGGTAGGACGCCTGACTCTGGATCAGGAAGTTGGGGTTCGAATCCCTGCCCCGCAGCTAAAGGGATGGCCCTGGAAACTCTGCATCGCCACCTGAGCCCAGTACGGAGTTGACTGCGCGAGGCTCGTTTCCCCTAACCGATCAAGAGCGTGCTCGCTAGACCGGAGCTGGGAACGGTGGTCGCACAGTTCCTGCTGGGCAACAGATCGCGGCTGAGCGCGCAGCGGATCTCCGGTCCGCACAGCATGCCGAAGGCTTGCGACGCGGATGCTGGCTATGTGCGAAGGGTCAGAGCGGCGACGTACAGGGCACGATCGACCAGAACGCGGCCAAGGACGAGCTCAGCGGGAATGTTTCGGCTCGATGGGCGGGCGGCATGACGGTCGGACGATCAACCTACGAGGAGGGGTCTGAATGCCGCTTTGGTGATGGGTGCTCTTGATTGCCTGCCTATGCGTCCTTCTGTTCGCCGCGGTCGCGACGATCGTTCACCACACGCACAGACGGATGCCTAGGCGTCAGGTTGCCGAAGGGAGCCCGACGGATGTTTCTGCGCCGCTTCCGGTGGAGGTCGCTGGCGCAATGACCGCGCGGGAGATCGAGCTGGAGGATGAGGCACCCTCGCACGATCCGCAGATCCCGGCCGCGTAGCTGGCGCGCCGGTCCTCCGTGTGGCTCTTGGCCGCCCGCATACGAGGCGCTCCGTGAGAACCAAGCGCAGCGAGTATGGCTGCTACGGACCGCCGCAGCCTCAGGAGAAGGTCCGCCGGTCGAGCCTTCCGTTGAGGTAGAGGCAACGGCGAGCTCGTTGCGGCAACACAGGTCCCGCTCGGCCTGAAAGGGGCGGTCCCCTTCAACCCGCCCCGCGCTGGCTTTCCCGCGGCTCCCGGCAGAGACGCCTGCAGGGGGTAAGGCGTACGTAAAACGCGCGAGGGGAAGATCGTCGGCGGGGGCCGCTAGGTGCTGTCCGTCCCCCCTTCCGGCGCCTGGCGGCCCCCGAGAAGGTCGGGGTGGAGTCCGTCCCTGCCCCGCGCTCAGTCGATCGCGCGCCGGTAGAAGCCGCGGACGCCGACCGCGATCAGGACGCAGACGGCGAAGACGAGCGCGACGAGGCAGATCCACGGCCGGATGTGCGGCACGGCGGGCACGAGGGCGCCGCGCAGCGACTCGCTCACGTAGGTCATCGGGTTCGCCGCCGTCACGACCTGGAACCAGCGCAGCCGGGCGAGCGACGGCCACGGGTACTGGCTGCAGCCTGTGAAGAGCAGCGGCGTGAAGACGAGCGAGAACAGCAGGTTGATCCGCTGCGGCTGGACGAGCGTGCCCATCAGCAGTCCGAACCCCGCGCCGACGAGCGCACCGAGCACGAGCCCCGCGAGAAAGAGCGGGAAGCCGCTCCAGCGCCAGGGGATCGAGCCGAGGATGACGATCCCCACCGGAATCATGATCAGCGTCGCGACGAGCGAGCGCAGGATCGCGAACAGCACCTTCTCGGCCGCCACGAAGGAGGTGGGCATCGGCGCGAGCAGGCGATCCTCGATCTCCTTCGTCCAGCCGAACTCGGCCACGAGCGGGAAGGCGAGCGTCTGCATCGCCGTGATCACCGCGGTGAGCGCGAGCAGCCCCGGGAAGAGGAGATTCGCGTAGCCGTGTCGCGTCAGATTCAGGCTGCCGAGCACCTTCCCGAACACGAAGAGGAGGAAGAGCGGCTGCAGGATGACCTGCGCGAGGAAGGCCGGGAGCTCCCTCCAGGTCACGTACAGGTCGCGGCGGAGGACGGCGCGGAAGGCCCGCCACTGCGTCGCCTGCCCCACCGACGGTGCCGCGACCGCGCTCACCGCAGCGTCCGCCCGGTCAGGTGGATGAAGACGTCCTCGAGCGTCGGCGCGGCGAGCTTCACGTCCTGGAGCGCGAGGCCGTGCTCGGCGAGGACGGCAGCCGCCGGAGCGACGAGCAGCGCGGCGTCCCCGGTCAGGTAGAGGCGCACGCGCAGCGGCTGCGACTCGGGCGCGGGCGGCGGAGCGCCGTTCTCCCCGGAAGCCTGGATCCGCTCGACCCGGTCGACACCGCCGAGCGCTGCGAGCGCCTCGACGACCGCGCCGTCCGCCGGCCTGTCGGCGGCGAGCTCGAGCGTCCCCTCCCCCTCGAGCGACCGCATCAGCGCCTCCGGCGTGTCGAGGGCGAGCAGCTTGCCGTGGTCCATGATCCCGACCCGGTCCGCGAGCAGCGCCGCCTCGTCCATGTCGTGCGTCGTGAGGATGATGGTCACCTCCGAGGCGCGCAGCTCGCGCAGCCGGTCCCAGACGAAGAGACGCGCCGCCGGGTCGAGGCCCGTCGTGGGCTCGTCGAGGAAGAGGACGCGCGGAGCGTGCGTCAGGGCGCGGGCGATCATCACCCGCTGCGACTGGCCGCCGGAGAAGAAATCCGGCTTGTCGCGGGCGCGGTCCAGCAGGCCGAACTGCTCGAGCAGCTCGTCGGCCCGGCGCTCGCGCTCGCGCGCCGGCACTCCGTGGTAGGCGGCGTGGAAGACGAGGTTGTCGCGGATCGAGATCGAGCGGTCGAGGTTGCTGCGCTGCGGCACGACCGCGAGCTGCCTTCTCGCCTGCACCGGGTCGCGGACGACGTCGACGCCGCCGATCGTGGCCGTCCCGGCGGTCGGCCGGACGCGGGTCGTCAGCATCCCCACCGTCGTCGTCTTCCCCGCCCCGTTCGGCCCGAGCAGCCCGAACACCTCTCCCGGCGCGACCCCGAACGAGACGCCGTCGACGGCGTTCACCGGCGAGCGCGGATAGCGCTTGACGAGGTCGCGGACCTCGACGGCGAGCCCCGTCGAGGGCCCGCGGAGGACGTCTTCGGCCATTCCGGGATGGTAGGCCGACGACCCGGGCCTCACGCCGTTGTCATCGAATTGCTTGTACCGTCCGGCGCGATGTCCGAGCCGGCGCCTGTGGTCGCGACGACGCCGCCGGCGCGCCGCCGCCTGCGCGTGCGGTGGCTGATCCCCGCCATCGTGCTCGCCTTCCTCGCGCCGGCGATCTACTCGTGGACCCGGATGGCGATGCTCCAGTCGAGCCTGCCTCTCGGCGTGCGCACCGTCGAGTGGCTCCGGATGCACCAGTTCAACTGGCTCGTCGACGACGCCGAGCACGTCTACTACAGCTGGAAGGCACCGAAGAAGGGCGGGCCGCAGCTTGCCACCCTGCCGACCGTCGGCGTCGCCGCCCACTCGAGACACCGGCGCGTGCACGAGCCCTGGCCGCCGCCGATCAAGCCCGTGTTCGCGCATCCCCTTCCCGGCGAGGGGATCTGGAAGCCGACCGGCCCCCCGGTCGACGGCGGACCGCCGGTGCTCGTCACCACCTTCCGGACGGAGCGCGACTACCCGCGCATCGTGGCCTACGTCGCGTGGTTCGACCACACCCGCACCGCGCTCGCGTACTACCCCGGCCGCTACGAGCCGCCGAGCGCGACGCTGCGCGGCCCGATGGAGGTGCCGTTCGGCCAGCGATGGCGGCTGCTCGCCACCTTCAACAGCGGCTTCGTCTACGCCGACGGCCTGAACGGCGACGCGCTCGACCGGAGCGTCAACGAGCCGCTGCGCGACGGGCTCGCGACCCTCGTCGCCTACACCGACGGACGGGTGGACATCGTCGACTGGCACGGCGGCCCCAGCCCCGGCCCCGGCGTCGCCTTCGCGCGGCAGAGCCTGCCGCTCATCATCGACCACGGACGCCTCTCACCCGCCCTCGACAACAGCACGAAGTGGGGCTTCACGCTCGGCAACGCGGTGCGCGTCTGGCGTACGGGCGCCGGGATCGACCGCCGCGGCAACCTCATCTACGCCGCCGCCGACTACCAGACGGTGACGACGCTGGCCCGGATCCTGCAGCGGGCCGGAGCCGTGCGCGCGATGGAGCTCGACATCAACCCGGAGTGGCCGACGCTCATCACGTACCGGCACCGGCACGGCCTCCTGCCCACGAAGGTCGTGCCGAACGTGCAACAGCCCGTGACGCGGTACCTCGTTCCCGACGACCGGGACTTCTTCGCGGTCTACCGGCGCCTGAAGGGCAGTCGCATCGCAGTCCCGCTCAGGTAGCTCCCCGATTGCGGGGAAGGTTCGGCACACTGGGGCGATGCGGCGCGAGGTCTGGCTTCTCGTTCTCGGCGTTCTCCTGGCGGCTGCCGGCGCAGCAACCGCGTACGCCGGCGCGACCACGAGCACGACTACCACCACGACGACGAGCACGACCACGACGTCCGCCACCACCACGACCGCCACGACCACCACCGGCACGACGACAACGACGCCGACGCCGAGCTACGCGAGCCTTCCCGCCGCCTACCTGCCGGCCGGCTGCGTCGGCGCTGGCGACGCCGCGATCGTGGTGCCCGGCCGACGCGTCCTGATGCTCGGCGCGCCGGCCTATAGCCGGGGCGCCTCGACGTACCCGAGCACGTCCCCGATCGTTCGGTTCCTCTCCTCGGCCGCGAGCCGCACCTCGTGCACGGGCGCGCATGTCTCGCTCGCCTCCGTCTCGCTGTTCGACGGCGCGGTCACCGCGCGCAGCGTCTCGGCGACACACGGCCAGGGCTACGCGAGCGGCTTGGCGGTGTACGGCTCGCCGGTCGTGCTGAGCCCCGGCGGTACCGCGCGCGTCGGAGGCTGGGGCGAGGTCACGCTCGCGAAGACGGTCGGACGGATCAGGGCGCCGCTCGTCGTCCAGCTCGTCGCAGCGCATCAGGGCCTGCCGGCCGGGACGGCCGTCGCCGTCGCCTTCGGCGCGTCGCCGCAGCCGGCGTCCAGGCCCAAGCACCACGCGGCGGGCTCGGGTGCCAAGCGGCACAGCCGGACGAAGCAGGGCGGCGGCGGGTCGCAGCACGGCCCGGCACACGGAAAGAAAGCGGCGCACCGCAAGCACGTGGCGCAGCCGCTGACGGCGACCCCGAGCCTCGGCTACAAGCCGAGCCACTACGTCTTCCCGGTCGACGGCGGCGCCTCCTATGTGGACACCTACGGCGCGAACCGCAGCGACATCTACGACGGTTGGCATCACGGCGACGACCTGTTCGCGCCGCTCGGGACGCCCGTCGTCGCGGTGGCGAGAGGGACGCTGAGCCTCGTCGGCTGGAACGAGCTCGGCGGCTGGCGCGTCTGGCTCACCGACGGGAAGGGGAACTCGTTCTACTACGCCCACCTCGCCGGCTACGCGCGCTGGATCCTCACCCACCCGCACGTCCGCGCAGGCCAGGTGATCGGCTTCCTCGGCCGCACGGGCGACGCGTTCACCACGACGCCGCATCTCCACTTCGAGATCCACCCGCACCTGTACGTCCGGCTTGGCTACGACGGCGCGGTCGACCCGACGAGGTATCTGGAGAAGTGGAAGGTCGTGCACGTGCCGACGGACGAGATCCCCCGCCCGGCGAAGCTGCGGGCGCCGGTTGGGGCGCCGCGGCAGGAGGCCGCCGTCGTCTGGCGCCAGCTGCTGGCCGCCCGGCACCTGCTGCCGGCGAAGGGGAAGGCACCGGCTTCCGCAGCCGGCTCCCGTCCGGGCGCCGCCGCGCGGGCCGGCGGGCGCTTCCCGCACCTGCCGAGCCTCCTCGCTTCGGGTGTCTCGCCGGTGCTCCCGACGGCGCAGGTCCGCCCGACGGCCGCGCACGTCTCGGCGTCCGAGACCGACATGCCGCTCCTGGTCGGCGGCCCGGTGGGAGGAGCGCTCGCCGTGGCAGCCGCCGCGGGTGCGTTCCTGTTCCGGCGTCGCCGCCGGAGCGAAGCCTCGCCGGTCGCTCCAGAGGCCTCGACCTAGGCCTGCTCGTGCGGCCGGTCGCGGTCGCGCCGCTCCTCGACGGTCTCGTCGGCGGCGGGCGCACCGCCCGGGCCGCTCATCGCGACCGCGCCCTCCTCGACGACGTCCTCGGGCCGCGCGTGCCGGTACTCGTCGCTCTGGACTCCGCCCCGCGGGTCACCCGGCCGGTCGAGCGCTTGGACGTCGCCTTGCTGCTTCGCCGCGGTGGGGCCATCGTCGCGCTTGCCGAAGAGGCGCTTCCACATGAGCCTGGCCTGCCCGGAGCCCCGCTACACTAAGCCTCTGCCGGGCGCATTCGTCTAGTGGCCTAGGACACCGCCCTCTCACGGCGGCGGCACGGGTTCGAATCCCGTATGCGCCTCTTCGAGGAAGCCCGATCTGCGGCGCCGCTCTCGGCGTGTCACGATGCGCGGGTGCAGCTCGACGAGGAGAAGCTCGAGGCGCTTCGGAGCTGGGGCGAGCGGCTACGCCAGACCGGTGGTGAGGAGTCCGCCGCCGTCGGCCGCGCGATCCTGATGCTCGTGGAGGAGATCGACCGCCTGCACATCGAGCTCTGGCACGCCCGCATCCGGCCGCAGGCGGCAGCACCGGCCGACACCGAGACTCCGAGCGAACCGGTGGAGGAGGACGAGGTGGCCGTTTCGACGAGCCTTCAGGCGCGGCTGCAGCGGATGCTCAGGCGGGACGTGCCCGCGGAGCCTCGCGAGCAGTCGGAGCCTGAGCCCGACCCGAGTGACGAACGCGAGAGGGCCGCGCAGGCCTGGATCGCCGCGTTGCGGCGTCAGAAGTAGGGCACGGCGACCTGGGGAGCCGTCCTGTGGAAAAGTGGAAAACTCGTGACCGAACGCGATAGAGACAGCACGATCTCGACCGAGTCGGTCGAGACCCTGGTCTGGCTGGCGGAGTCGAAGGCCGTCGACCGGCGCCGCTACACGATCGTCAATCGCCTGCGCGTCGTGCGCGACAGCGACCAGTTGGCGACCCTCCCGGAGGATCTGCGCGCACGGGTCCGCGAGGTCGTGGCCGACGCCGAGCGCTGAGCTCGCTGCACCGCCGTGAGGCCCGTCCGGCGAGGGCAGTACGCTCGCCGGAGCCTTGGCCAGCCATCTGATCGACGCCAGGGGAACCGTCGAGCCGAACGTCGACCCGAAAGGGCTCGAGACGCGGCTGCGAGACGGCGTCTTCCTCTGGCTCGACGTCGACAGTCCCGGCGAGGCCGACTTCAAGCTGCTGCAAGAGGCCTTCGGGCTGCATCCCCTCGCGCTCGAGGACTCGCGCAAGTTCGGGCAGCGTCCCAAGATCGAGGACTACGACGACTTCACGCTCCTCGTCGTCTTCGGCGCCGTGCACGACACCGACCGCCGCACGGGTATCGCGCCGATCGAGGTGCACTGCTTCTACTCGCCCCACTGGCTGATCACCGTGCACAAGGGCGAATGCCCCGTCTTCGAGCAGCTCCGCAACCAGACACACCGGCACCTGCAGCGCTACGAGGAGGGGCTCGGCATCCTCTACCTCGTCGTCGACGAGCTCGTCGACAGCTTCCTGCCGCAGCTCTCCGACCTCGACGACGACATCGACGAGCTCGAGGACACGATCCTCACCGACCCGCAGCCGGCGGCGCTGCAACAGGCGATCACGATGAAGCAGCAGCTCGTGCAGCTGCGCAAGATCGTGCACCCGCAGCGAGACATGTTCGCCGCGCTGCTCGCCGGCCGCTACGAGCTGCCGGGCATGACCGACGAGCACGAGCGCTACTTCCGAGACGTCTACGACCACCTGATCCGGGTCGCTGAGCAGCTCGACGACTACCGCGACCTCGCGTCCGGCGTGACCGACCTGTACCAGTCGACGGTCGGAAACAAGATGAACCTGACGATGAAGCAGCTCGGCTGGGTCGCCACCTTCTTCCTGCCGCTCTCGTTCCTCACCGGGTTCTTCGGCCAGAACTTCAGCCTGCTCGTCGGGAAGTACATCGTCCCCGGCTGGACGTTCTGGGTGCTCGGCATCGGCCTCGACCTCGTCGCCTTCGCGATCGTGCTCGCCTGGTACGTCAACCGCGAGCGCGGCAACCTCCTCATGCGCGTGCCGGAACTCCCAGCGCTGCACCGCCGATGAGCCCGCGGTTCCGGGCCGCCGAGCGCTGGTGCAGGAGGAGAGCGGCAGGGTCCGCCATTCGTGGCACTCGTCTTCGCCTGCTGATTGCTGCCCGCCGTGTTGATCCAGGACTCGGGCCTGCAGTGGCCCTGGGGCTACGCCGCCGGCTCGCTCACGAGTCGACCGACAGGCAGGAGGAGATCCTCGCCGAGCTCCGTCGCCTCCACGCGCGGCTCGACCGGCTCGAGGCGCCGAACTAGCGCGCGTCCTCCTGCGGGCGTAACCTCGCAGGGGGCGGGCCTCGGTCGCGGCCCCCTTCTCCGGGGCCCGCCCCTCGACCACTTAGACGTCGGCCTGGCCCGGCCGGTTCGGTGGATCGTGTGCCGAATTGGCCAAACCCTTACAAACGACCCCGCGGCGAGATCCGATCGGCGCGCCCACGAGTAGTACGAAAAGCACCGACAGAGCCGGCCCCGTACGCCGGCCGTGCTCTCCGACAGGGACGGCTCAGTCCTCACGACGGCCGTCCCGCTCCTCGCAGGGGGCGGCTGCCACGGCCATAGCGACCGCCCCCACCCTCCCGCGGCGCGCCTCTCGACGGCGCGGCGGGTCGGGACTACACTGAGGGCATGCTCCGGGGCCGTCGCGCAGGCATCGCCGCCGCGCTCGCAATCGCCGTCGCGTCAGCCGCGACGGCTGGGTGCGGCGGGGGCAGCACGAGCAGCGCGCTCTCGCTCGATCCGGTCGCGGCGGCGGCGACGAAATCGCAGCAGGCCGGCGCCGCGCGGATCAGGTTCGCGCTCGCGGTCCGCAGCCCGCAGCTACCCGGCAAGTCGCTCCAGATGCGTGCGTCGGGTGGGATGGACGGATCGAGCGGCGAGCTCACGTTCGCACTCGGGTCGCTGATCCGGCAGATGGGGCTCCCGTCGGGCGCCGTGCCGGGCGCGACGATGTCGCAGCTCGCGCACGCGACGATGAAGGAGATCGCCCTCGAGCAGGGCGGGGACTTCGTGATCTACATGCGGCTCGGCTTCCTCGCGTCGCAGCTGCCGGGCGGGAAGCAGTGGATCAAGCTCGACCTCTCGAAGCTCGGGAAGTCGGCGGGGGTCGATCTCGGGAGTCTTCTCTCGGGTAGCCAGCTCCAGCCGAGCGACGTCCTCGGGATGCTCAGGAGCGAAGGCGCGAGGATCGAGAAACTCCGTTCGGCGACCATCGACGGGACGGCGACGACGCACTACCGCGTCACGATCGACCCGGCGAAGGCGCTCGCGTCGAAGGGGCTGACGAGCCCCCTGTTCCAGAGCTTCGCCGCCGGGATGCCGAAGATCCCGGAGAACGTCTGGATCGGCAAGGACGGCCTCGTCCGCCGGGTCCAGCTCTCCTACGGCCTGGCGCACGCCGGCCATCGCGCCCACGTCGACATGACGATGGACGTGTACGACTACGGCGCGAAGATCGCCATCGCGCCCCCGCCGAGCGGCGCCGTGTTCGACGCGACGCAGCTCGCCCAGAGCGGGCTCGGAAACGCCCTGCTCCACTAGGGCTCCGGCAGGTCAGCGGAGCCGGACGCGCGCCTTCGGCGTGAGCGCGGCGTTCGCCGAGAACGGTCCACTGCCGTCGGCGACGAACCTGAACCTGCCGCGGGAGGTCTCGACGAACACCGCGGCCTTCTTCGACGCGGTGACGAGAGAGACGAGACAGCGGCCGGCGAGGTCGCCGAAGTAGCCGTGCGGTCCGGCCGTGCGCACCAGGGCCGTGTTCGCGTGCGGCGCGCGACGCACCGCGGCGCCCCGGGCGCTCGAGTTCGCGGCGCTGTTCCAGCGGCGCGCGCAGGCGACGCGCGTGCTCGGCTTCGGCGGGGAACCGGCGGTCCAGACGCCGACGCCGGCGAGTGTGGTCGAGTGATCCGCGGCCGGCTTCGCCCCCGAGCCGCAGCCCGCCGGCAGGACGGCCGCGGCGAGCAGGAGCACGGTCGCCGCGGTCTTCATGCCCCCTGTATACGCCACCGGTCACCCGCCCCGCCACGTCCGCCGCCGTTTCCCAGTTGTCAGCTTCGGGAACGGTGCACGGGCCGTGGAGGCCCGCTGGCGCAGCTTCAAGAAGATCGTGGAGCTCTGGGTCGATCTCTTCGATCGCCACAACCTCCTGACCTACGCGAGCGCCATCGCGCTGCGCATGTTCATCGCGGCCGTCGCGTGCACGCTGTTCGCGCTCGGCATCCTCGGCGCCTCCGGCCAGCAGCAGCTCTGGCAGCGGACGATCGCCCCCGCGATCGAGCCCAAGGTCCTCCCCGACGTCTTCGCGGGGATCGACCAGACCGTGACCAACGTGTTCTCGTCCTCGACCGCCGGCCTGCTCGCGCTCGCCTCGGCCCTGGCCGTCTGGGAGGTGTCGGGGATCGTCCGCGCCGGGATCGGCGCGCTGGACGAGATCTACGAGACGACGGAGCCGCGGCCGTTCTGGATCAGGTTCCCGCTGTCGTTCGGCCTGGCGATCCTCTTCCTCGCCGCCATGCTCGGAGCGATCGCCATCGTCTGGGCGGGACATGTCTCCGGCAGCTGGAGCATCCCGATCCTGATCCTCCGCTGGCCGGCGGCCGTGGCGCTCGTCGCCTTCGCCTTCGAGCTCATCGTCCGCTGGGCACCGGCCGAGCACCGGCGTGCCCGCTGGGCGAGCTTCGGCTCCGTTCTCGTCGTGGTCGGGTGGATCGGCGAGACGCTGATCTTCGTCGCCTACGTCCGCTCGGTGGCCAACTTCCGCACGCCGGTCGGCAGCCTCGAGGTCTTCATCTTCCTCGCCACCTACTTCTACGTCGCCGCGATCGTGCTGCTCGTCGCCATGGAGCTCGACGAGCTCGTCCGACTCGACATGCAGCGCCCGCGTAAGCAGCAGGAGCTCCTGCCCCTCGTCGCCGCTGTGATCCGCGGCGGTTAGGCCGCCGTCAGCTCGGCGACGAGCGGGCCGGTGTCGAGCGGCTCGAAACCGAGCCGCCCTGCGATCTCCTCGCTCGACGGCCGCGTGCCCTCCGCGAACAGGCCCCGGAGGATCTCGCCCGTCGCCGCGCTGCGCCACCAGTCCTCGCCCACCTCGCGCCGAAGATGGGCGGCGAGCTGCGCCGAGCGGATCCAGGCGCGCAGGTAGTCGGCGGAGTAGAAGCCGGCGTCCATGTCGGAGATGTAGCCGCGCTCGTCGTAGCGAAGGCCGGTCGCCTCGGTCAGGAGCGGCTCGTAGTCGCGCGGCGATCTCCCGCGCTCGGCGGGGAACGCGTCCCAGAACCCGAGCTCGAAGCGCAGCTTCGCGGCGTAGCGGCGGAAGAGGAAGGCCTCGAGAAAGCGGGTCGCCTCCGCGTTCCGCTCGGCCTCGGCCTCCGGAAGGCCGAAGTGGAGCGCGTGCCACGCGGGCTGCCGCGAAACGGCCTCGACGGTGAACGAGTAGATCTCCGTCAGGGCGTGATCGCGCGACAGGGCGCGGAACGTCCACGGCAGGCGGGGGTCGCAGCCGGCGTAGTGGAGCGCGTGCCCGGCCTCGTGCAGGAAGGCCTGGTAGTCGGAGAGCCCTCCCTGCGCGCGCGTGATCAGGTGGACGACCTCGGGCGGGTCGGCCGCGATCACGCAGGCGCGCGGGTTCTTCTGGGGCCGGTCCTCGAGGTCGAGCCGGATGTTCGGGATCGCCTCGAGCTCGAAGCCGAGCTCGCGCACCGTCCGGACGCACACCTCGACCGAGCGCTCCTTCGGATACGTGGACTCGAGCGGCGAGAGGCGGCGCAGCCAGCGGACGTGGGCGTTGTCGGGAACCTCGGTGCGCTCCGGCCCGAGCAGCCGCTCGAACCAGCGGTCCCGGAGACGGGCGTACTCCGGTGCCACGTCGTCGGCCGCGCGCCGCACCACGCGCTCGAGCTCGCGCAGCGAGACCTTCTTCTCGGCCTCGGTGCGCGCAACCGTGCCGGCCTCGCCCGAGAGCTCGGCCTCGAGGTCGTCGCGGGACGCGAGCAGCTCGCGGCGCGGGTCGTTGAACCTCGCGGCGAGCTCACGCGCCAGCTCGCCGAGCTCCTCGCGGCGTACGTAGTCCGGGAGCACGGCCAGCCTCGCCTCTGCCGAGCGCAGAGGCATCTCCTCGCCCTCGAACGTCAGCCGGGCGGCGAGGATCGAGTTCTCGAGCGCGTCCTCGCGCGGCGCGAGCTCGGCGTCGACGATGCCCGCCTCACACGCCCTCCGCAGGCGGTAGAGCCGCTCCCGTTCGTCCGCGGCGGACGCGTCCGCTTGGGCCGCTCGTAGCGCTTCGAGCTGTTCGCGGGAGAAGAGGTCCGCATGCCGCGCGACGATGCCCGCCTGATCCGAGGTCTCCTTCTCCCCGACGCGAACGGCGCGCAGCTCCTCGGCCGCTTCCGCGTAGTACGCCTCGTAGGCGGTTTCGTACTCGTTTGGGCCGCGAACCGCCGTCGCCCTCATCCGCGCGCGTGCACCTAGGCGAGGTCGCGCACGGTCGCGAGCAGGATCTCTGGCTCGAACGGCTTGGGCAGGATCGCGTCGGCCTCGACGAGGCCGGGGTCGGTGATCTCGACGGACCCGGTGACGAGCACAACCGGGATCGGCGGCCGTCGGCCGTGACACTCGGCCACGAGCCTGTCGCTTCGCTCCCGGTGCAGGTGGACGTCGAGCACGACGACGTCGACGTGCTCCTCCTCGAGCGCCGCGCGCGCCGTCGCGAGGGAGCTCGCCTCGAGCACCTCGTGGCCCTCGAGCTCGAGGTTGACCCTGCACAGCAGCCGGATCGACGGCTCGTCGTCGACGACCAGGATCCGGGCAGGCGCCGCATGCCCGCCGGTGACTCCCATGTCGGGGCGAGTCTAACGAGTCACCGGGTGGTCCGTAACCGCCGCCGACGACCCCTCGTTTACGCCTTTGAAGTGGCAGAGGACTACCCGCAGCCCGAGCGCGGCGGGCGCGGCGTCCAGAGCGCCGATCCCGTCGGCATGCCTCAGCCGAGCCAGCGCTTCAGGCGCCGGGCCTGGCTCGAGTTCCAGCGTGCCCTCGACCCGCTCGCGCCTCCGAAGGAGCTGCCGCCCGAGGCGATCAGGCCGCGACGGCCGCGGCCGCCCGCAGACGGCTGAGCGTCGTCTCGCGGCCGAGCACCTCGATGCTCTCGAACAGGCCAGGGGAGACCTTCGATCCCGTGACCGCTACGCGGACGGGCTGGAACGCCTGACGCGGCTTCAGGCCAAGGCCCTGCGCGGCCTCCCGCAAGGCCGCCTCGATCGCGGCCGCGTCGAAGGGCTCGAGGGAGGCGAGCGCCTCGTCCGCCGCCGCGAGCATCGGCGCCCCACCGTCGAGATCGGCCGCGGCGGGCTCCACATCACCGAAGAAAAACGCTGCGAGTCCGGGGTACTCGGACAGCTTCGCGATCTTCTCCTGCACGAGCGGCGCGGTGCGCGTGACGAGCTCGGACGGCCAGTCGTAGCCGTTTTCGCCGAGCCAGAGGACGAGCCGGTGGGCGAAGTCCTCCGGCGGCAGCTCGCGAATGTAGACGCCGTTCATCCAGTCCAGCTTCTGGTAGTCGAGCTGCGCAGGGCTCGGGCTCACGCGGGTCAGGTCGAACCGCTGCACGAGCTCCTCGCGGCTCATGATCGTCGTCTCGCCGTCGGGCGCCCAGCCGAGCAGCGCGAGGAAGTTGAGCATCGTCTCGGCGAGATAGCCCGCGGCGCGGAAGTCCTCCACCGCCTGCGCGCCGTGTCGCTTCGAGAGCTTCTTGCCGTCCATGCCGAAGATCATCGGGACGTGCGCGTAGACGGGGACGTCTGCGGCGACCGCGCGGATGATGTTGAGCTGCTTCGGCGTGTTGGAGATGTGGTCGTCGCCGCGGACGACGTGCGTGATGCCGTCCCACACGTCCTCCAGCGGGGAGGCGAAGTTGTAGGTCGGACGGCCGTCCGAGCGCACGATCACGAGATCCTCGATCGTCTCGTTCCGAACCTCGACGCGTCCGCGCACCACGTCGTCCCACACCGTCACGCCCTCGTCGGGCATGCGGAAGCGGATCGCGCCCTCGTCCTCGTACGCCTTGCCCTCGTCGACGAGCGTCTCGGCGAGGCGCCGGCAGTCCTCCATCCGGTTGAGCTGGAACGTGACCGGTCCGTCCCAGTCGAGGCCGAGCCAGCGGAGCGAGTCCTGGATCTGGTCGACCGCCTCGGCGACCTCCCGCGATGTGTCGGTGTTCTCGATCCGCAGGCGGAACTCGCCGCCCTCGTGGCGCGCGAACAGCCAGTTGAAGAGCGCCGTGCGCGCCGTTCCGATGTGGAGGAGGCCCGTCGGGCTGGGTGCGATGCGGACTCGGACCGGCATGCGGATAGCGTAGGCAGCGGTGCAGATCGGCGCGCACATCTCCTCCTCGGGCGGCATCGACAAGGCGGTCGATCGCTCGGTCGAGATGGGCGCGGACTCCGTGCAGGTCTTCACCCAGAGCCCGCGCGCGTGGCGGCCCACGAACCACGACCCGGCGAGCTTCGACCGGTTCCGCGAGAAGCGGGCCGAGGCGGGGATCGGGGGAGTCCTCTGCCACGCCGTCTATCTGTGCAACCTCGCGTCGCCCGATCCGGTGACGTACGAGCGCTCGGTCGCGTCACTGCGGAACACGACGGAGGTCGCCTGCGCGATCGGGGCCGACGGCGTGGTGTTCCACGTGGGCTCGCACCTCGGCAGCGGGTTCGAGGCCGGGCTCGAGCACGTCCTGCCCGCGCTCGAGCAGGTGCTCGAGCTCTGCACCGGCGAGACGTGGATCCTGATGGAGAACTCGGCCGGCGCGGGCGGCACGATCGGCCGCTCCATCGAGGAGCTGGCCACGCTGCACGAACGCCTCGGACGGCATCCGCGCCTGGGCATCTGCCTCGATTCCTGCCATCTCTGGGTGTCCGGGATCGACGTGACCGACCCGGCCGTCCTCGACGCGTGTCTCGACGAGCTCGACTCCGCCGTCGGCCTCGACCGGCTCCGGGCGCTGCACGTGAACGACGCCGCCGCGCCGCTCGGCTCGAACCGCGACCGCCACGCGAACATCCTCGAGGGCGAGCTCGGGGAGCGGCTCGGCGTCTTCCTCTCCAATCCCCGCCTGCAAGGGCTGCCCGCCGTGCTCGAGACCGCCGGGCCGGAGAACCGCGGCCCCGACGCGAACGAGATCCGCAAGACGAAGGAGCTGCGCGACCGCTGGCTCACCTGACCGTTCCGGCCACGTCCGGTGTCTGACACCGGCCGTGTACGGTCGGGACGTGTCTGGCGTCCGCTATCGCTGGGTCGTGCTCGCCGCGGGGACGCTCGCACAGGCCAGCTTCTCCGCCGCCTCGGTGGGCCTGCCCGCGCTCGGGCCGGCGTTGAAGTCGCACTACGGGCTGACGCTCGGCGAAACAGGCGTCGTGCTCGCGGGGATCGGGATCGGGATGCTCTTCACGCTTCTGCCCTGGGGGCTCGTGGCCGACCGGGTCGACGAGCGCTGGGTCATCGCCGCCGGGCTCACCGGCGCAGCCGCGATGCTCACCGTGGCCTCGACGACGCGAGGCTACGGAGCCGTCACGGCCTCGCTCGTGGCCGCCGGAGCGCTCGGAGCGAGCGTGAACGCGGCGAGCGGGCGCGCGATCATGGCCTGGTTCTCGTCCTCGGAGCTCGGCCTCGCGCTCGGGATCCGGCAGACGGCGATCCCGATCGGCGGCGCGATCGCGGCCGCGCTCCTCCCCACGCTCGCCGCGGCCGGCGGCACCCGACTCGCGTTCCTCTTCCTCGGCGGCGCCTGCCTGACGGGGGCGGTCCTCGCCGCCGTCTTCATCCGCGGCGGCTCCGGGGACGAGCCCGAGCTCGGCGACGTCTCGCAGCCGCTACGCGACCCGTTCATGTGGCTGCTCGGAATCGGGACGGGCCTCTACCTGCTGGCCCAGATCGGGATCACCGGATTCGTCGTCCTCTTCCTCCACGAGCACCGGCACGTCTCGAAGCAGGCGGCAGGTGGCGTCCTGGCCCTGATCTACGTGCTCGCGGTCGCGGCGCGCGTCGGCTCCGGCCGGCTCTCGGACCGGCTCGGGAGGCGCCTCGCGCCGCTGCGCATCATCGGCGTGGTCCTCGCGCTGTCCACCGCGGCGGTCTCCGCCGCCACCGACGCGCCGCTCGCGCTCCTCGTCCCGCTCTTCGTCGTCGCCGGCGTCCTCGGCATGTCCTGGAACGGCCTCGCCTACGCCGCAGCCGCCGAGACGGCCGGCACCGCCCGCACGGGCGCCGCTCTCGGCTTCCAGCAGACCCTGCTCGGCCTCGTCGTCGCCGGCACGCCGCCCGTCGTCGCCGCAGTCGCGACGCACAGCTGGCGGCTCGCCTTTCTCGCCGCCGCCGGCGGCCCGGCGCTCGGCGTCGTGATCCTGCAGCGGCTGCGGGAGCCGGCTAGAAGTCCGCGACCCGCGCGAACACGCGGAACGTCGGCGAGCCTGCCGGCAGCTCGCCGAACTCCGGATTGAGGCAGCCGAGCTCGGTCTCCCGGTGCGAGAAGGTCGACTGCACCGCCGCGTCGCACATCGGCAGAGGTCGCCGCAGCGCGCGCACGGCTCCGAAGCCCTCGCGGGTGCGCTCGGCGGCCGTGAGCATCTCGACGTCGATCTCCGCCTCGAACACCTGCTGCAGGCAACCCATGTACGTGTGCCCGTGCTCCTCGTAGGCGTAGGCGAAGGGACAGGACCGCTCGAGACATGACGCCGGATAGACGACCTTCTCGCAGTGGACCGCGCACCGCCTGCACTCGGCCTCGTCCTGCGGATGGAGCGGGAGCGTCGCCGCGGATTGCTCGTTCACAGGCTCATTGTCGGAACGAATGCGGCCCTTCGCAAGACTTGACAGGGACGCGAAATGGAGGTAGGCCGCGCGGAGAGCCGGGAGAGGGGCATCGCTCGATCATGCCCGCCCCGGCGGCTCTTTAGGCTTGCGCGATGGTCCGCAAGGCGCTCTGGGGGTCGCTTCTTCTCGCCCCGGTCACCATTCTCGTCGACAGGCTGACCGCCGCCGGCGACGTGACGCTCTTCGTCCTCGCGGCCGCCTCGCTCGTCCCGCTCGCGTGGCTGATCGGCGAGGCGACCGAGCACGCGGCGGAGCACACCGGACCGGGCATCGGCGGCTTCCTCAACGCGAGCTTCGGGAACGCGCCCGAGCTGATCGTGGCGCTGTTCGCGGTCGGCGCGAACCTGCCCGTCGTCGTGCGTGGCTCGCTCTCGGGGAGCGTGATCTCCAACCTCCTGCTCGTGTACGGCGTCACCCAGCTCGCCGGCCCGAACGGTGCCCGGATCGACCGTCGCTCGCTGCTCGCGCAGGTCGGCCTCGTCGGCGCCGCCGTCCTCGTCTTCGTCGTCCCGGTCGCGCTCGGCTACACCGGCCCTCCCGAGCGGCACGCGGTCGTGGTCGCCTCCGTGCCCGTGGCGATCTTCCTCCTGCTGCTCTACCTCGGTGTCGTCGGGCGCAACCTGCGCCGCCACCGGGAGCACGCCCGCGAGCGGGAAGGACCGCGCGAGGGGGCCTGGCCGCTCACGACGGCGCTCGGCGCGCTCGCGCTGGCGACCGGCGCCACCGCCTGGGTGAGCGAGATCCTCGTCCACTCGCTGCACGCCTTCGCGACGGCGGTCGGCCTGAGCGAGTTCTTCATCGCGGTCGTCATCGTGGCGATCGTCGGCAATGCGGCCGAGCACGGCGGGGCGATCCTGATCGCGCGCAGCGGCAAGATGCGGCTCGCCACGGAGATCGCGATCTCCTCGAGCGCGCAGGTCGCGCTGCTCGTCGTCCCCGTCGTGACGCTCCTCTCCCTCCTCTTCGCGCACCCGCTCTCGCTCGCCTTCCGCTGGACGGAGCTCTTCGCGATGGCGGGCGCCGCCGTCGTCGTCGGGGCGATGGTGTGGGACGGCCGCTCGCGGCGGTCGGAGGGCGCGTTCCTCGTCGCGGCCTACGCGGCCGCGGTGCTCGGCTTCCTTCTCGGTGGCGGCCGGTAGCGACTGGGCCGGCTCCGCTGTTCGTGCTCGCCCGATTCGGCTAGCGTGCGGACATGGCCGTGAGGGAGGAGTCGAAGGGCAGCGTCGACGTGCCCGCGAACGCCGCGGTGGACGCCCGTGGGGTCACGCGCCGCTACGGCGAGGGCGAGACCGCCGTCGACGCCCTCCGCGGCGTCGACCTCGAGGTCCGCTCGGGCGAGCTCGTCGCGGTGATGGGGCCGTCCGGCTCCGGCAAGTCGACGCTCATGCACATCCTTGCCGGTCTCGACCGGCCGACCGAGGGCACGGTCGAGATCGCGGGCACGGAGATCACGCAGCTCGACGACACGCAGCTGACCCGCCTGCGGCGCAAGCACATCGGCTTCGTCTTCCAGTTCTTCAACCTCCTCCCCATGCTCGACGCCGAGGAGAACGTCGTGCTGCCGCTCTCGATCTCGGGCGAGAAACCGGACCGCGCGTGGCTCGACGCGCTGCTCACGCAGATGGGCCTCGCCGACCGGCGCCGGCATCGCCCCTCCGAGCTGTCGGGAGGCCAGCAGCAGCGCGTGGCAATCGCCCGCTCGCTCGTGACGCGCCCCACGATCCTGTTCGCCGACGAGCCGACGGGCAACCTCGACTCCAAGACGGGCGGCGAGATCCTCGAGCTGCTGCGCGCCTCGACGGACACGTACGGCCAGACGACCGTGATGGTCACGCACGAGGCCCGGGCCGCCTCGATCGCCGACCGGGTGCTCTTCCTCGGCGACGGCCTGATCGTGAAGGAGATGCGCGGCGCGAGCCAGTCGGACGTGCTCGCGGTGATGAACTCGATCAGCTCATGATCCGCGTCGCCTTGAGGGGCATGATGCGGCGCAAGCTGCGGACGGCGCTGACCGCGATCGCGATCGTCCTGGGCGTCGCGCTCATCACGGGGACGTACGTCCTGACCGACTCGATCAAGGGAGCATTCGGCGGGATCTTCACCCAGGTCTACCGCGGCACGGACGCCACGGTGACCGGCAAGTCGGCTTTCACCCTGAGCGGCCAGAACAACACGACGGCCCCGCCCTTCGACCAGTCGTTGCTGCCGGTGATCCGCGGGCTGCCCGGCGTGGCGGACGCGGTCGGCGGCGTCGGCGGCATCGCGCATCTCGTCGTCGGCGGCAAGGTCGTCCACTTCGGCGGCGCTCCCAACCTCGGCTTCAGCGTCGACCCGACCCGGCCCGAGCTCAACACCCTCACGCTCGTGGACGGTAGGTGGCCCGGACGAAACCAGGTCGTGATCGACGAGGCGACCGCGCACAAGAAGAGCCTGCGGGTCGGTCAGGCGATCGGCGTGCAGGCGAACGGACCGACCCTCCGGATGCGCATCTCGGGCTTCGTGCACTTCGGCGGCGCTGCGAGCCTCGGCGGGGCGACGCTGTCCGGCTTCGACCTGCCGACGGCGCAGCGGCTCTTCCAGCGAGTCGGAAAGCTCGACCAGATCCGCGCGAAGGCGAAGCCGGGCGTGACGCCGGCCCAGCTCGCGGCCCAGATTCGAAGCGTCCTGCCGCCGGGGACACAGGTGCGGACGGGTCAGGCGCAGGCCAAGGAGGACGCGAAGAACACCGAGAGCTTCCTCAACTTCCTGCAGGACTTCCTGCTCGCGTTCGGGGGCATCGCGCTCTTCGTCGGCTCGTTCGTGATCGCGAACTCGCTCTCGATCACGATCACGCAGCGGACCCGGGAGCTCGCGACGCTGCGCACCATCGGCGCCTCGCGGCGGCAGGTGCGGAGCTCGATCATCATCGAAGGTCTCGCGATCGGCGCCTTCGCCTCGGTGATCGGGATCTTCGTCGGCCTCGGGCTCGGCGTCGGCCTCTTCAAGCTATTCGACGCGGTCGGCTTCACGCTGCCGAACAACGGGCTCGTCCTGCACCAGCGGACGGTGATCGTCGCGCTCGTGGTCGGGATCGTCGTCACGGTACTCGCGAGCCTCCGCCCCGCCTTCCGCGCGACGCGCGTCCCCCCGATCGCGGCCGTGCGCGAAGGCTCCGAGCTGCCACCGGGGCGGTTCGCGAGATACCGGCCGGTCGGCTCGGCGCTCCTCGCCCTCGCGGGGTTCGCGGCGCTCCTCTACGGGCTCTTCGGCCACGGGCTCGGCACGAAGCAGATCCTGATCTTCATGGGCCTCGGGACGGTGTTGATCTTCGTCGGCGTCGCGCTCCTCTCGGCCCGATTCGCGCGGCCGCTCGCATGGGCGCTCGGCGCGCCGGCGAGCCGGTTCGGCGGCGTGGCGGGCTCGCTCGCCCGCGACAACGCGCGACGAAACCCGCAGCGGACGGCGTCCACCGCCTCGGCGCTGATGATCGGGCTCGCCCTCGTGACGCTCGTGTCGGTGATCGCCGCCGGGATCACGAAGAGCTTCCGCGGCGCGGTCAACGACCTGTGGATCAGCGGCTACGCGATCACGGCGCAGAACAACTTCGACCCGATCCCGATCGCGGCGGGCAACGCCGCGGCGCGCACCCCCGGCGTCCAGGCGATCGCGAACGTCCGTGGAGGCGACGCCCTCGTCTTCGGCAAGGTGCACCAGGCGACGGGCGTCAACCCGGGCGGCTCGCAGATCTTCCGCATCCAATGGCTCGACGGCGGCGACAACTCGGTCATCGCCCACCTCGGCCGGAACGGCGCCTTCGTCGACGACGGCTTCGCGAAGTCGCACCACCTTTCGATCGGCTCGCCGCTGAAGCTGACCGCGCCGACCGGCCGGAGCGTCGACCTCCACGTGCGCGGGATCTTCAAGCCCCCGACGGGAGGCTCCCCGTTCGGGCCGGTGACGATCTCCGACAGGACCTGGGACAGCATCAACGACACGCCGCAGAACCTGTACTCGTTCGTGCGCATGCGCGGCGGCGAGAGCGACGCGAACAAGGCGGCGCTCGAGCGGCAGCTGCGCCCGTTCCCGAACGCGAAGGTGCAGACGAAGCAGCAGTTCATCGACAACCAGATCAGCGGGCTGACCTCGATCCTCAACGTGCTCTACGTGCTGCTCGCGCTGTCCGTCGTCGTGAGCCTGTTCGGGATCATCAACACGCTCGTGCTCACGGTCTTCGAGCGGACGCGCGAGCTCGGGATGCTGCGTGCCGTGGGGATGACGCGGCGGCAGGTGCGGCGCATGATCCGCGCCGAGAGCGTGATCACCGCGCTCATGGGCGGCGTGATCGGGATCGCGCTCGGCCTCGTGCTCGGAGGGCTGCTCGCCGCGCGGGTCAACTTCATCGTCTTCTCCCTGCCGTGGGGCCAGGTGATCGTCTTCGCGGTGGCCGCGATCGTCGTCGGCCTGCTCGCGGCCATCTTCCCCGCGCGCCGCGCCGGGAAGCTCAACGTGCTCGAGGCGCTCCAGTACGAGTAGGCCGACGACGAGCCGGCGTTCCCGGGTACAGCCGATAGCCGGCGAAGCGGCGGTGCTCGAACGAGCGGTAGAAAGCCTCGCTTCCCTCCTCGGCGAGCACGTCGAGCCTGCGTGCGCCGGATTGGGCGAACGCCTCCTCGATCAGGGCGCGGCCCACGCCCTGCCGCCGCTGCGTCTCGGCCACGACGAGCTCGCACAGGTATGCCTCGAGCGCTCCGTCGGTGAGCAGGCGCGCGAAGCCGACCACCTCGCCGTCTGCGAGGGCGACGAGCGACACGACGCCGGGCGCGGAGAAGGCGCGTCCCGCGAGAGCCGGATCCCGAGGGAACGACGGCCAGCCCTCCGCCTCGTAGAGCCGCAGGAGGGCGAGGAGGTGTTCTTCGCCGAAGGCGACGAGGTCGAGACTCATTCGGGGGCGCGCCAGGGGCCCGGCTCGCGCGTGACCGGATAGCCGGCCCAGACCATGCGGGCGACCGAGCCGTCCGGCTCGCGCTGGATCCGGAGTGCCTCGCCGCGCTCGGCCCCGGAGACCGTGCGCCAGCGGTCGTCCGTCTCCCGCTCGAACACGGACGGCGGCAGCCAGTCCGGCGCGCGGTCGTAGCGCGCCTCGAGCCTCCCCTCGCTCCACCGGAAGACGAGCTGCGACGCCTCCATGAACCAGATGCCGAGCAGCGGGACGACGTCCTCGGGCGGCGGCTCGCCGATCCGCCACGCCTCGGGGGCGACAGGCCACTCCTCGATCGTCGTCCCGACGACCGTCGTCCCGAGCTCCCCGATGTCCGCCCCGCTCTCGTTCGTGAGCAGAGCAGCGACGACCCTGTCGCCCGCCGAGAAGAGGAGGTGTGCGATGAAGCCAGGCATCGAGCCGCTGTGACCGGCGAGGATCCGGTCCCCGTCCCGGGTGAGCACCAGGCCGAGCCCGTAGCCGGAGAGCCAGCGCTCGTGGTCGGCCATCGCCTGCAGCGTCCGCATCTCCTCGGCGCTCGACGCGGCGAGCACCGACTCGTCGGGATCGGCGAGGAAGGCGCCCCAGCGGCAGATGTCCGCGGCGGTCCCCCACAGCTGGCCCGCGGAGGCCCACGCGCCGGTCTCCACGCCGATTGTGTCCCAGACGCCGTCTGCGTACGGCTGCGACAGATAGCCCTTCGCCGCGGGCGCCTCCGGCTCGAAGCTGACCCGCCTGAGCCCGACCGGCTCGAAGAGCCGCTCGCGGACGTAGTCCATGTAGGGCCGGCCGGAAACCCGCTCGACGACGATGCCGATTAGGGCGAAGGCGAGGTTGGAGTAGTGGAACCGCGTGCCCGACGGGAGCACGAGCTCGGCCTCCGCGAGGGTCTCGAGCAGCTCGTCCGCCTGCGCGAAGCGGAGTGTGAGCCACGAGTCGTCCTGCGTCTCGCGCTGGAGGCCCGAGGCATGCGAGAGGAGTCGGCGGATGGTCGGCCGGTGGGCCGCCCCTTCGACGTGGCGGTCGAGGGTGTCCTCGAGGTCGAGCTTGCCCGCGTCGCGCAGCTGCATGATCGCCGCCGCGGTGAACGTCTTCGTGATCGAGCCGATGCGGTACTGCGTGTCGGGGGTCGCCTCGACGTCCGAGCCGACATCCGCGACGCCCACCGCCGTCTCCCACACGAGCTCGCCGTCGCGCAGGACGGCGGCCGCGATGCTCGGCAGCCGCTTCTCGCGCTGCGCGCCGCGCACGAGCTGCTCGAGCCGCGCGACCAGCCGCTCCGGGATCTCAGACACCGACGGAGAGCACCTCCTCGATGCGCTCGACCGCCTGGTCGATCTCGCTGTCTCCGATATCGAGATGGGTCACCGCGCGCAGCCATCCCGGGCGAAGTCCGCCGACGGCGGCCCCACGCTCAAGCAGCCGGTCGCGAAGGCCCGGCTCGTCGGGAATCGGCACGAAGTTCGTCTCGACCGTCGCGGGATCGACGCCGATCCCCTCGGCGAGGCGCCGCGCGCGTTCGTGGTCGTCGGCGAGCCGCTCGACATGGTGGTCGAGCGCGTAGAGCATCGCCGCCGCCGCGATGCCCGACTGCCGCAGCGCGCCGCCGAAGAGGAACTTCCCCTCCCAGGCGCGCTCGATCGTCTCCGTGGAGCCGGCCAGGACGGCGCCGAAGGGACAGCCCAGCCCCTTCGAGAAGCAGAGCGTGACGGTGTCGGCGAGCGCTCCCCACGCCGACGGCCCCACGCCCGCGGCGACCGAGGCGTTGAAGAGGCGCGCGCCGTCGAGGTGGACGGCCGCGCCGCGCTCGCGCGCCGCCTCGGCCGCCGCGCGGAACTCGTCGAGCGGCCAGATGCGCCCGCCGGAGCTGCGATGCGTGTTCTCGAGCACGAGCACGCTGCCCCGGCCGAACTCCTCGAGCTCCCCGATCTGCTCCGGCGTCGGCCTCCCCGCCTCCGCGACGAGGCCCTGCATGACGAGCCCGGAGTGGATAGCCGGCCCACCCCACTCGTAGATGAGGACGTGCGTCCGCTCCTCGGCCACGACCTTGCCGCCGGGTCGGCTGAGCGCCCGCAACGCGGCCTGGTTGGCCATCGTCGCCGTCGGAAAGAAGAGCGCCGCCTCGTGCCCGAGCAGCTCGGCCGTCCGGCGCTGCAGCTCGTTCGTCGTCGGATCCTCGCGCACCTGCTCGTCGCCGACCGCAGCAGCGGCCATCGCCGCGAGCATGCCGGGCGTCGGCTTCGTGACCGTGTCGGAGCGGAGGTCGATCGGACGCACGTCGTGACGCTACCTGCGCCCTGAACGCGCGGCGGCATTCGACTGGAACCTCATCCGCTGAAACCTCACCATCCTGCTCAAACCGTGTGGTTTCTAGGGAATCCGTTAGCCGCACTGTTGAGCGATCCCGGACCGACGTCTAGTTGTGAGCGGCTCCCCGGCATACCTGAATACGTCAGTACGAGACGGTCTCGCCGCCGGCGGGACTGGGCTCGAGGAAGGGGCGAGCACTGCGGAGCATGGCGTCGACACAACGAACGACCCCTGGGTTGTCCTGGCGCTGCGATCTCCCAGCGCACTCGTCCGCTTCAGAAGGCAGGAATCGCAGCACGCGGGCGTCCGTGCCCGACGTGTGTGTGGTCAGCCGCGAGCTGACCGAAAGCAGGTCGCGGGCGGTTCTCCGCACGCACGACTCAGGCCGGGCGGCTTGCGTGCCGCTGCGGCGTATCGAACGTCCCCGTCTTGCGGGGAGGAGGTAGGGAAATGAAGCGGTTCATCAAGAGCAGGAAGGGCCTGGTCCTTCTTGCCACCCTCGTCGTCGCAGCTGCGGCTGCGGTCGGCGCGTACGCGTACTTCACATCGACCGGTTCCGGTTCGGGTACCGCCTCGGTCGGCATGAGCTCGAACATCCAGCTCAGCAGCCCGCTGGTCGGAACGCTTTACCCGGGCGGCCCGGCCGTCCCGGTGACCGTCACGATCCACAACCCGAGCAGCGGCCAGGAGTACGTCGGCACGATCACTGGCACGGTCGCTGACAACGGCGGCTGCCAGGGCTCATGGTTCACGGTCGCTCCGATCTCTTACAACCAGGAGGTTGCCGGCGGTGCGAGCCCGACGGCGAGCACGACCGTGACCATGAACGACTCAACCACGAACCAGGACGCGTGCCAGAACGCGACGATGACGATCAACTGGAGCAGCAACTAGCCGGTGATCGATCGGAGGGGCGGCCTCGGCCGCCCCTCCACCACATTCACAGGAGGAACGAGTTCGGTGACACGGTTTGCGGAGAGAACAGCGAGGAGCGCCAGGCGGAGGCCGGTCGTGGCGCTGCTCTGTGTTCTCGTGCTGATCGGCGCCGGGTGGGTCGGCGCGGTGGCGCTCGCCGCGTCCGGGCCGCCGGCCCCGTCGTTGAGCGAGTCGCCCAACGCCTCGCCGACGAGCTCGACCTCGATCACCTTCACCTACGGCGACAGCCAGTCGGGCGTCACGTTCTCGTGCACGCTCGACGGCGCCGCGAAGTCCTGCGGCGGCACAACGAGCGGCACGACGACCTTCACCTCGCTGTCGCAGGGGTCGCACACGTTCCAGATCCAGGCGGTCTCGGGTGGGAAGAGCAGCGCCGCGACTTCCTACACCTGGACCGTGGACACGACCGCTCCGACCGTGTTTCCGCCCGCGCTCGCCGGCTCGAGCCCGACGAGCGCCACGAGCGTGTCCTGGACGGTCACCTTCAGCGAGGCCGTCAGGAACGTCGTCGCGGGCGACTTCCAGCTCGGGCAGACGACGAACCTCTCGGGGGCGGCGATCACCGGGCTCAGCGGCAGCGGCGCAAGCTACACGGTGACGGCGGCCACCGGCTCGCTCGTCAACCCGGGCAGCAACGGAACGCTCCGGCTCGACATGACGAGCAAGACGGCGGGCGGCACGATCACCGACCTCGCCGGCAACCCGTTGTCGACGACGATGCCCGTCACCGGAGCGTCGTACACGGTCGACCGCAACCCGCCGCCGGCGCCGTCGATCGATTCCGGACCGTCGAGCGGGAGCCTCACCAACAGCAGCTCTGCGAGCTTCGGCTTCAGCGACGGCGAAGCGGCCGCGACCTTCCTCTGCAAGCTCGATTCCGGCAGCTTCACCGCCTGCTCGAGCCCGGCGAGCTACAGCGGCCTCGCGGACGGCAGCCACACGTTCACCGTCGAGGCCAAGGACGCGGCGGGGAACGTGAGCACCGGCAACCCGAGCCGCACCTGGACGGTCGACACGACGCCGCCGCCGAAGCCGTCGATCGTCGGGCCGAACAACAAGTCCGACTCGACCTCGGCGACGTTCACGATCACCGACAGCGAGGCCAACGTGAGCTACATGTGCAGGCTCGACGGAAGCGGCTGGACGCCCTGCACGAGCCCGAAGACGTACACGCTCCTCTCGCCGGGGACGCACGTCTTCGACGCGGAGCCGATCGACCAGGCCGGCAACATCGGCCCGTACAACGAATGGAAGTGGACGATCAACGGCCTCTCGGGGAGCGGACAGCCGTTCACGATCAGCATCAACGGCAGCCTGGCGAAGCTCTACCCGGGCGGGGCGACCGACAAGATCGACCTCGCGCTCCACAACCCGAACAGCGCCGCGATCTACGTCTACAGCCTCACGGTCACGCTCTCCTCGATCACGAAGGCGACAGGCGTGACGCAGCCGTGCACCGCGGGTGACTTCACGCTCACCCAGCTCGGCGCCGGCGCGAACCTGAGCAGCAACCCGATCATGGTGCCGGCAGGCGGCACCGTCACCCTGACGGGCGCGGGCCTCGGCGCCTACCTGCCGACGATCAGGATGAACGACAACCACGTCGCGCAGGACGGCTGCAAGAACGCGACCCTGAACTTCACGTTCGGCGGGAGCGCGCAGTCGTGAGCCGGCCCCGCCGTCTGCTCGAGCGCCGGAGCGTCCGCTTCCTCGCGGCGTTCGTCCTGACGACGGCCATCGCCGGCGCAGCGTTCGCGTACTTCAGCTCGATCGGCAGGGGATCCGGAACCGCGAGCGTCGGCCAGGTCGCCCCGCCGACAGGTGTCGTCGCCACCGCCCGCAACAACTCCACGACGCTGGGCCCGGCGCCGGTCACGGTCACCTGGAACGCTCCCGCCTCGGGCGCGACGCCGACCGGCTACAGGGTCGTTCGAGACGACGGGAGCATGAAGACGACGCTGAGCTGCACCACGTCTCCCTGCTCGGACACGACGGTCACCGACGGCACTTACACGTACCACGTCACCTCGCTCTTCGGGGACTCGTGGACGTCCTCCGCGGCCGACAGCAACCAGATCCAGGTGCAGAACCAGCAGACGACCTCGACCCATCTCGCTTCGTCCGACAGTCCGTCTGTGGCCGGCGAGCAGGTCACCTACACCGCGACGGTCTCCACCGGCTCGGGGACGCCGACCGCCAGCGTGACGTTCAAGGACGGGACGAGCACGATCACCTGCGAGAGCGGATCGTCGTCGTTCAACGGCACGACTGCGACCTGCAAGGTGACCTACTCGTCCGTGACGGGAGGGTCGCCGCACGCGATCACGGCCGTCTACAGCGGCGACGGGAACTACCTGGGCTCGACCTCGAACGAGGTCGACCAGATCGTGAACCAGGCTTCGACGACGACAGCCGTGGCCTCCAACCACAACCCGGCAGTTACGGGCCAGTCGGTCACCTACACGGCCACCATCTCGGTCACCGCGCCCGGCTCCGGCACACCGACCGGCACCGTCAACTTCAAGGACGGCGGGACGACGATCACCGGCTGCGGCACCCAAACCATCAGCGGCGGGCAGGCAACGTGCACCGTCGCCGGCGGCTACACCGCGAGCGGCGGCAGCCACACCATCACCGCGGTCTACTCCGGCGACACGAACTTCAACGGCTCCACCTCGTCCAACCTCAGCCAGACCGTGAACCCGGCCGCGACCTCGACGGCGCTCGCCTCGAACAACAACCCGTCGGTCACCGGCCAATCGGTCACCTACACGGCCACCATCTCCGTCACCGCACCCGGCTCCGGCACACCGACCGGCACCGTCAACTTCAAGGACGGCGGCACCACCATCACCGGCTGCGGCACCCAAACCATCAGCGGCGGGCAGGCAACGTGCACCGTCGCCGGCGGCTACACCGCGAGCGGCGGCAGCCACACCATCACCGCGGTCTACTCCGGCGACACGAACTTCAACGGCTCCACCTCGTCCAACCTCAGCCAGACCGTGAACCCGGCCGCGACCTCGACGGCGCTCGCCTCGAACAACAACCCGTCGGTCACCGGCCAATCGGTCACCTACACGGCCACCATCTCCGTCACCGCACCCGGCTCCGGCACACCGACCGGCACCGTCAACTTCAAGGACGGCGGCACCACCATCACCGGCTGCGGCACCCAAACCATCAGCGGCGGGCAGGCAACGTGCACGACGAGCTACGCGTCGGCCGGATCCCACACGATCACGGCCGTGTACTCCGGCGACACGAACTTCAACGGCTCCACCTCGTCGAACCTCACCCAGAGCGTGAACATCTTCGCCGGAATCGACTTCGTGAAGACCGGCCCTGCCGGCGGAACGCTCTCCTGCAACTACGCATCGATCACGGCCGTTACCTGCAGCTTGACCGGCCTTGGAAACGGTGGGGCGACCGTGACGGGCAACATCCGCCTGATCAATGCAAGCCACAACGCGTTCACGAACACCGGATCCTCGATCAGCGTCAATTACTCGCTCAGCGGACAGGCGAGTGGGCTGACACCCGCGTCACCGCAGTCGATCGCGACCGGGTCGTCGTCGACGCCTTCCCTCTCGTTCACCATGAGCAACGGCTCGAACAAGACGGCGACGCTGACCGGAACGGTCACGCTGAATGGCGCCACGTACACCGTCACGCTGACGGCGAGCTCGTAGCAGTCTCGCAGGCGGTTGAGCCGCGTCTCGAGGCGCTGACTCACTCGTTCGACCTCGACTCGGGCGGAGGCATGGCCGACCTGGGCAGAGCGCTACCGTGACCCGATGGACTTCGCCCTGCTGGAGGAGACGCTCCGCGACCGCGGCGAGCCCGCCTTCCGCGCGCGCCAGGTGTGGGAGTGGACGGCGCGCGGCGCGGCCGGCTACGAGGCGATGACGAACCTCCCGCTCGAGCTGCGCGCGGAGCTCGCCGCCGCCGTGCCGTTCTCGACCCTGACGGTCGAGACCGAGCGGGAGTCGCGCGACGGCACGGTGAAGACGCTCTTCCGCACCGCCGACGGCCATCCGGTCGAGGCCGTCCTCATGCGCTACCGCGACGGCCGGCGCTCGCTCTGCCTCTCGTCGCAGTCGGGCTGTCCGCTCACGTGCACCTTTTGCGCGACCGGCGCGATGGCGTTCGGCCGCAACCTCTCCGCCTCGGAGATCCTCGACCAGGCGCTCCACTTCCGGCGCCTCGCGCAGGTCGATCACGCCGTCTTCATGGGAATGGGCGAGCCGATGCTCAACCTCGACGAGGTGCTCGCTGCAGCGCGGCGACTGCCGGATCTCGGGATCACCCACCGGCGGACGACGATCTCGACCGTCGGCTGGCTGCCCGGCCTGCGGCGGTTCGTCGACGTGGTCGAGGAGCCGATCCGGCTCGCGCTCTCCCTGCACGCGCCGGACGACGACCTGCGCTCGCGGATCATGCCGGTCAACGAGCGGTACCCGATCGCGGACGTCGTCGCCGAGTGCCGCAGGCATGTGGAGGTCACCCGTCGCCGCGTCTTCGTCGAGTACGTGATGCTCGCCGGCGTGAACGACGCACCCGAGCAGGCAAGGGCCCTCGCCGGGCTACTCGGCCGTGAGCACTTCAAGGTCAACCTGATCCCGTACAACCCGATCGGGCTGTACGAGGGCTCGTCCCGGGACCGGATCGCCGCCTTCCGGCACGAGCTCGAGCGCGCGCGGGTGCCCGTCACCGTGCGCCTCACACGCGGACGCGACATCGACGCGGCCTGCGGCCAGCTCGCCGCCGCCCCGCGGGTCAGACGCCGCTCGGAGCCTGGGTCGCAGCCGGCGCCGGCTCCGCGTCGGGCTGGTCGTGCTCCTCGAAGCCGTACCTGACCACCGGCTGCTTCGCCGCGCGCACCTCGTCCAGCCGCTTGACCGGCCGGTGATGCGGCGCCTCCTTCAACAGCTCCGGGTCCTCCGCCGCCTCGCGGGCGATCGCGAGCATCGCGTCGCAGAAGGCGTCGAGCGTCTCTTTCGTCTCGGTCTCCGTCGGCTCGATCATGAGCGCCTCAGGGACGATGAGCGGGAAGTAGATCGTCGGCGGGTGGAATCCGTAGTCCATCAGCCGCTTGGCGACGTCGAGCGCGGAGCAGCCGTGCTGACGCTTCAGGGTGCGCGCAGAGAGCACGAACTCGTGCATGCAGAGCCGGTCGAACGGCAGGTCGTACGCCTCCTTGAGCCGGGCGAGGACGTAGTTCGCGTTGAGCACGGCCGTTTCGGACATCTCGCGCAGCCGCGGCCCCCACATCCGCAGGAACGCGTACGAGCGGACGAAGACGCCGAACGGGCCCGTGAAGCCGCGCACCTTGCCGATCGTCTGCGGGCGGTCGTAGTCGAGGCCGAAGTCGCCGTCGTCGCGCCGCACGACCGCGGGCACGGGCAGGAACGGCTCGAGGATGTCGCGCACCGCGATCGGCCCGCCGCCCGGGCCGCCCCCGCCGTGCGGCTGCGAGAACGTCTTGTGCAGGTTGATGTGGACGATGTCGAAGCCCATGTCGCCGGGCCGGGAGATCCCGCACACCGCGTTCAGGTTCGCGCCGTCGTAGTACATGAGGGCGCCCGCGCCGTGGAAGATCCGCTCGATCTCCTCGATGTTCTCGTCGAAGAGACCCAGCGTGGACGGGTTCGTGAGCATGAGCGCGGCCGTGTGCTCGTCGACCTTCCCGCGCAAGTCGTCGACGTCGACGTTCCCGCGGGCGTCTGTGCGAACCGGCGTCAGCTCGTAGCCGGCCATCGTGACCGAGGCCGGATTCGTTCCGTGCGCGGTGTCGGGAATGACGACCTTGCGCCGCTGCTCGGCCTCGCCGCGAGCGGCGAAGTACGCGCGCACGAGCAGGAGGCCCGTCAGCTCGCCCTGGGAGCCGGCCGCCGGCTGCAGCGACACCGCGTCGAGGCCCGTCACCTCGGCGAGGATCTCCTGCAGCCGCCACATCAACTCGAGCGCTCCCTGCGCGCCGTCCTCCTCCTGCAGCGGGTGGAGGCGCGCGAACCCGGGCAGCGCCGCGAGGCGCTCGTTGATCCGCGGGTTGTACTTCATCGTGCAGGAGCCGAGCGGATAGAAGCCCGTGTCGACCCCGAAGTTGCGCGTCGAGAGCTGCGTGAAGTGGCGCACGAGCTCGAACTCGGGTACCTCGGGCAGGCGCGGCGGCTCGCTGCGCCGGAGCTCTTCCGGGAGCTCCGGCGGCGCGGGCGGGCCGTCGTAGCTCGGCAGCGCCGACGCGCGGCGGCCGGCCTGCGACTTCTCGTAGATCAGCTTCACCCGGCGACCTCGGCGAGGACTTCCGCGAGCCGGTCGATTTCCTCCGGCGTGCGGCGCTCGGTGACGGCCACGAGCAGGACGTCGTCCATTCCCTCGTAGTCGCGGCTGAGGGCATAGCCGGGGTGGACGCCGCGCTCCCGCGCCGCCGTGACGACCTCGCGCGCGTTCCGTCCGACGCGGACGGCAAACTCCTTGAACGTTGTCTGTCTTGCGAACGCCGCCTCGAGTCCCGCCCGCTCTCGGAGGCGTTGTTTGGCGTACGCGCCGAGCGAGAGGCAGGTCTCCCCCAGCTCGCGCAGTCCCTGCGGTCCCAGCCACGTGAGGTAGACGAGCCCGCCCAGCGCGAGCAGCGTCTGGTTCGTGGTGATGTTCGAGGTGGCCTTCTCCCGCCGGATGTGCTGCTCGCGGGTCTGCAGGGTGAGGACATAGCCGCGCTCCCCCGCGGTGTCCACCGTCTCGCCGACGATGCGGCCCGGCATGCGGCGGATGAACTCGTTCCGCGCAGCCAGGAACCCGTAGTGCGGCCCGCCGAAGGACGGGAAGTTCCCGGCCGGCTGACCGTCCCCGAGCGCGATCGCGGCGCCGTACCGGCCCGGCGCCTCGAGCACGCCGAGCGAGAGGAGGTCGACGTGCGCGACCGGCAGAGCTCCCGCGTCGGCAGCGGCGGCGACGAGGTCCGGCGCCGGCTCGAGGCACCCGAAGAAGTTCGGCTGCTGGAAGATGACCGCAGCGGCATCCGCGGCGGCGCGCTCGAGCTCCTCGGGATCCGTCACCCCGTCCCGGTGGGGCACTTCGACGACCTCGAGCCCGAAGCCTGCGGCGTACGTCTTCACGACCTGCCGCACCTGCGGGTTCGTCGCCTCCGTCACGACGACCCTGTCGCGTCCGGTCGCGTGCTTCGCGACGTAGCACGCGTCGGCGGCGACGCTCGTGCCGTCATAGCCGGAGGCGTTCGAGACGTCCATGCCGGTCAGCTCGCAGACGGCGGTCTGGTACTCGAAGATCGCCTGCAGCACGCCCTGGCTCATCTCCGGCTGGTACGGCGTGTACGCGGTCAGGAGCTCGCCGCGCTGGAGGATCGCGTCCACGACCGCCGGGACGTAGTGGTCGTACATGCCGGCGCCGAGGAAGGACAACTCCCGGCTCGCGTCGGCGTTCCGGTCCGCCAGCTCGGCGACGTGGGCATAGACCTCCTGCTCCGAGAGGGCCTGCTCGAGCTCGAGCTCGCGTTCCAGCCGGACCGCCTCGGGCAGGTCGCGGAAGAGGTCCTCCACCGTGTCGACCCCGATCGTGCCGAGCATCTCCTCCCGGTCGGATTCCGTGAGGGCGAGGAACGGATGCGTCACTGATCTGCGAGCAGCCTGCGATAGGCGTCGGCTTCGAGAAGCGCGTCGGCCTCGCCGGGGTCTTCGAGCCGGATCCGGACGAGCCATCCTTTTCCGTACGGATCCTCGTTCACCGTCTCAGGAGCCTCGACCGCCTGCCGGTTCACGTCCAGCACCTCGCCGGACAGCGGCGCGATCACGTCCGAGACGGCCTTCACCGACTCGACCTCGCCGTACGACTGGTCCTTGGTGACGGTCGAGCCCACCTCGGGCGGCTCGAAGTGGACGAGCTCGCCGAGGGCGTCGGCGGCGAACCACGTGATGCCGAGCACGGCTTCGTCCCCCTCGACGCGCGCCCAGTCGTGCTCCTCGTGGTACCTGAGGTCGTCGGGATAGCTCTCGGCGGCTGCCACTCAGTCCTCCCTCTTCTCCCCAGGAACGTGCTGCGCACCTTCCTGGGATCCCGGTTTATAGATCGGCTTCCTGACGACGCGGGCCCGGCGCGGCCGGCCGCGAACGTCGATCGTCAGCTCGGTCCCGGGCTGGGCACGGGCGGACGGAACGTAGCCCATCCCGATCCCGATCCCGAGCATCGGCGAATGCGAGCCCGAGGTCACCTCTCCCCCGCCCTCGATCGGCATGCCGGGCCGCGGGATCGCCTTCTCCTCCATCACGAACGCGACGAGCCGGCGCTCGGGCCCCTCCGCCTTGACGCGGCGGAGGACCTCGACGCCCGGGAACTCCTTGTCCAGAGCGCACGCCCAGCCGAGCCCGGCCGAGACGGCGTCCGTCTCCGGCCCGATGTCGTTGCCGTGGAGGGGATAGCAGACCTCGAGCCGCAGCGTGTCGCGGGCGCCGAGCCCGCACGGCACCACGCCGCGCTCGAGCACGGCGTCCCAGAGACGGGCGGCGTCCTCGCTCATGCACAGCAGCTCGCAACCGTCCTCGCCCGTGTAGCCGGTGCGGTTCACCATCACCTCGACGCCGTCGAGCGACGCTTCGGCGAACGTGAACGGCGGAGCGGCGGGAAGTCCCAGCCGCTCGATCGCGCTCGGCCCCTGCACCGCGAGCAGCGCGCACTCCTCGGAGACGTCGCGGACGTCCGACCCGGGAATCTCCCGCTCCTTCAGCCACTCGTACGCGGCGGCGCGATTCGCGGCGTTCACGACTAGGAGATAGGAGTGCCCGGCGACCCGGTAGACGATCAGGTCGTCGACGATCCCGCCGTCCTCGTTCGTCAGCAGCGTGTACTGCGCCTGGCCGGGCGCGAGCCGGTCGAGGTCGTTCGAGAGCGCGCCCTGGAGGAGCTCGTGGGCGCGCGGCCCCTCGACCTCGAGCTCGCCCATGTGCGAGACGTCGAAGACGCCGGCATCGGTGCGCACGGCCAGGTGCTCGGGGATGACGCCCGCGTACTGCACCGGCATCTCCCAGCCGGCGAACGGCACCATCCGCGCTCCGAGCTCGACGTGCCGATCGTGCAGCGGCGTGTGCAAAAGCGTCGCGGGCATCGGCAGGGCCGATCCTAGTTCGTCGCCATGCCGCGCCGACTCAGTCGAATCCGGCCCCGAAACGGAGCCGCCCCGGCTCGTTCCTGAGAACGGACCGGGGCGGCGGACCGGGTCGTGGGGTTGACTCGTTCAACGGTCAACCCTGTTGAGGGCATCGTGCGTGTGCCCCGTTTCGACAGGCCCAAACCTGCGGGATCGAAACCCGTACGAACCCGCCTTTCGGCAGCTATTCGCCGCGCAGGAAGGACGGCACGTCGAGCCCGTTCTCGCCCTGCTCGGACGTGCGCGCGCCCGTCGGCGCCGCGACCTGCGGCTCGGTTCCGGGTCGGCGCCGCCTGCGGCCGCCGCCGAAGCCGGTCGCGATCACCGTGACCCGCACCTCGTCGCCCATGGCGTCGTCGATCACAGCCCCGAAGATGACGTTCGCGTTGACGTCGGCCGCGCTCGTCACGACCTCGGCCGCCTCGTTGACCTCGAACAGGCCGATGTCGGGACCGCCGGTGATGTTGAGGAGGATCCCGGTCGCTCCCTCGATCGACGACTCGAGAAGGGGCGACGACACGGCTGCGCGGGCGGCCTCGGCAGCGCGGTTCTCTCCCTTCGCCGAACCGATGCCCATGAGGGCGGACCCCGCTTCGCGCATGATCGTCCGCACGTCGGCGAAGTCGAGGTTGACGAGACCCGGCACGGTGATCAGGTCGGTGATGCCCTGCACGCCCTGGCGGAGGACGTCGTCGGCCATGCGGAAGGCGTCGACGACGGAGGTCTGCTTCTCGACCACCTGGAGCAGGCGGTCGTTCTCGATCACGATGAGCGTCTCGAGCTTGTCGCGCAGCGCCTCGATTCCCTGCTCCGCCTGCTGCGAGCGCTTCCGGCCCTCGAAGCCGAAGGGCTTCGTGACGACGCCCACGGTGAGCGCGCCGAGCTCGCGACCGAGCTCCGCGACGACCGGTGCGCCGCCGGTGCCCGTGCCACCGCCCTCGCCGGCGGTGACGAAGATCATGTCCGCGCCCTTGAGCGCCTCCTTCAGCTCGTCGCGGCTCTCCTGGGCAGCGGCCAGCCCCACGGCGGGATCGGCACCGGCGCCGAGGCCGCGGGTCGCGGCGGAGCCGATGTGGATCTTGACGTCTGCGTCGCAGACCATGAGGGCCTGCGCATCCGTGTTCACCGCGATGAACTCGACGCCCGACAGGCCGGCGTCGACCATCCGGTTGACGGCGTTCGTGCCGCCTCCGCCGACGCCGACGACCTTGATCACCGCGAGGTAGTTACCGGCTGCGTCCTTCGTGCTCATCTCCGTCGAACCTGAACCTTCAGTAGAGGATCGGGGCTGCTATCAGCGACAACGCGGCGGAGCGTACGTGCCCAGAGGTTCGGTGTCAACCGAAGATCGAGCTATGCCATCTAAACCTCTACTTGAGCTTTGTGGTGGCCGTGACGGCCGCCGAGCCGGTGCCTGCCACCGGCCGCCCCGGGATGCTGACGTCGAGGAAAGTCGCTCCGTACGGCAGCATCGTCAGCACGCGCTCCGCCACGGCCACCTTCAGCTTGACGTCGCTGCCGTCGCCGAGCAGGAGCTGGAACCCCGAGCGCAGGCGGAAGACGAGCCCATCCTTGGTGTACGAGGCTGATGCGACGCGAGCGGCGAACGCTCCGGCCAGTCCGACCGCGCGGGCCGCGACCGCCGCGCCGGTCGTCCCGAGCTCGGCGCCGACCCGGATTCGTGTCCGGGTCGGGATCCAGATACGAGGCAGCCTGGGAAGAGCACTGGCGGGCAGCCGCTCGACCACGCGCCCGCGCGCAGAGACGAGCCAGCCGCCGGTGCCACTGCGGAGAACTGCGGCCGGGCGCTCCGCAACGACCAGGATGCGCAGCGTGTGCGGGAAGGCCCGGTCGTAGCTCGCCCGCACGACCGTCGGCAGCGCGTCCACCTTCCGCAGGACGGCGGTGCCGTCCAGACCCACGAGTGGCCTCCCGACGACGAAGGCAAGCGATCGGCGCACCTGGGCGGCGACCTGTGGCGAAGCGCCCTCGACCTCGATCCGCTGGATCGCGAAGAGCGACGTCTCACGTGCGGCGAGGTAGCCGCCGAGCGCGACCGTGAGGATGCCGAAGCCCAGCGCGAGAGACCGACGGGTCGGCGCGATCTGCGCGAGCCGTTCCCGGAGTCGCAGCTCGGGCAGGCTCGGGCGCCGGCCCGGTGCGAGCGCCTCGACGCGCGCGATGGAGCGAGCGAGACTGGACCGAGCGAAACGGGGCCGGGCCGGCATCTTTCGGAGTTCGGCGCCGGCGCGGGCGCTCCTACAGCTCGGGGAGCTCGAGCCCACCGAGAAACTCGACCTCGTGCTCGAGCCGGACGCCGAACCGGTCGAGAGCGCGGCGACGAGCCTCCTCCATGAGAGCGAGCGCGTCCGCGGTTGTGGCACCGTCGGCGTTCTCGATGAAGTTGGCGTGCTTGGGCGAGATCTGCGCGCCGCCGATCCGGTACCCCTTCAGCCCGCACGCCTCGAGCATGCGTCCCGCGCTCAGGTCGTGCTCCGGGTTCTTGAAGACGCTGCCGAAGGTGCGCCGGTTCGTCGGCTGCGCCTCTTTGCGCCGCACGTTGAGCTCGCGCACCTCGGCCTTGATCTGCTCGGGCGGCCGCGGCCGCAGCCGCAGCTCTGCGCGCACCACGACCTGGCCGTGCCGGAGCTCCGAGTGTCGGTAGCCCATCCCGAGCTCCGGGGGGCTCAGCCAGCCCGCCCCGTCCGCGGTGGCGACGAGCGCGCGCTCCAGGACGCCGGCGAAGTCGCCGCCGTACGCGCCGGCGTTCATCCAGACGCCGCCGCCGATCGTGCCGGGGATCGCGCAGGCGAACTCGAACCCGCCGAGCCCGGCCCCGCGAGCGCGGTGCAGGGCGACGGCGTTCGCTGCTCCGCCGCCGACGCGGACCACGTCTCCGTCGACCTCGACGGCCGCGAGCTCGCCGCCGAGCCTGAGGACGAGCGCGTCGACCCCGTCGTCCGCCGCGAGGAGATTCGAGCCGAGCCCGACCACCGCCACGGCGAGCGACCGTTCGCGCGCCCAGCGTAGAAGCTCGTCCACCTCCTGCTCCGACTCCGGCCGGGCGAAGGCCCGGGCGGGGCCGCCCGTGCCGAGGGTCGTGTGGCGGGAGAGCGGGACTCCCTCCTCGATCTTCATCGGAGCGCCTCGAGGATCAGGGGCGCGGCACGGTCGACGTCGCCGGCGCCGAGCGTGAGCACCGTGTCCCCCGGTCGTGCCCAGCCGGCGACGAGGCGGGCGGCGTCCTCGAGCGCCGGCGCCCAGCCGAGACGCATGCCCGGACGGAGCCGCGCGAGCTCGTCGACGATCAGGCGGCCGCTCACGCCGGGGACCGGCTCCTCCCGCGCCGGGTAGATCTCCGCGACGCAGGCGGCGTCGGCTCGGGCGAGTGCCTCCGCGAAGCCGTGCGCAAGGTGGAGCGTGCGCGAATAGAGGTGGGGCTGGAACAGCACGATGAGCCTTCCGCCGTTCCGGACGGCGGCGAGATCGGCCGCGAGCTCGGCCGGGTGGTGCGCGTAGCTGTCGAGAACCTCGACGCCACCGGCCGCGCCTCTCGGCTCGAGCCGCCGGCCCGCGCCCCGGAACTCGACCAGGGCCGCCTCGGCTTCCGCGCGCGGCACCCCGGCGAGCTCGAGCGCGGCCAGGGCGGCCGACGCGTTCCGCCGGTTGTGCTCCCCGCGCACCGCGAGCGCGAGTTCGCCGGGCTCGAGCTCCTCGGCGCGCACGACGTGCGGCACCCGTTGCAGCCACTCCTCGAAGAACGACGCGACCTCGGCCCGGGAGGCGAAGGTCGTGTGGTGGTCGAGATCGACGTTGAGGAGCACCGCGATCTCGGGCCGCAGCGCGGCGACCGAGCGGTCCGACTCGTCTCCCTCGACGACGAGCCAGCCGGAGCCGGCGCGCGCGTTGCCGCCGAGCTGCGGCACGTCGCCGCCGATCAGGAAGGCGGGGTCGAGGCCGAGCCGGTCGAGGCAGAACGCGATCATCGCGGCGGTCGTCGTCTTCCCGTGGGCGCCGGCGACGACGATCGCGCGACGCTGGGCGACCAGCTCCGCGAGGAGGTCGGCCCGCGGGCGTCCGTGCACACGCCCGGCGAACGCCGTCGAGACGAACGCCTCCCAGCCCCGGGGCGGCTCTGGCGGCTCCGGTGAGATCTCGACGTCGACGCCTTCGAGATGGCGCAGGTACGGCGTCTCGGTCCGGTCCCAGCCGGCGACCTCGGCCCCCCACGCTCGGGCGAGCAGCGCGTAGCCGCTCATGCCGGCGCCGCCGATGCCGGCGAGCCAGATCCGCCTACCGGCGAGCGGCTGCGAGGGAGACGAGCTCATCCGCGATCTCTTCGGCTGCGTCGGGCTTCGCCACGGCGCGCATGGCCGCCGCCATCGCGGCGAGCCGCTCCGGGTCGTCGAGCAGCTCCTCCACGACGCGTGGCGCACGGCCGGCCTCGCCCTCGGGCACGACCATGGCGCCGCCCGCGTCGGCGAACCAGCGCGCGTTCTTCTCCTGGTGGTCTCCGGTCGCGAACGCTCCGGGCACGAGCACCGCCGGCAGCCCTGCCGCTGCCAGCTCCCACACCGAGCCGCCGGCCCGGGCAAGGACGACGTCCGCCGCGCCGTAGGCGACCCCGATCTCGTCCAGGAACGGCTCCAGGATGTAGTCGGGCCGCGAGGCGCGTCCGCGCAGCTCGGGATAGTCGCGCTCGCCGCAGAGGTGGACGACGGCCGGGCCGTGCTCCGCCCAGGCGTCGAGGGCGAGGTCGTTCAGGAGGCGGGCGCCCAGGGACCCTCCGAAGACGAGCACGACCCGCGCCTGCGGCGACAGCCCGAGCCGGCTGCGCGCCTCCTCGCGGTCGGCGGGCCGGGAGGCGGCGGGGATCGGCCGGCCGACGGCGCGGTACTTCTCCCCGCGAAGGCCGAGCGGCAGCGCGAGGAAGACGCGGTCGGCGAGCGGCGCGGCGAGCCGGTTGGCCAGGCCGAGATGCGCGTCGGCCTCGCTCAGCGCGCTCGGGATCCCGTCGAGTCGCGCCGCGAGCACCATCGGCCCGGCGACGTAGCCGCCGGCGCCGAGCACGGCGTCCGGCCTGCGCCGGCGAAGGATCCGGCGGCACGCGACCGGCGCCGCGAGCGCTCTCCCGGCCGCGCGCAGGAGATCGAGGCCGGCGTGTCGCGGCAGGCCGGAGACGGCGAAGGCGTCGAACTCGTAGCCGTGCTCAGGAACGAGCCGCGCCTCGACGCGATCCGGCGACCCGGCGAAGGTCACCAGGCCGTCCCGTCGCCGCAGCGCCTCCGCGACCGCGAGTGCCGGCGCGACGTGTCCGACCGTTCCGCCGGCCGCGATCAGGAACCGCAGCTGTCGCTCGCGCGCCATCGCCACGGGCGATGTTAAGGAGGACGCCGACCCCGACGAGCATCACGACGAGGCTCGAGCCGCCGTAGGAGACGAACGGAAGCGGGATCCCGGTCAGCGGCGCGAGGCCGATGGCGGCGGCCATGTTGATCGCCGCCTGCCCGCAGACGAGTGCGGTGATCCCGGCGGCGAGCCGCTTCGCGAAGGGGTCGCGACAGGCGATCGCGAGGCGGATGCCGGCGTAGGCGAAGGCGCAGAAGGCCATGATCACGAGCGTGACGCCGACGAGGCCGAGCTCCTCCCCGACGACCGCGAACATCATGTCGGTGTGCGCCTCGGGCAGGTAGCCCAGCGGCTCGATCCCCTGCCCGAGCCCGCGACCGAAGACCCCGCCCGAGCCGAGGCTGATGAGCGCCTGGACGTTCTGGAGGCCCGCCCCGGTCGGGTCCTTCCACGGATCGAGGAAGGTGAGCAGGCGGTCGCGCCGGTACGGCGACGACCACGCCGCGATCGCCGCCAGGCCGATCACGAGGCCGTACGCCATGCCGAGCAGCCGGAACGGCGTTCCCGAGACGAGCAGGATCGCTCCCACCACGAGCAGCAGCGTGAGAGCCGTGCCGAGATCCGGCTCGACGAGCACGAGCACGGCGAAGAGGAGGACGAGGGCTCCGATCGGCCGTGCGAGCTCCTTCAGCGTGTCGGGGGGCCGTCGTCGCGACAGGTATGCCGCCGTCCACACCACGACGGCGAGCTTCGCGAGCTCAGACGGCTGGAAGACGAGCGGGCCGACGGTGATCCAACGGCGCGCGCCGTTGATGCGCGCGCCGACCGCGAGCACGCCGAGGCAGAGGACGAGGGCGGTCACCACGAGCGTCGGCGCGAGTGTCCGGATGCGCTCGAGGGGGAGTCGCGAAACGACGACGAGGAGCGCGAATCCGATGATCGCGTAGATCACCTGGCGCTCGAGGAAGCCGAGGGGGTTGCCGTTGCCGAGGGCGGCAGAGCCGGAGCTGGCGCTGTACACCATGACGAGCCCGAAGAGGACGAGCGCGGCCGTGACGAGGACGAGCAGGTTCCACTCGAACTGGAGCCGCTTCGGGCGGGCGCTCACGCCAGCTCCTCCACGAGCCGGCGAAACGCGTCGCCCCGCTCCTCGAAGTTCGCAAACTGGTCGTAGCTCGCGCAAGCCGGCGAGAGGAGGACGACGTCGCCGGGCTCGGCGTCGGCGGCGGCGCGCGAGACCGCCGTCGGGAGGTCGCCCGCGCGGAGGTATGCGCGCCCCGCGGCTTCGAGTGCGTGGCCGAGCTCGTCGCTCGCGGCGCCGATGAGGTAGATCGAGCGGACGTTCGCCGGCAGGTCGCGCGCGAACGGCCCGAAGTCCTCGCCCTTGAGCGACCCGCCGAGGATGAGGCGGAGCGGCGCGTCGTAGGCGGCGACTCCGCGCCGTGCGGCGGCCGTGTTCGTCGCCTTGGAGTCGTTGACCCAGCGGACACCGTCGAGCTCGCGCACGGGCTCCAGCCGGTGCGGGACGCCCGGGAAGGTGCGGAGCGCCTCGGCGATCGCGTCGTCGGGCACCCCGGTCGCACGCGCCGCCGCGGTCGCGGCAGCGGCGTTTTCGCGGTTGTGCCGGCCCGGGATCAGGGGCTCCGCGGGAAGGGGGTCGTCGGCGGAGAACTCGACCCCGTCGAGGCCCGATCCGCGCGGGACGACCTTCGCGCGCGCCCGCTCGAAGATGCGGAGCTTTGCGGCGCGGTAGGCGTCGAAGCTGCCATGGCGGTCGAGGTGGTCCGGCTCGAGATTGAGGAGAACCGCGACGTCGCAGGCGAGCTCGTTGACGTCCTCGAGCTGGAAGCTCGAGAGCTCGCAGGCGATCCACGTCTCTTCCGTCGCGGCCTCGGCCGCGTCGGTGAGCGCGCGGCCGACGTTCCCCGCGACCTCGACCGGCCGGCCGGCGGCCCGGAGGATCGCGCCGAGGAGCTCGGTCGTGGTCGTCTTGCCGTTCGTGCCGGTGACCCCGACGAGACAGGCCCCCGCCGGCAGCAGCCGGTAGCCGAGCTCGACCTCGCTCCAGACGGGAATGCCGCGGGTGCGGGCGCCGGCGACGAGCGGCGACTCGGCCGGCACGCCCGGGCTCTTGACGACGAGATCCACCCCTTCCAGCAACGCCTCCTCCTCCGTTCCGAGTCGGAGTTCGACGCCGAGGTCGCCGAGCCTGCCCGTCTCGACCTCGTCGGCGCGATCGGCGGCGACGACCTCGACTCCCCGGCGCGCGAGCGCCCCCGCAGCCGCGAGGCCCGAGCGCGCCAGTCCGACGACGAGGACACGGCGCGGCAGCCAGGGCTCGTTCGGAGAGGCCCTGTCGGGACGTGGCCCGCTCACGAGAAACGCTTCCCCCCAATGGGGGGCGCGGGTCCCCTGAGGTCAGCGTACGCCGGGAAGCGTGCCGGCATCGTGTCGGCTCTCTCGCGGATGCGAAACGGATTCGTCGTCGAGCTCCCGCCTCCTCAGGCGAGCCGGCCGCTGACGAGGGCCTCCGCGCCGGTGCGCGCGACCTCGACCCCTTCGAAGCCGGCCGCCGCGAGCGAGCGGGCGAGCTCGTCCCCCGCTGCGGCGTCCGGTTCCGCGAACGAGACACGCCCGCCGGGCGAGACCACGCGCGCCAGCTCCGCCGCCGCCGCCGTGAGCGCGCCGTCCTCCGTCGCGAGCCGCCCGACGGCCGCGGCGACCGCGTCGTCGGGGAGCGGCAGCACCGGCGCCGACCCGACCAGATAGGCCACGCCGCACGCGCCGACGGCGTGCGCCTCACCGAGCAGCTCCTCCAGCTCGTCCACCTGGGAGCGCACGACGTACACCCAGCCGTCGCCGATCCGCTCGTGGGCGCCCAGCGCGAGGGTGCCGCCGCCGAGCACGAGCACGTCCTCCTCCGGCGCCAGAGCCGCGGCGTCGAGCAGGGCCAGCTCGATCTCGGCACGGCTCATCGCTGCGCGAAGTAGTAGCGGTAGTAGAGGGCGAATCCGGCCGCGCACAGGAGGCCGGCGACGATCCAGAAGCGCACCGTGATCTTCGTCTCGGACCACGCCTTCATCTCGAAGTGGTGGTGGAGCGGGGCCATCAGGAAAACCCGTCGTCCGAGGTACTTGAAGCTGAAGACCTGCACCATGACCGACAGCGCCTCGATCACGAAGATCCCGCCGATCAGGACCAGCAGCAGCTCGACCTTCATCATGATCGCGAATGCGGCGAGCGCCCCGCCGAATGCCATCGAGCCGGTGTCGCCCATGAACACCTCGGCGGGGAACGCGTTGAACCAGAGGAAGCCGACCGCAGCCCCGATCAGCGCCGCGCCCACGATCGCGAGGTCGAGCTTCGTCAGGTTGCGATGGCCCGCCGGGCCCGAGCGAACGTACGAGACGATGTTCATCGCGGTGAAGGTGAAGAGGGCGATGATCGCCGTCCCCGCGCCGAGCCCGTCGACGCCGTCGGCGAGGTTCGTCCCGTTCGCGGCCCCGGCGATGACGAAGAAGAGGAACACGTACCAGCCGTAGGACAGCGGCACGGTGACGTCGATCACCGGCACGTAGACGTCCGTGCTCAGGTGGAGATGCCGCGCGACGATCGAGATCACCACGGTCAGGCCGACGAGGAGCAGGAGCTTCCAGCGCCCCGGAAGGCCGAGCGAGCGCTTGTGCGTGAGCTTGATGAAGTCGTCGAGGAACCCGATCGCGCCGCATGCGAGCGTCGCGAACAGGACCGTCAACGCCTGCAGCCGGAAATGGGCGACGGGCAGGAAGGCGACGGTCGCGGCGAAGAGGATCAGCAGCCCGCCCATCGTCGGCGTCCCCTGCTTGACGATGTGGTGCTCCGGGCCCTCCTCGCGGATCTGCTGCCCGAACTCGTTGCGCCGCAGGAAGGCGATGAACTGCTCCCCGATCAGGATCGAGACGGCGAGCCCGACGGCGGCGGCGATGAGGACGCGGATCATCCGTCGCGCTCCAGCAGCGCGTCGGCAACGGCCTCGAGGCCGACGGAACGTGATCCCTTGACGAGGACCGCGTCCCCCGGGCGTACGAGGCCGCGCGCTGCCTCGGCCGCGTCCGCGGCGGTGGCCGCCCACTCGTCGGGCCGGTAATGGCGGGCGAGCTCGCCCACGCCGAGCACGACGTCGACGCCTTCCGCCTCCGTTCCGACCTCCTGGTGGTAGCGGGGAGCGTCCGGTCCGAGCTCGGCCATCTCACCGAGGATCGCGACCGTACGGCGGCCGTTCGCGCGCTCGAGCAGATGCCCGAGCGCCGCGCGCATCGCCAGCGGGTTCGCGTTCCAGGCGTCGTTGATCAGCAGGCCGCCGCCCGGCAGCTCGGTCTCCTGCGAGCGCCAGAGCGAGAACTCGACCTCCACCGGCTCCTCCGGGGGCTCGACGCCCAGCGCCTCGGCGGCGGTCAGCGCCGCCGCGGCGTTCGTCGCCTGGTGGCGCGCGGAGAAGCCGAACACCACCTCGCGGCCGCGCCAGCGGACATGTGTACGGCCCTCGCGGACCTCCGCCTCGGGCGGCCCGAAGCGGCGGATGTCGAGCCCCTCCGGGACGAAGGGCTCGAGCACCGGCGCATCTTCGGGGAGCACCGCAACCGCGCCCGCCGGCAGCTCCTCGAGGAGCTCGGCCTTCGCCCGCGCGATGTTCTCGAGGCTCCCCAGCTGCTCGAGGTGGACGGGCGCGATGGACGTGATCACGCCGAGGTCGGGTCGCGCCACGCGAGCGAGCTCGCGGATCTGGCCCGGGCCGCGCATCGCCATCTCCGTGACGACGACCTCGGTCTCGGGCTCGGCCAGACAGAGCGTCAGCGGCAGGCCGAGCTCGTTGTTGAAGCCTCTGGGAGCGGCCACGGTGCGCAGTCGCGGTCGCAGGAGCGCGGCGAGGATGTCCTTCGTCGACGTCTTGCCGACCGAGCCGGTGATCGCCACGACGCGAGCATCGCTGCGGGCGCGGACGGCACCGCCGAGGGCGGCGAGTGCGGCGTGCGCGTCGTCGGGAACGAGCGTCGCTGCCGCGCCGCGACCGCGGGCGTCCTCGATGAACGCCTCGCGGCCCGAGACGGCGACGAACAGATCGCCGGGCCGGATCAGGCGCGAGTCGGCCTGCACGCCGGTCACGACGTCCGCGTCGCCCTCGAGACGGCCCAGCGAGAGCGCCCGCACCTCGGCGAGCGGCAGCGGGATCAGGTCTTCGCCTCCAACGCCCCCAGAGCCTCCTTCGCAGCCTCGCGATCGTCGAAGGGGATCGTTCGATCCGCGAGCTCCTGGCCCTGCTCCGCCCCCTTGCCGGCGACGAGGACGACGTCGCCCGGCTCCGCGAGGCCGACTGCGCGCGCGATGGCCGCGGCCCGGTCGAGCTCCACCTGCACGTCGCCCTCCGCGCCGGACACGATCTCGGCCGCGATCGCCTCGGGGTCCTCGCTGCGCGGGTTGTCGGAGGTGACGATCGTCGTGTCGGCGAGCTCCGACGCGACCCGCCCCATGACGGCGCGCTTGCCGGGGTCGCGGTCGCCGCCGGCGCCGATCACGCAGATCACCCGCCGGCCGCCCGCGAGCTCGCGCGCCGCGCGCAGCACCTTCTCGAGCGCGTCCGGCTTGTGCGCGTAGTCGACGATGACGTGGAACGGCTGGCCGGCGTCGACCGACTCGAAGCGGCCGGGCACGCCGCGGACGGACTCGAGTCCGCGGCGAATCGCCTGCTCGTCGACGCCGAGCGCCCGCGCCGCGTACAGCGCCGCGAGCGCGTTCTCGACGTTGAAGTGGCCCCGCAACCGCAGCGCGACGCCGTCGAGCGCGCCCGCGTCCTCGCCGCTGAACGTGATCGCGCCGGGCAGCTCGTCCGCCAACCTGCGCCCGTACTCGTCTCCCGTGTTGACGACCGCGACCGGGCGTGGCTCGGCGAGGAAGAGGCGGCGCTTCGCCTCGAAGTACGACTCCATAGCGCCGTGGAAGTCGAGGTGGTCCCGGCTGAGGTTCGTGAACACGAGCACCCTGAAGCGGACGCGGTCTAAGCGGTGGAGGACGGAGGCGTGCGACGACGCCTCCATCGCACACGAGCGGTCGCCGGCGTCGAGCATCTCGCGGAAGAGCCGCTGCAGGTCGATCGCCTCGGGTGTCGTGCGCACGACGCCGCGCCGCTCGCCCCCCACGCGCGCCTCGACCGTCCCGAGCAGCCCGGGGCGCCTGCCGGCGGCGGCGAGGATCGCGAACAGGAGGTGGCACGTCGTGGTCTTGCCGCTCGTCCCGGTGACTCCGGCCACCTCGAGCTCGCGGCTCGGCTCCCCGAAGAAGACGTCCGCCGCCGGCGCCATCGCGGCGCGCGAGTCCCGGACGACGACCTGCGGCACCGGAAGCTCGAGCGGGCGCTCGACGACGAGCGCGACGGCCCCGTGCTCCACCGCCTCGGCGGCGAACTCGTGGCCGTCCGCGCGCTCGCCGGGGACGGCGAAGAAGAGGGCGCCGGGCGCGACGCCGCGGGCGTCGTAGGCGAGATCGCGCACCTCGACGGAAGGCCGCCCCACCACCTCCACCGGCTCGAGCGCTGAGACGAGGCGCTCCAGATCCATCGTGGCGGGACTCTACCCGGGGCCTCCGCGCCTACCGAAGCCGCAGGTCGGGCGGGACCGCGAGGTACTGGAGGTCGAACGAGGCGATCCGCTCGAACGCGGGAGCGGCGACGGTGCCGCCGTAGATCCCCCCGCGCGGCTCGTCGACGCTCACGAGCACGACGAGACGCGGGTTCGAGGCGGGCACCATGCCGACGAAGGTCGCGACGTAGGCGCCGGGGATGTAGCCGTGCGGCCCGGGCTTCTGCGCCGTCCCCGTCTTGCCCGCGACGCTGTAGCCGGGAATCGCCGCGAGCTCCCCCGTCCCCTGGTCCGACACGACGCCCTTCAGCATCGTCCTCAGCTCCCGGTCCACGCCGGGCTCGAGGATGCGCCGGCGGTGCGGCCGCGGGGCCGGCACGTCCCCGACGCGGTCCACGACGTGGGGCTGGACCCAGACGCCGCCGTTCGCGATCGCCGCGTAGGCCGAGGCGAGCTGTACAGAGGTGACCGAGACGCCCTGGCCGATGGGGACGTTGCCGATCGTCGACCCCGACCAGTAGGCCGGCAGGATGCCCGGGCTCTCGCCGGGCAGGTCGATGCCGGTCGGCCGTCCGAAACCGAAGCGCGCCATCCACTTCTTCAGACCGGCCTCCCCGAGGTAGCGCTCGGCGATCGTGATCGCGCCGACGTTGGACGAGCGTTGCAGGATCTGCGCGACCGTCATCCGCTCGGTCGGCCGGAACTCGGCGTCGTGGATCACGCGGTCGGCGACGTGGATCGAGTACGGCAGCGTGAACGCCGTGCGCGGGGTGATCTTGTGCTCCGAGAGCGCGCCGCCGACCGTCACGACCTTGAACACGGAGCCCGGCTCGAACACGTCCGTCACGGCGTGGTCGATGGTCAGCCTGCGGGGGGCGGACGGCGTGGCGTTCGCGTTGTAGCCGGGCTCCTGCGCGAGCGCGAGGATCGCGCCGGTGTGCGGATCGAGGACGATCGCGGTCGCGTCCTTCGCGTGCCACTCCTGCACCGTCTGCTCCAGCACCTGCTCGGCGTTCGACTGGATCTGGCTGTCGAGCGTGAGGTAGACGTCGCGGCCGTCGCGGGCCGGCCGCTGCTGAATCGTGTTCACGGCCTGGCCGGTCGCGTCCCGCACGACGGTGGCGCGGCCGGGCGTCCCCGAGAGCGCCTTGTTCAGCTCGACCTCGAGCCCGGCGAGACCGGTGTTGTCGGTGCCGGCGTAGCCCAGCACCGGGGCCGCCACCGTCCCCTGCGGATAGACGCGCCGCTGGTCGGACGAGAACGTGAAGCCCGTCAGGTTGCGCTTCGAGAGCGCGGCGGCGAGCTGCGGCGAGGCCTTCCGCTCGACGTACACGAAACCGCGGCTGCGGTCGGAAAGCTCCCGGTACACGCCGCGGAACGGGATCCGGAGCACCTTCGCCGCCACGCGGGCCTCGTGCCTCGGGTCGGAGATCTGCATCGGGTCGGCCACGACGTCGGTCGCCTCCTCGCCGATCGCGAGCGGGATCCCGAGCCGGTCGTAGATCGTGCCCCTGCTCGCGGGGAGCTGGAGATCGATCTTCGTCTGGCTCTGCGCCAGCCTCGCGAGCGACGAGGCGCGGATGGTCTGGATCCACGCCGCACGCGCGCCGAGCACGGCGAAGACGACGAGGATGACGAGGAGAAGGAGCCGGAGCCGCGAGTTGACGACCCGTGCCTTCAACGGCGCGGCGCCGAGAGATCGAGATAGGACGTGTTGCCCGCCGACGCCTGGATGAGGCCGAGCCGCCGCGCGGCCGCCTCGATCCGCGGCGCCGAGCTGGCGGCGGACAGCTCGGAGGCGAGCGCCTGGTTCCGGGCCTCCAGCTTCGCGCGCTCCTGATCGAGCTGCGAGACGGCGACGTGCGCGCGCAGCACGGCGACGTTGACCGCCACGACGCCGAAGAGAAGGAGCGCGAAAAGGATCATCCAGACGACGTGGGCGCGCACCCGGCGGTGCGTGAACCCGCGCCGCGAGCGTACGGAACGCGCCGGACGCCCCCCGGCAGGACGCGTTCCCCCCGGGCGCCGCCCGGGCGGGCGCCGCGCGCGCCGGCGCGGCGCCGGCTCGGCGACCTCGGCGGGCGCGAACCAGTCGACGGCCGCCATCAGGCCTCCTCCGCCCGGGTCTTGACCGCCGCCCGAAGCCGCGCCGACGCCGACCGCGGGTTCGCCGCGACCTCCGCCTCTCTCGGCCGGATCGGCCGACGCTGCAGCGCCCGGAGCTCGGGCTCGTGCCCGCAGACGCAGACGGGGAAATCGGGCGGGCAGGTGCAGCCGCGCTCCCTCTCGCGGAGGAACCGCTTCACGATTCGGTCCTCGAGCGAGTGGAAGGAGATGACCGCGAGGCGGCCACCGGGCCGGAGCATCTCCAGCGTCGCCGGCAGCGCGTTCGCGAGCGAGTCGAGCTCGTCGTTGACCTCGATCCGCAGCGCCTGGAAGACGCGCTTTGCCGGGTGTCCGTCACCGAAGCGCGCGGGCGCCGGGATCGCGGCCTTGATCGTGTCGACGAGCTCGCCGGTGCTCTCGAACGGCTGCTCGCGCCGGCGCCTGACGATCGCCCGCGCGATCTGCTTCGCGTACCGCTCCTCGCCGTAGCGGCGGAAGATCGCGGCGAGGTCGCGCTCCGACCAGGCGTTGACGACGTCGCTCGCGCTCGTCTCCTGCGTCGGGTCCATCCGCATGTCGAGCGGTGCGTCGGCGGCGTACGAGAAGCCGCGCTCGGGCCGATCGAGCTGCATGGAAGAGACGCCGAGATCGAGCAGGATCGCGTCGGCGCGGACGCCGTTCTGGGCGAGCTGCGGCAGGACGACCCCGAAGTCGCCCCGCAGGAGCCGGGAGTTGACGGGAATTCGCTTCGCGAGCCGCTCGAAGTAGGTGCGGGCGGTCGGATCGCGGTCGACCGCGATCAGTTTCCCCTTGCCGCGCAGGTCGGCGGCGAGGATCGCGGCATGCCCCCCGGCGCCGAAGGTCGCGTCGACTACGGTCTCGCCCGGCTCCACGGCGAGGCAGGCCCGCACCTCCTCCGCAAGGACGGGGACGTGATCAGCTTCCCTGGGCTGCAAGACGTTCGGCAACATCCTCAGCACTCCCTTCGACCTCGGCGAGCTCGCGCTTCCAGGCGGCGCGGTCCCAGATCTCGAGGTGGTCGTTGACCCCGGCGACGACGACGTCGCGGCCGAGCTTCGCGTGTGCGAGCAGCGCGGGCGGGATGCTCACCCGCCCCTGCCGGTCCGGCGTCGTCTCGCTCGCGCCGGAGAAGAAGTGGCGGTGCATCCGCCTGCCCTCCTGGGTGAGCGGGTGCAAGGTGGCGAGGGTGGAGTCGCGGTAGCGCTCCCAGGCGTCGGGGGTCCAGGCGTAGAGGCAGCCGTCGAAGCCGCGCGTGACGACGATCCCGTCCTCGAACGCCCGCCTGAACTTCGCCGGCAGCGTGAGCCGGTTCTTGTCGTCGATCGTGTGCTCGTACTCACCTAGGAGCATGGGGCCGCTCTCTCCCTATCCCACCACTGTGCTCCACTATAACCCACATCTCCCCACAAGTCCACACCTCTCGGACCACGCCGAGGCGGGCGTCCCACGGGAGGCCGTCGGACTAGAGGCTCGCTTCGGCGGCCCGGAGGCGGGCCGCGAGGGTGCGCAGGAGCGCCAGCGCGCGCGCCGGCTCCGCGCCGAGGAGCTTCACGAAGCCGCTGCGGTCGATCGTCAGCGCGAGCACCTCGCCGTCCGCGACGACGTCGGCCGAGCGTGGCGCCCCGTCGAGCAGCGCCATCTCCCCGAAGTAGTCGCCGCCGGCGAGACGCCGCGCGCGGGCGCCCGGCCGCTGCACCTTCGCGTGACCTTCGAGCAGGACGTAGAACGACCGGCCCGCGTCGCCGCGTCGCACGAGCGCGGCGCCCGGGGCGAACCGCCGGATGCGGGCGAGCTTGGCGATGCGCCGCAGGTGACGCTTCGGCAGGCCTGCGAAGAGCGATACCTCCTCGAGCGCGCTCAGCCAGTCGTGTGCCGTCTCGCTCCGGCCGGAAGGCGCCAGGAGCGCCGCCTCGGCGGCCGAGCGTGCGGCGAGCTGACTCATGAGCAGACCCTATCGCGCCTCATCCGGCGTGTACATCGTCGCCGGCGAGCTGGTGGCCGTAGGCGCCGCGGCCCGTGAGGACTGCGGCGCCGCACTGCGCCCCGAGGGCCACGGCCTCGTCCACCGGCTTCCCCAGCGCGAGCCCGTACGTGAGCCCGGCGGCGAAGCAGTCGCCGCAGCCGTAGGCGTCGGAGACCGGGCCTGGCAGCGGCGCGGCGCGGAACGGCCCACCGGGACGGATCCAGCCGCCGAGGGCGCCGGCCGTGGTGACGACGATGGGGGGCTCCGGGTCGAGCTCGCCGGCCTCGAACCGCTCGGCGGCGTCCTCCCCACTGCCGACGAGGACGTCGACCTCCACCCCGCCGCGCCGCAGCGTCGAGAGCTCACGGGAGGTGGCCACGAGCACGGGGCAGTGGCGTGCCGCCCGCAGCGCGGCGACGTCGCCGCTGACGAAGTAGGCGGCGGCGCACCGCCGGAGCTCCTCCCAGGGCAGCGAGCCGTCCTCGCCCGAGGGCAGGAGCTTCTCGCCGAGCACGGTGATCGTCCGCTCGCCTGCCTGGTCGACGTGGGTGAGCGCGCGGCGCTGCGTGCCGGGTGCATGGCCCGCGTGCACCGTGACGCCTCTCGCCTGCAGCTCCTCGCGCGAGCGGCGCCCGAGCTCGTCGTCGGCGAGGGCCGTGAAGAGGAGGCACGTCGCGCCGAGGTTGGCGAGCTGGACGGCTGCGACCGCCCCGCCTCCGGCCGGCTCCTCCCACGTCTCGAGCGCGTGCACGATCTCGCCCGGCGCGGGCACGTGGTCGACGCGCGCGAACTCCACCCACTCGACGTGCCCGACGACGGCGACGCTCAACGGGGTTTCCGAAGGAGGGGGCTCGTGGGGGAACCATGGGTTCCCCCACGCTTGTCGACGTGCCCGACGACGGCGACGTTCATGGCCTCACATCTTGAACCCCGACTACGTTTCACTCCACGGTGAGCGGCGTGCCTCCCTTCGAGCGGTTCTACGAGTGCCACAAGGGCGAGGTGCTCGCGTTCCTGCGCCGGCGGGCCGGCCGCGACCGTGCCGACGACCTCTTCCAGGAGACGTTCCTCCGTGCGCTGCGCGCGTACGGCCGCCTCGAGCACGCCGAGCACCTGCGCGCGTGGGTGCTCACGATCGCCGCGAATGCCGTGGTGGACGCGGCGCGGCGCGAGCGACCGACCGCGGAGCTCGCGGCGGAGCCGGTCGCCGAGGACGAGCGCCCCGCCGTCGAGGAGCTCGCGCCTCTGACCGACGACCTGCCGCCGAAAGAGCGCGCGGCGGTTGTCCTCCGCTACGGCTACGACCTCGACTACGACGCGATCGGCGCCGCCCTCGGCTCGAACGGGCAGGCGGCGCGACAGGCGGCCTCCGCCGGAGTGCGACGGCTGCGCAAGGAGAAGGAGCAGAGATGACCTCGGTCCCGACCGTCCTCGACGAGCGTTTCCGCGCGGCCGCGGCCGCATCCGGCGAGCTCGACGTCGCCTACGACGTCCTCGACGACACCCCCGTCGGGCCGTTGCTCGTCGGCGTGTCGGAGCGCGGGCTCTGCCGCGTCGGCTTCGACCCCGAGCCCGACGCCGAGCTCGAGCGGCTCGCCCGCCGCTTCGGCCCGCGTGTCCTGCGCTCGCCGCACGCACTCGACCGCGTGCGCAGGGAGCTGGACGAGTACTTCGTCGGCCGGCGGCACGCGTTCGACCTGGAGCTCGACCTGCGCGCCACGCCGGAGTTCCACCGGCGCGTGCTCGCGCAGCTGAACCGGGTGGAGTACGGGCACACGACGACCTACGGCGCGCTCGCGGCCGAGGTCGGCGCCCCGCGCGCGGCCCGTGCCGTCGGCACGGTCATGAACCGGAACCCGCTCCCGATCGTGCTCCCCTGCCACCGCGTCGTCGGCGCGAACGGCAGCCTGACCGGTTACGGCGGCGGCCTGGAGCGCAAGGAGTGGCTGCTGCGGCTCGAGGGCGCGCTCCTCTAAGCCGCCGGGACGTGTCGGAGCTTGTAGCCGACACCCCAGACGTTCACGACCCAGCCCGGTAGGCCGGCGGCGGCGAGCTTCCGCCGCACGCGGGAGGCGTGCGACTCCAGCGTCCGGGTCGGGACGTACGTGCGGAAGCCCCACACGTCGCGCAGGAGCTGCTCGCGCGTGAAGACGCGGTCGGGGTCGGAGGCGAGCTTGACGAGGAGCTGGAACTCCTTCGCCGACAGCTCCACCTCCTGCCCGCGCACGGCGACGCGGCGGGCGGCGCGGTCGACGGCGAGCGGCCCGACCTCGACGAGCTCGACGCGCGGCGGGCAGCGTCGCAGCAGCGCGTGGATCCGCGCCAGCAGCTCCTCGTACACGAACGGCCGCGCGAGGCAGTCGTCGGCACGGGCGAGCGCGCGCACGCGGGCGGCGGGGTCGGCGCTGCCGAGCACGATCACGGGGCAGTCGGGGACGACTCCGCGGTCGAGCGCCTCCGCGTCGCCGAGCACGAGGACGTCGGGGTCCGCCGCGCGCGGCAGCTGCTCGGCCCGCTCGCAGGAGACGACGTCGAAGCCGTCGTTGCGGAGCTGCCGCTCGAGGAAGCCGCGAACGGCCGGTTCCGGCTCGGCAAGGAGAAGCGCGGTCATGACACCGAGGCTAGGCACGGAGGCCCGACTCCGCCAGATGTCCTTTCGCGCGAAAGCGTGACGAACGCTCTACAGGCGGCCCGAGCGGACGACGCCCCAGAGGAGCCAGAGCCCCAGCACGGTCGAGAGCACGAAGCCGAGGATCGAGATCACGTTCACGCCGAGGACGTGCGGGCCGCCCTTCGCGAAGATCCCGATCAGGCTCGAGCCGATCAGGCCGCCCACCACGATGAGCGCGATCACGAGCCGGTTCAGCGCGGCGTCGAGCTTCTGCATGAACTCGTCGAGGCCCTTGTGCACGAAGCCGACCTCGATCTGCCCGTCGCGGATCTCCTCCATGAAGTCGTGAAACTGGTGGGGCGCCTCGGCGATCACCTGCGCGTAGCGGAACGCCTCCCGCCGCGCACGCCGCGCCACGCGTTCCGGCCGGAAGCGCTCGAGCATGAGGTCGCGCGCGTAGGGCCGCGCCACCTCGAAGACGTTGAAGTCCGGATAGAGCTCCGCGCCCACCGAGCCGAGCGTCGCGATCGCCCGGTCGAGCAGGAGGAAGCGCGCCGGCAGGTGGAGGTTCATCGAGTAGATGAGCTGGAAGCCCTCGCGGATGACCTGGATCGGATCGATCTCGCTGAGGTTCGCGCCGTAGTAGCGGTAGTAGAGCTCGCGCAGCTCGGCGAGGAACTCGCCCTCGCGGTCCTTCGGGTAGCGGACGCCGAGGTCGGCGAGACGCCTCGGCAGCTGGTCGATGTTCTCGTTCGCGGCGTCGATGAAGAGGCCGGTCAGCTTCGACATGTCGTCGTCGGTGAGCGTCCCGACGGCCCCGAAGTCGACGAGGCCGATCGTCCCGGCCTCCTGCGGCACGAGGATGTTCGCCGGATGCGGGTCGCCGTGGAAGAAGCCGTGCCGGAAGATCATGGCCATCCACGCCTCGGTGATCCGGTAGGCGAGCTCGCGCCGCGCCTCGAGCGTCGTCCGCGCGAGGTCGACGTCGGCGAGCTGGATGCCGTCGATCCACTCGAGCGTGAGAACGCGCGGCCGCGTGTACTGCCAGTAGACCTTCGGGACGCGGACGTGCGGATCGCCAGCGAAGTGGCGGTGGAAGTTCTGCGCGTTGCGCCCCTCCTGCCGGTAGTCGAGCTCCTTCCGGATCGAGCGCGCGAACTCGTCCACGAGCTGGCGGGTGTCGACGAAGTCGAAGGCCCGGATCCGCTCGCGGGCGAGCCGCGCGGCCTGGTAGAGGAGCCCGAGGTCGGCCTCGATCTTGCTCGGCGCACCCGGCCGCTGCACCTTGACCGCGACGCGGCGCCCGTTCGGCAGGGTCGCCTTGTGCACCTGGCCGATCGACGCGGCGGCGACCGGACTCGGATCGAAGTCGAGGAAGAGCCGCTCGAGCGTGTTGCCGAGCTCCTCCTCGATGACCCGCTCCGCCTGCTCGAACGGGAAGGGGCGCACGTCGTCCTGCAGCGCGCGCAGCTCGACGACGATGTCGGGCGGAACGACGTCGGGCCGCGTCGAGAGGAGCTGGCCGAACTTGACGAAGGTGGGGCCGAGCTCGTCGAGCAGCTCGCGAAGGTGCTGGCCGCGCGCCGAGGACGCCGCATGCTCGGCGGCCACGCCGGCGAGGCGGTCCTCGGCGGAGCGGCCCGGCAGCAGATCGCTGAGCCTGTGCGCCTCGAGGAAGTAGCCGAAACCGTGACGCACCATGACCTGCGCGATCTCCGACAGGCGGCCGATGCTCCTCGTCCTCGTGCTCACGCCGACAGGCTACGCGGCGCGGAGGTTGGTGTCAGGCCGCCGTGCGGCGGCGGGGCTCGCGTCTGCGGGTCCACGGGCCGGGCGGGACGAGCAGCGACTCGGCGTGGAGGTAGGCGAGCCCGACCGCGGGCAGGTCCGAGAGGCGCTCGACGCAGACGTAGCGGCGCCGCCACTCCGGGAAGAACTTGCGGTTGAAGGCGTAGAGGCGCTCGAGCTGGAAGACGTTGTCGGCGAGCAGGAGCACGCGGCGGACGAGCCGGTCGACGGGCGTCGTCACCCGGTCGGGAGCGAGGAAGTCGGTGAGCGCGCAGAAGTTGAGCGACAGCTCCCGCGCGTCCTGTTCCCGGGCCCAGGCGAGCGTCTCGACGACGAGAAACTCCGTGAGGCCGTTCGGCGCGCTCGAGCGGCGGCGCATCGCGCTCAGCGACCAGCCCGCGCCGGCCGGCGCCGGCGCCAGGTGGAGGAAACCGCCGAGCCGGCCGGAGGAGTCCTCGGCGAGCGCGAGCACGGTACCCGGGACGTGGAGGTCGTCGATCGCCATCGAGAAGCCGCGCTCCGGCTGGCCGCGGAGCCAGGCCGAGCTGACCTCCGCGAGCTCGGCCCCGAGCGCGGGCGAAGCCTCGTCGGCGGCGACCACGCGGAACGAGTAGCCGGCCTTGCGCAGGCGCGAGACCGATTGCCGCACCTTGCGGATCGCGCGCCCTTCGAGCGAGAACTCCTGCGGCCGCAGCACCGCCTCCTCCCCGATCGGCACCGGCTTGAGGCCGAGCGCGCGGTAGCGGTCGAGCTGCGCGCTGGAGGCGCCCACGACCGCGAGCCGCCAGCCGTGGCCGCGCACGACGCGCCGGAGCTCCGCGAGGAGCTCGTCGATCTCGGCGTCGTCGCCGACCGGGTCGCCGCTGACGAGCGCCGTCCCCGCCACCACGCGATACGCAAGGAAGGCGCGGCGCGACGGCGAGAAGAGGTAGCTCTTGTCGCGGCGCAGCGCGAAGAAGGAAAGGCTGTCGCGGCCGTAGGCCTCCACGAGCGCGCGCGCCGCCCGGCGCTCCCCCACCGTCTGCGCGACGGCCTGGCCGAACGGGCGCAGCCAGAAGTAGAGGGCGAGGAAGCCGAGCGCCAGGGCGAGACCGAGGAGCGCGTCGCCGCTCCGGTGGGAGAGCTCCACTCCACGCAGCTCCTCCCCGCCCACGAGCGCCGCGATGCCCGCGAAGGCGGCGCCGAGACCGAGCAGCGGCCGGACGCTGGCCGGGTCTCCCGGCACGTCGAAGCGGCGGCGCCAGTGCACCAGGCACGCGAGCAAAAGCAGCGAGACCGCCGCCTCCTCGAAGTCCAGCCCCTTCGCCAGGTGCGCGACGGCGGAGGCGACGACGGCCGCCACGGCGAGCTGCCAGGCGCGCCGGCGGCGCCTCGCGAGCGAGCGCGAGAGCCAGATCAGGCCGATCCCGAATGCGACCGTGAGCACCCGGGCCGCCTCCGGCCAGCCCGGCGGCAGGATGCCCTGGACGACCTCCAGCCGGTTCGCCATCTCCGGCGTCAATGCCGAGACGAGCCCGATCACGCCGACGGCCGCAGCGCTCCAGGCGAGCAGCCTCTCGGCTCCTGGCGGCCGCGAGATCACGCGCGGAGGGTACAACGTGATCATGAGGGATCTCGGAGAGCCCCTTGCGCCGCCCGAGCCGGAGGCGATCCGGATCCCGCTGCCGCGCTGGGTCACGGGGCTATTGAGCCTCGTCGCGATCGGCCTCGTCCCGTGGATCGTCTATCTGACCGTCACCCTCCCCTCGCGGCACGTGACGTCCCACTACGACCTCGCCTGGGTCGGCTTCGACGTCGCGCTGACGGCGTCGTTCGCCGCCACGGCCTGGGCGGCCTTCCGCGGCTCGCAGTGGCTCGTGCCGCTCGCGGCGGTCACGGGGACGATGCTGGTGTGCGACGCCTGGTTCGACGTCGTCACCTCCCAGAGCGGCGGCGAGATGTGGGAGGCGGTGGCCGAGGCGGCGCTCGCGGAGCTGCCCCTCGCGGCGGTGTGCGGGTTCATCGTCTACGACGCCGAGACGTTCCTCGCCGCGACCGCGAACCGCTTCAGGCGCTAGGCGGCCGGCGGCAGGTCGGGCGGCGGCCCCTGCTCGAGCAGGCGCAGGCGGTGCTCGAGCTGGGCGACGCGGAGCTCGAGCTCGTCGAGCTCGTCGCGCGTGACGAGGTTCAGCTCGTCGGCGATCGCACGGAGCGCTGACAGGGCGCTCTCCGACAAGCGCCCGCGGGTGCCGCGCACCCGGCCGGGCAGCTCGGCGGCGAGCTCCTCGAGCGTCTCGAGGAGCAGCCGGCCGCTACCGCGCGCGGCCATGCGGCCTCGAGCGCCGCCGCTGCCGCCGCTTCTCGCGCCGCGCCTGGGCGGTGGCCGGCTCCGGCGTGACTGCGTCGACCAGCCTCGGCGTCGCCTCGGCGGCGAGCGCCGCCTCCGACTCCTGCAGCGCGAGCGTGCCCGGATCGAGCGCGGGGCCGCCCTTCGGCCGCCACGGCCTGCGCCGCGCCGGCAGTCCGCCGTCCGGCTCCGAGCCGCCCTCCTCGCTCGCACGCTTGCGCCTCGCGTACTCCGGCTCGCGCTCCTTCCAGATCGTGAGCAGCGGAGCCGCGAAGAAGATCGAGGAGTAGGCGCCCGAGGTGACGCCGACGATCAGCGCGAAGGCGAAGTCCTTGAGCGTCGCGCCGCCGAGGATCTCGAGGCAGATGATCGGCAGCAGGGTGATGAAGGTCGTGGCCAGCGAGCGCCTGATCGTCTCCCACAGCGAGACGTTGGCGATCGTCGCGAACGGCGAGCGCCGCATCAGCGGCACGTTCTCCCGGATGCGGTCGAAGATGATGATCGTGTCGTAGATCGAGTAGCCGAGCACGGTCAGGACCGCGGCCACCGTCGCCACCGACACCTCCTTCCCGACGAGCGCGTAGACGCCCACCGTGACGGCTATGTCGTGCAGCATCGCGAGAATGACGGGCATCGCGAACTTGAAGTCGAACCTGACCGCGATGTAGATCGTGATCAGGAGTAGCGAGACGACGATCCCGTAGATCGCGTCGATCGCGATCTGGTGCCCGAACGTCCCGGAGACGTTCTTCACCCCGGTCTGGTAGGCGCTGCGGTTGCTCTTGAGCGCCTGGAGGAGGTTCGACTGGTCGGCGCTCTTCAGCGCCTCGGTCCGCACCTGCCAGTCCGTGAACTTGCCGCCCACGGCCTTGCCCGCGCCCTGGACCACCGCGCCACGCTGTCCCTGCTGCGCGAAGAACGACTGCAGCGACCCCGTCGAGTACGCCTGCCGCGTCTTGAACGTGATCTGCGTCCCGCCCTTGAAGTCGATTCCGAGGTTGAGCCCGCGCACGCCGAGCGAGACCATGCCCGCGAGGATCACGACCCCCGAGAGCGCGAACCACACGTAGCGGCGCCGCATGAAGTCGATCTGCAGCCACTTCGCCGTCTGCTGGCCGTGCGCGCCCATGAAGCGCGGGTTGTCGAACCAGCGGAAGCCGCTCAGGAGACCGAGCAGCGCGCGCGTCGCGGCGACCGCCGTGAGCAGCGAGATCACGGTGCCGATGAGGAGCATGAGGGCGAAGCCCTTCACGTCCGCGACGGCGATCAGGAAGATGACCATCGCGGTGATCACGGTCACGACGTTCGCGTCGAGGATCGTGTGGAAGCCCTTGCCGTAGCCGGCGGAGATCGCCGCCCGTACGGAGCGGCCGGCCCGCACCTCTTCCTTGATCCGTTCGAACACGACGACGTTCGCGTCGGCCGCGACGCCGATGGTGAGGATGAGGCCGGCGAAGCCGGGCAGCGTGAGCGTCACGTTGAAGAGGAGGATCGCCGCGTAGTAGAGGAGCCCGTAGATCGCGAGCCCGATGACGGCGACGAGCCCGAGGAAGCGGTACAGGAGGAGCAGGAAGAGCGCGACGATGGCGAGACCGGCGACCGCGGCCCAGATCGCCTGGTGGAGCGAGCTCTTGCCGAGCGTCGCCGAGACGTCCGTGCGCTCGATCGGCACGAACGTGTACGGCAGCGAGCCGCTCTTGAGGACGAAGGCGAGGTTCTGCGCCTCCTTCAGCGTCGGCGTCTGGATGGTGGCGCCGCCGACGATGCCGTCCTGGAGCTGCGAGTTCGTGTAGTCGATGTAGGGCGTCGACTTCAGCACGCCGTCGAGGACGATCGCGTTGTGCCCGGCGAGGCTGTTGATGACGGTCTGGTCGTGGTTCCCCAGCTGGCCCTTGAGGCCCGCGTTCTGGCGGCCTCGGTCGTACTCCGCCTTCGTGATCCGCTGGAACTCGTGCGCGCCGTGGCTCGTGAACTGGAGCAGCACCACCGGCTGGCCGGTGTTCGGATCCGGCTGGGCGCTGATGCCCGACTCGACGAGGTCGTTCCCGGTCAGCTGCGGCGGGCCGTTCGGCCGGCCCGGGTAGTACTTGAACAGGTACCAGTACTTACCGCTCTGCGAAGTCCCGTTCGACCCCGCTCCGAGGCAGCTCCCGCTCGAGAACGTGCAGGAGACGGCGAGCCGGTGCGCCGGCACCGCGAGGATCTGGGTGTTCGCGGGCTGCTTGCCGTTCTTGTAGGGCAGCAGCAGCTGGTGGAGGTTCGGGGCAGGGCCCTGGAGGACCGCGTGATAGGTCGTCGTCTTCGTGACCTTCTTGCCCTTGACCTTGGTCGTGACCTTCTTCGAGACGGCCTTGAAGAGGTAGTAGGCGGACGGCGTGCCTTTCTTGGCCTCCTGCTGCAGCGAGCTGAGCAGGCTGTACAGCGAGGGCGAGGGCGCGGGCTGCCCTCCGTTCACGGTGGGGGCCGCGAGGCTCGTCTCGAAGTCGAACATGTAGAGCTTGCCGGTGGTGCCGATGATCTGCGCGGCCTTCGCGGGATCGTGGACGCCCGCGAGCTGGATCACGATCTCGTTCCCGCCCTGGACGGCGACGTTCGGCGAGGTCACGCCGAGGCTGTCGACGCGCTTGGTCATGATCTGCTGGGCCGTCTGCATGCCCTGGGGCGTGAGCTGCTGCCCGGTGTCGGGGACGGCGCGCAGCACGACCTCGAGCCCGCCCTGCAGATCGAGGCCGAGCGTCGGCTTCTTGTACGCCGGCGAGCCGGGGACGGCGAGCAGCACCGCGCCCACGAGCGCGACGGCGATCGCACCCATCAAGAGGAGATAGTTGCGACGTTCTCTCACGAAGGAACCTTCAAGACCGCGGAACAGGTTAGCCGCGCTTCTTCTCCTTCGATGCGTCGCGCTCCTCCGAATCGGGCGCGTCGTCGTCGTCGAAAGCCGAGCGCCAGCGGTCGCCGTCCTCGTCGGGCTGAGACTCCCCGGCCTCGGGCTCCTCGCCCGGCTCGGGCTCCCGCGTGACGCCCGCGATAGCACGGCGCGCGACCTGCACCTCGGTCCTGGGGGCGATCTCGACCGTGATCCGGTCGTCGTCGATCCGCGCGACGGTGCCGTAGATCCCGCCTGCGGTGAGCACCTCGTCGCCGACGCGCAGGTCGCTCAGCATCTGCTGCTGCTGCGTCTGCCGCTTCCGCTGCGGCCGGACGACGATCAGCCAGAGCAGCAGGAACGCGACGATGATGATCAGGAAGAACGAAGACCCGCCGCTGCTCGCTCCGATCATCACTCGCCGACTCCCTTCGCTCGCCGGAGCGCCTCGTCCTTCCACGCGAGGAACTCGCCGCGCTCGATCGCCCGCCGCGCGGCGGCGACGAGATCGAGCAGGAACCGCAGATTATGCAGGCTGAGCAGGCGCAGCCCGAGGATCTCCTGCTGGTTGACGAGGTGGCGGACGTAGGCCCGGCTGAAGCGCGAGCACGCAGGGCACGGGCACTCGTCGTCGAGCGGGCGCCCGTCCCGCGCGAAGCGGGCGTTGCGGAGGTTGAGCCGCCCCTCTCGCGTGAGCGCGCTGCCGGTGCGCGCGGTGCGGGTCGGGAGGACGCAGTCGAACATGTCCACACCGCGGGCGATCACCTCGAGCACGCCCTCGGGATCGCCGATCCCCATGAAGTAGCGGGGCTTCTCCTCCGGCAGCAGCGCGGCCGCCTCGGTCGTCGCCTCGAACATCGGCCGGCGGTGCTCCCCCACGCTGAGCCCTCCGATCGCGTAGCCGTCGAAGCCCAGCGCCACGAGGTCCTCCGACGAGCGGCGCCTGAGCCCGCCGTCGAGACCCCCCTGCGTGATCGCGAAGCGGAGCTGGCCGGGGGCGCGCGGCAGGTCGCGCTGGCGCTCGGCCCACGCGGTCGTCCGGCGCACGGCCTCCTCGAGCTCGGCGCGCGGGACGCCGGCGGGCGGGCAGATGTCGAGACACATGGCGACGTCCGAACCGAGCAGCTCCTGCACGCGGGCCGAGAGCTCCGGCGTGAAGCGCTCGGTGCTCCCGTCGTAGACCGAGCGGAACGTGACCCCGTCGTCGTCCGTCGCGAGCAGCGTGTCGCGGAGCGAGAAGACCTGGAAGCCGCCCGAGTCGGTCAGGATCGCGCCGTCCCAGCCCATGAAGGCGTGCAGGCCGCCGAGCTCGGCGACGAGGTCCTCTCCCGGCCGGAAGTGGAGGTGGTACGCGTTCCCGAGCACGATCTCGGCGCCGAGGGCGCGGAGCTCGTCCGGGTCGACGGACTTGACGGTCGCCTTGGTGCCGACGGGCATGAAGGCGGGCGTCCGCACCTCCCCGTGCGCGGTGCGGAGGAGCCCCGCGCGGGCGGAGCGGTCCCGGGCCGTGACGGTGAAGGTCTCCCTCACGGGGCGAGCGTAGTGGGGACCCGTTTGCCCCCCGTCCAGCCGGGTAAGATCGTAGTGCGATGGCAAGCTGGGGCGCACTCGGACGCACGCCGTACTTCTTCTCCGCCCGGCGCTCGTTCCGCGAGGAGCGGCTCCTCTCCTACATCCGCCGGGAGCACCGCCGCGGCCGACACCTCGCCGACATCCTCGAGGATCCCTACGTGCGGCGCTGCGGCTCGAGCGAGTTCGTCTGGGCGACGCTGCGCGACACGCCGCTGCTCGAGCTGCTCGAGTCCGACTGCCGCGAGGCGATCCGGCAGCACATCGCGGCCGTCTCGCAGGCCGGGTAGCCGCCCGCCCGCCTCCGGCTGCGGCGCGTCCGGTATACGTTCCGTCGAGACCGCGGCGAGCCAACCGTTCACCCCGCTGCTCGTCTCATTCGGAGAAGGAGCACCCCCGCCATGAGCCGATTCCGCCCGACAGAGGGACCGACCTCCGAGATCGCGGCGGCGATCGAGGAGGCGCAGCATGTCGCGGGAGCGCTGCGCGAGAACATCGGCATGGTCGTCCGCGGCAAGGCCCCGGAGATCAAGCTCGTCGTCGCGGCCTTCACGGCGGGCGGCCACGTCCTGCTCGAAGACGTGCCCGGCACCGCCAAGACGGTGCTCGCGCGCGCGATGGCCGGCTCGATCGAGGGGGCCGTCCCGTCGCGCGTCCAGTGCACGCCGGACCTGCAGCCGCTCGACATCACGGGCCTCTCGATCTACGACCAGCCGACCCGCTCCTTCGTCTTCCGGCCCGGCCCCGTGTTCGCGAACATCCTTCTCGTCGACGAGATCAACCGGGCGATGCCGAAGACCCAGTCGGCGCTGCTCGAGGCCATGGCCGAGGGTCAGGTCACCGTCGACGGCGAGACGCGCAAGCTCGAGTCGCCCTTCCTCGTGCTCGCGACCGAGAACCCGCTCGAGCACGCGGGGACATTCCCCCTCCCCGAGGCGCAGCTCGACCGCTTCTACATCCGCATGCGCCTCGGCTACCCGTCCCTCGAGGACGAGGTCGACATCCTCGACGCGCAGGTGGTCCGCCACCCGCTCGCCAACCTGAAGCCGGTGACGACGCTCGAGCAGGTGCGCCGGCTGCAGCGGTCGGTCGAGCACGTCTACGTCGCACCCTCCCTGCGGCGCTGGATCGTGTCCCTCGTGGCGGCGACGAGAGAGCTCGAGGCGTCGCGGGTCGGAGCGTCCGTCCGCGGCTCGCTGACGCTCGACCGCCTCGCCCGCGCCTGGGCCCTGCTCGGCGGCAGGCACTACGTCGTGCCCGACGACGTCGAGTTCCTGTTCCCGTTCGTGATCGACCATCGCCTGATCCTGCGGCCGTCCCTCAACGGCGGCACGAATGTCTGGAAGGCCTGCCTCGAGCGGGCACCGCGCCCGGGCTCCTAGCGCGCGATGAGCTCCTCGTCGCTGCTGGAGCTGGAGCCGCACGTCAGGATCATCGGCTCTCTGTTCGGAAGCGCTGCGAGCCGGCGCCGGGGGCAGTCCGACGACGTCGTGAGCGGCCGCCCGTACCAGCCGGGGGACGACGTGCGGCGCATCGACTGGGCGACCTCGGCCCGGCTCTCGGCGCTGCGGGGCGAGGACCACTTCGTGGTGCGCGAATCCTACGGCGAGGAGGCGCCGTTCGTCTGCTTCACGGTCGACCGCAGCCCGTCGATGGCGCTCTACCCGCGCGAGTACCCGTGGCTGCACAAGCCCGACGCGGTACAGCAGATCGCCGAGGTCGTGGCGCTGTCGGCCGCCCACTATCACTGCCCGCTCTCGTTCCTCGACGCCGACAGCTGGCGGCCGCCGTCCGCCTCGAACGAGCCGGACGGGCTCACCCGCCTGCTCGACGAGGGCGCCTACGACCGTGCCGGCGAGACGATCGAGTCGCTGTTCGGGCGTCTGCGCTCCGTCGAGCACATGCTGCCCGGCGGCAGCTTCGTCTTCTGCTGCTCGGACTTCCTCGAGGTCCCCTCGGAGCGGACGCTCGCCGCCGTCGTCGACGCCCAGTGGGAGCTCGTGCCCGTCGTCGTGCAGGATCCGCTCTGGGAGCAGAGCTATCCGGAGGCGGCCGCCGGGGTCTCGCTGCCCGTGTGCGACGGGGCCGGGAGGTTCCGCCTCCTGCGCCAGAGCCGGGCCGAAGTCGGAGAGCGGCGTCGGAGGCACGAGGCGCGGCTGAGACGGCTGGAGGAGCTCTTCACCGGCTACGGCTACCCGCCGATCGTCATCTCGGAGGTAGGCCCCGAGGCGCTCGCCGAGGCGCTGCTGAGCTGGAACGTGCGCCGGAGGCCGCTGCGGTGACCCGGCTCCGCCGCCCCCGCCCCTCGGCCTGGCTCCCCGTCGCCTGCGCGGCTCTGGTCGCGTTGCTCGCAGCCGGGTCCCTCGTGCTCGCCCTGCGCGGCAGCGGCGGGAGGCTGCCGGCCAAGGCGCCGGAGCCGTCGGCCACGGCGACGCTCTCGAGTCGCACCGTCCTCTTCGGGGACGCCGTGGACGCGAGGCTCGATCTCGTCCTGCCGCGGCGGCTCGCGGGGATCGCGTTCAAGGGGCACCCGAACTTCCGCCCCTTCCAGGTCGTGTCCACGCACGTCGACCGGGTCGAGCTCGGCGGCGGGCTCGAGCGGATCTCTCTTCTCTACGGCCTCGCATGCCTGTCCCGGCACTGCGTGGGCCCCGGCCCGGCCATGCGCGTGCAGTTCAGCCCGACGTCCGTCTCGATTCCCGGCGGCAGCCTGCGCGCGGTCTGGCCCTCGCTGCTCGAGGTCAGCCGCGCGCAGGACGTCTCCACGCCGGTCACGGACGGCCTCGACTCGGTCCCCGTGGCCGTACCGGGGCTGCGGCCGCGCCAGGCCGCCGACGAGGCCCTCATCGCCGCCGCCGCCTCGCTCCTCGTCCTGGGCGCGGCCTGGCTCTTCCTGCGCGGCAGGGCACGGCGACGTCTCGCGCTCGCGGCACGGCAGGGGTCCGTGCTCCAGACCCTGCTCGCCCGCGTCGAGGCGGGCCTGCCGGAGGACGTCCTCTACCGGCAGCGGCACTCCCTCGATGCGCTCGCGGTCGAGCTGCGCCACCTGCGTGTCAACGGCTCGCTCGCGGCGCGCGCCGAGCGTCTCGCCTGGGCGCCCGAGGAGCCGGATCCGGAGGAGATCCGGGACCTGTGCACGCAGGTGCGCCGGACGGTGAAGGCGTGACCGTCGCGGCCGCGTCCGTTCTCTCCGTGCTCGCGGCGGCGGCGGTGTTCGCGCTCGCCCGGCGGCAGGCGCGCGCACAGCTCCTGCCCATCGGCCCTGTCGGCCGTCTCGACGAGCGCCGCCGCCGAATCCCGGGGCGCATCCGCTACCTCGGCGCGCTCGCGCTCGTGACCGCGACGGTGGGAGTGCTGGCCTGGGCGGTCGACGGAGGGACGAGCCACCCGCCGGCCCTCCCCGGCGAGACCGTCCTCGTCATCGACCTGTCCGGCTCGATCACCACCCAGGGCAACAACGTGATCGCCCGGACCCTGGACGGCTTCCGCAACTACCCGCCCAACCGGCACGCCGCCGTCGTCTACTTCTCGTCGAGCGCCGCCCTCGGCTCGCCCCTCTCGACGCCGGCGGCCGACCTGCCGGGGCTCGCCCGCCTGTTCACGCCCGAGACGACCCGGAGCCGCGGGCCGTGGGGAGAGTCGTTCGACGGCGGCACGATCATCTCCCACGCCATCGCTCTCGCCCGGCGCGTCCTGATCCGGGCGCAGGCGCGTCACGGCCGCGTCGTGCTCCTGAGCGACCTGCAGGACAACCCCAAGGACCTGACGCGCCTGCACCGCCAGCTCGTGCTGCTCGCGGAGACCCACACGCGCTTCAACCTCATGCCGCTGCCGCCCACCCGCGGAAACCCGCTCTCGCTCGCACAGCTCAGCGCGCCGTACCGGGCGGTCTTCGGCGACCACATCATCGTCCCGAAGCCGTTTCTCGTGGCCGGGACCGACGGCCGGCCGCTCGAGCGCACGGCGATCCTCCGCGCGAGGTACCCGGCCCTCGCGCTGCTGCTCGCGCTCGTCCTCGGAGCATCCGCCCTCGCGGTGAGCTTCTTCCCGCGACTCGCCTGGAGGCTCGGATGACCCCCGGCGAGAGGAAGGCTCTGCTCGTCTGCGCGATCGTGCTCGCGCTCGTCTGCAGCGTGCTCTTCGCGCGGGCGGTGCTCGTCCGGCGCGCCGCCGACCTCGTCCGGGCGCAGGCCCGGGCGGCGCTCCTCCCCGCGCCGACCGCGCCGGCCTCCGACGCCGCCGAGCGCACCGTGCTCGGCTGGAGCGGCGGCACCGGCCAGCTGCGCTACTGGCAGGCGCTGCAGCGCTTCCGCCTCGTGACCGCCCAGGCGAGGCAGGCGACGCAGTACACGCTGGCCCCGACGTTGTCGCTCGTGTTCAAGCTCGAGTCGACCGAGAGCGCCCTCAGATCGGTCTTGGCAGCGGACGGCTCCGCCGCGCGCCGGTCCCGGCTCGAGGACATGCTCGGGCTCGAGTACTACTACGACGCGTTGCTGCACCGCGGCGAGGAGCCCGTCGAGCCCCAGCTCGAGCGACGGGCGGCCGCCGCGTTCCGGCTGGCGGTGCTGCTCGACGGCTCGAACGACGCCGCGAAGACGAACCTCGAGGTGCTGCTGCGGGAGCTGCAGGCGGGCCGCAGAGGGCCCACGAGCAAACAGCCGCCCGTGCCGGACACCTCGCGCGTCGACAACCTGATCCTGAACGCGAACGGCCTGCCGAGCATGAACGGCGCCGTGGGCCGCCGCGTCCACGGTGGCTACTGATGGTGCTGCTCCATCCGGGCGCGCTGTCCCTGCTCGCTCTGCTCGTGCCGCTGGCCGTCTTCGAGTGGCGACGCGTCCGCCGGGAGCGGAACGCCGCCCGAGCCGTCGGCCTCCGGCCCCAGCGGCTCTGGCGGGCGCTCGGCAACGGCGTCTGTGCGGCGCTCGTCGTCGCGCTCGCGGCCTTCGCCGCGAGCGAGCCGTCCCTGCGACAGACGAAGAGGGCCGCTTTGCGCGCAGACGCGGAGGTCTATCTCTTCGTCGACTCCTCCGCCTCGATGGACGCCGCCGCGTCGGCGGGCGCCCCGACGCGGCTGCAGCAGGCGCGGGGCGCGGCCGCAGAGTTCGCCCAGGCCATGCCCCCGGATCTGCCGCTCGGGGCCGGGGCGCTCCCCCAGTCTCCCCTCCCGCTGACCGCGCCGAACGGAGACCGGCAGCTGTTCCTCGCGGCGATCGACAACATGACGGTGCCCGGCACGCTGCCCGAGCACCTCTACGGCGGCCGCACGGCCACCGACTTCTCGAACCTGGCCAGCCTGGCCTCGACGCGCTTCTTCCTGCCGAAGACCCGCCGGCGGATCGTCGTCGTGTTCTCCGACGCCGAGGGCCCCTCGTTCGACACCGCCGCGACCGCCGCGAGCCTCAAACATGTCCACATCCACCTCGTCTTCGTGCGCTTCGGCACGTCACGCGACCGCATCTGGCTGCACTCACCGGGGCAGAAGCCGGTCATCGACACGAACTACGTCCCGGATCTGTCGGATCTGGGCGAGGTGAGGCTGCTCGCCGGCGAAACGGGTGGCGGCTTCTACGACCAGCGTCGCCTCGGCGCGGCGACCGCCAAGGTCGAGCGGCTCGCGGGTCACGGGCCGGACCGCCCCGGGGAGCCGCTCTCGGCCTTCGCCGATTCCCTCGCCCCGTACGCCGCGCTCGCCGCCCTGCCGCTCCTCGCCTGGCTGGCCGGTGCGCTCCTGCCGCTGACCGCGCCGCTCGAGGTGCTGTCCGGGCGTAGCCGCCGCGGGCGGGCTCAGCGCGCGAGCGAGGCCGCCTCGAACCAGGCGTAGATCCGGGCGGCCACAGCCGCGTCGGTCTCGGGATCGGGCGGGCCGCCGAGCTCGTGCTCGCGGATCCGGCCGAGCTCCGCGACGAGCGCGCGTTCCGGCGCGTTGCTGCCGAGCAGGGTCGCGATGCGGACGGAGTACGGCGCGAACTCCCCGAGCCGGGCATGCAGCTCGCGCTCGCCGCCGTCCCGCCAGAAGTCCCGCCACTCGTTGGCGCTGCGTGGCCTCACGGGTTGTGGCTCACCAGAAGCGTCGGCTCGCCTCCAGATCGGAGACGCGGATGATGACATGGTCGAACACGGCTAGAGGATGAGCATGGCGTCGCCGAAGGAGTAGAAGCGGTACCGCTCCTCGACCGCCAGGCGGTAGAGACGCCGAGTCTCCTGGACTCCCGCGAACGCCATCACGAGGGCGAGCAGGGTCGAGCGCGGGAGGTGGAAGTTCGTCAGGAGCGCGTCCACCCGCCGGAACTCGAAGCCGGGCGTGACGAACAGCTCGGTGCGCCCGGTGAGGGGGCCGCCGCGGGCGAGCGTCTCGAGCACCCGAACCGTCGTCGTGCCGACGGCGAGAACCCGCTCGGCGGCCCGGATCCGTTCCCACGCCTCGGGCTCGACCGCGTAACGCTCGCCGTGGATGCGGTGCTCGTCGAGCCGCTCCTCGGTCACGGGCCGGAACGTGTCGAGCCCCACGTGGAGCGCGACGCGGACGGGGTCGAGCCGCTCGAGGAGCTCGGGTGTGAAGTGGAGCCCGGCCGTGGGCGCCGCGGCCGAGCCGGCCTCGCGTGCGTACACGGTCTGGTAGCGGGAGGGATCTTCGAGCGGCTCCGTGATGTACGGCGGCAACGGCGTCTCGCCGCGCGGCTCGCCCTCGAGACGGACACGCCACCGTCCCTCGCCGAGGTGCTCGAGCAGCTCGAGGGGCCCGTAGCGCCGGCCGGCCCGCAGCCGCCGGGTCGGCCTCGCGAGCGCCTCCCAGGTGCCGTCCTCGAGCCGCTCGAGCAGCAGCACCTCGCCGCGCGGCGAGTCGATCGGAATCCGGGCGGGCACGACCTTCGTGTCGTTGACGACGACCAGCTCACCCTGCAGCTCTTCGGGTAATCCGCCGAATACGCGGTGGCGGACGGCGCCGGACGCACGCTCGTAGACGAGGAGCCGCGAGGCGTCGCGCCGCTGCGCCGGATGCTGCGCGATCAGCTCCGGAGGCAGCTCGTAGTCGAGCTCCGAGAGTTCCATCCGACGCGAGTTCTATCGTCGCCGCATGGACATGGACGCGATCGCAAGAGCGCAACAGCGGATCGAGGACGCCGCCGCCGGCCGCACCGACCCCGCCGCCGTCGACGCGGCGCTGGAGCGGGCGAGAAGCGCGGTCGAGGCGCTCGCCGCGACGACGGCCCGTTTCGAGGCAGGCCTGCCCGAGGCCATCCAGGACGGACTGCGCCAGCACTTCCGTCCCAGCGCCCGCCACCTGGCCGAGGTGCGGGGGCTGACGAACCAGGTCATCCGGCGGCTCGAGCGGATCGAGGGGGACCTCCTCGCCGAGCGGCACGCGCGGGTCGACGACCTCGCCCTGCTCGTCGACCTCGTCGCCTCCGGCTGGCGAAGCGTCGAGGAGCGGCTCGGGAAGCTCGAGCAGGGGCTCGCCCGCGACGGCGCGGTCGTCTACCGGCTCGAGAACCGTCAGGCCGGCTGACGCACCGGTAGCACGAGCACGAACCGGCTGCCGCGGCCGGGCTGGCTGTGCAGCTCGAGCCGCCCGCCCAGCGCGTTCGCGAGCTCCCGCGCGATCGCGAGCCCGAGCCCCGTCCCTCCGCCGTCGCCGGACCAGAACGGCCGGAAGATCCGCTCGACCTCCTGCGGCGAGATTCCCGGGCCGGTGTCGGTGACCGCAACGGTCACCTCGCCGTTGTGTGCACCGAGCCCGAGATCGACACGCCCGCCCTCGGGCGTCCAGCGGAGCGCGTTCGCGAGCAGGTTCGTGACGATCTGGAGGACGCGGTCGCCGTCGGTGACGAGCACGGCCCCCTCCCCGAGCTCGAGCTCGTAGTCGATGCCACGCGCCCGCGCCTCCTCCGCGAACGTCGCGTAGGCGCGCTCGCACAGGGCGCGCATGTCGACCTCCTCGTGCAGCAGTGCGAAGCGGCGCGCGTCGAGCTTCGCGAGGTCGAGCACGTCGCCCACGAGGCGCTCCAGCCGGAGCGCCTCCTCCGAGATCACCTCGAGCGAGCGCCGCCGTGACGCCTCGTCGTCGAAGACCTCCTCCCGCAGGGCGGCGACATGACCGCGGATCGCGGTCAGCGGCGTGCGCAGCTCGTGCGACACGGACATGAGGAAGTTCCGCGAGAGCTCCTCGGACTCCGCGAGCCTCGCCGCCATCTCGTCGAAGCGTGCGGCCAGCCGCTCGACCTCGCTGCCGCCGCTTCGCTCGGGGACCGCGACGTCGTAGTGGCCCGCCGCCACCTCGTCGGCCGCGGCCGTCAGCGCCTCGAGCGGTCTCGTGATCCGCCGCGTGAAGTAGATGACGAGCAGGAACACGACCGGGATCCCGATCCCGAACGCGAGCGCCAGCTCCCACACGAGCTGGAGCCAGCGGCTGCGCAGGGCCGACTCGGGCTCCGCGACGACGAGCGCCCCGGCCGTCCAGCCGGAGAGCTCGACCGCCTGCCCGACGCCGAAGTAGGACGTCCCGCCCACGCGGACGTCGAACGCCGGCGGCTTGCCGCCGAGGAAGACCGCGGCGGGAACGGCGCTGCGCGGAAGCTCGGGCAGCGGCCCGGCCAGCAGCGAAGCCCCCGGCACGACGGGTACCCAGAACACCTCGTTGACGCCGAGGGCGATGCGCAGGTTCCGAGAGGAGACGTTGCCGATGCCCACCTGCTGCCGGTAGAGCCGCACGATGCCGGCCGACTCCGCGCGGAGCTCCGAGGCCGCGTGCGTACGGGTGTAGCTCTGGAAGAAGCTGACCGCGATGAGCGTCGCGACGAGGCCCGCGAGCACGATGCCGAGCAGGAACAGCGCGGGCAGCCGGAAGCGCAGCGACCTGAGCATGCGCCCCTAGCCGGCGGGGGCGGGCGCCGGGCCGGCCTTGTAGCCGATCCCCCACACCGTGACGATCGGTGCGGCATCGCCGAGCTTCCGCCTGAGCTGGCGCACGTGCACGTCGACCGTGCGCGTGTCGCCGGCGAACGTGTAGCCCCACACGCGCTCGAGCAGCTGGTCGCGCGTGAGGACCATGCCCTTGTGGTCGAGGAGCTCCCAGAGGAGGTCGAACTCCTTCGGGGCGAGGCGGATCTCCCGGTCGCCGACGCGGCACTCGCGCCGGCCGGCGTCGAGCATCAGGTCGCCGTGACGGAGGACCCCGCCGTCGCGCTTCTCCTTGGTGGCGCTGCGGCGGAGAATGGCGCGCACGCGCGCGACCAGCTCGCGTGGGTTGAACGGCTTCGTGAGGTAGTCGTCCGCCCCAACCTCGAGACCGGCGATCTTGTCGAGGTCGTCGTCGCGCGCCGTCAGCATCAGGACGGGAAGCGTGCTCGTCGCGCGGATCCGCCTGCAGACCTCCATCCCGTCGAGGTCCGGCAGCATCAGGTCGAGGACGACGAGCGCCGGCTGCTCGGTGCCGACGAGGCTCAGCGCCTCACGACCGCTCGGGGTCATGCGGACGTCGAAGCCGTCCTTGCGCAGATAGGCGGCGACGAACGAGGCGATCGCCTGCTCGTCCTCGACCACGAGGATCGTCTGCGTCTCGCCGGCCACCGGCCTCAGCCTCCTCCCAGGCGACGGGTGACGCTCCGCGTGGGCAGCGAGCGGAAGGGGGCGCCGTCGACGGAGTACCACCCGTCCTTGCGCCGGTAGGCCGAGGAGCCCCGCAGCGTGACCTGCCCGAGGCCGCCGGCGAACAGGTAGACGCCGGCCCCGCGTACGACCACGCGATAGAAGCCGCCGATGGCCCGGAAGCGGAAACCGCTGCCGCTGTACTCGGTCCCGGGGAGGTTGTGCCACCGGACGGGCCTGGGGGGCGCCATGTCCACCCCGTGCGCCTGCGACCCGCCGCCGCCGCGAGCCGTGGCGAGGTGGTAGACGTCGACCCGTGCCTGCTGCGTGCCGGAGACGCGGCCGAGCACGAAGCCGTTCACCACGAGCGTGACGACCGCGTGCCCGTTCACGCCGCCGTCGCCCGCCGCCTTGCGGACGACGAGGAAGCCCGGCTTCGGCTTCGACAGCGCGGAGGCACCGGCCGGCGCCGCCGCGGGAAGCACGAGCACCGCGACACACACGCAGCTGAGCACGATCCGGCGCATCGGCGCTCCAGGGTACTCGCAGCCGCAGGAACGTCCGGCGCTTTCGAGAAGTTGTGTTGCCATGTCGGACGATCGCCTGCAGCGAAGCGCGGACCGGCTCGCCGCGCGAGTCGAGGCGCTCGCGGCGGCGCTGCGCGACGGCGGCGTACCGGCGGAGGCCTCGACCGAGCTCCTCTCGAGCGCCTCGGCGGCGGTCCTGCAGGCGCTCAGGCTCGAGCTACTCGTAGGTGTAGAAGCCGCGCCCGGACTTGCGGCCGAGTAGGCCCGCGTTCGCCATCGCGACGAGCCGCGCCGGGGGCGCCATCCGCGGCTCCCGCAGCTTCTCCCACAGCGCCTCGCTCGCGTGCACGTGCACGTCGACCCCCACGAGGTCGACGAGCTCGCACGGCCCCATCGGCCAGCCGGCGCCGTGCTTCATGCCGGCGTCGAGGTCGGCGGGGGTCACGCGCGCCTCGTCGAGCACGCGGACGCAGTCGTTGAGGAGCGGGATGAGGATGCGGTTGACGACGAAGCCCGGCGTGTCGTGGCAGCGGATCGGGTGCTTGCCGAGCCGCTCGCCGAGCGCGTAAGCGGTGTCGAACGCCTCGTCGGACGTCCGCTCGGCCCGGACGATCTCCACGAGCGGCATCAGCGGCGCGGGATTGAAGAAGTGCATCCCGACCACCCGCCCCGGCGTGCGGGTCGCGCCGGCGATCTCCGTCACCGACAGCGCCGACGTGTTCGTGGCGAGGACGGCGTCGGGCCGGCAGACGCGCTCGAGCTCCGCGAACAGCTCGCGCTTCGCGTCGAGCTCCTCCACGATCGCCTCGATCACGACGTCGCATTCCGAGAGCGCCGAGAGCTCCGTCGTCAAGGTCAAAAGACCGAGGTCGAAGGAGTCGATCTGCCCCTTCTCCACCTTGCGCGTGAGGAAGTGCTCGATCCGCCCGCGGGCCTTCTCCCCGAGCTCGCCGGTCACCTCCCGCCCGAGGGTCTCGAGGCCGGCCTCGACGGCGAGCTGGGCGATTCCCGCACCCATCGTCCCCAGCCCGACGACTCCCACCTTCATCTTGCGGAGCCTAGACGCGGCCCAGACTGCCGCGATCACGAGAGCTGCAGCCGAAGGCCAGAGCGTCCTCCCAACCCACCTGGAGCAGACCCTCCTCACGCGGTGGTCGAGCCGCCACGGCGCGGCCTCGCCTCTTCGCTCACGCAGCGGAGCGTAGAGTCGCGCGGGTGGAGGTACGCGAGGGCACCGTCCCCTTCCGGCTCGACGGCGAAGAGGCGCAGACCTGGTACCGGGTGAGCGGCGAGCTGCGTCCCGGCGACCTCGAGGCGCCCGCCCCGCTCGTGGCGCTGCACGGCGGCCCGGGTGCCACCCACGACTACCTGCTCTCGCTCACGGATCTCGCCGACGGCCGGGCCGTCGTCCACTACGACCAGATCGGGAACGGGCGCAGCACCCACTTCCCCGGCCGCGGCGCCGACTTCTGGACGGTCGACCTCTTCGTCCGCGAGCTGCACAACCTCGTCGACGCGCTCGGCATCGCCGGCCGGCATCACGTGCTCGGCCAGTCCTGGGGCGGCTTCCTGGCGCAGGAGTACGCCTTCACCCGGCCGACCGGGCTACGCGCGCTCGTCCTCGCCGACACGGCCGCCTCCTGGGCCGACTTCGCCACCGAGGCCGGCAAGCTCCGCGCGCAGCTCCCCGAGGACGTGAAGGAGACCCTGGACCGGCACGAGGCTGCCGGCACATACGACGACCCGGAGTACATGGAGGCCTGCCTCGTCTTCTACTCGCGGCACGTCTGCCGGATCGAGTGGCCGCCCGACGTGGCCGCCTCCTTCGAATGGCTGGAGCGCAATCCCACCGTCTACCGGACGATGAACGGGCCGAGCGAGTTCCACGTCATCGGGTCGTGCAAGGACTGGCAGAGCAAGGACCGGCTCGGCGAGATCAGCGTGCCGACGCTCATCGTCTCGGGCCGCCACGACGAGGCGACCCCCGCACTGCAGCGGGTGCTGTTGGAGGGGATCGCCGGCTCGGAATGGGTCTGCTTCGAGGAGTCCTCGCACATGCCGCACGTCGAGGAGCGGGAGCGCTACATGCAGGTCGTGGGCGACTGGCTCGCCCGGCACGACTGAGGCCGGCGACGGGCGATCCTCGAGCGAACCGCAGCTTTGCGAGCTACGAGACGCGCTCGATCACGGCGGCGATGGCCTGGCCGAAGCCGATGCACATCGTCGCGAGCCCGTAGCGCGCGTTCCGCCGCTCGAGCTCTGAGACGAGCGTGGCCGTGATGCGCGCGCCCGTCGCGCCGAGGGGATGGCCGAGCGAGATGCCGCCGCCGTTCGGGTTCACGTCGCCCGCCTCGTAGCGCTCCCGCAGCCTGGCGTCGGCGAGGAACTGGCCCACGACCGAGGCAAATGCCTCGTTGACCTCGATCACGTCGACGTCGTCCCACCCGAGCCCCGCCTTGGCGAGCGCCTTCGCCGAGGCCTCGGGGTTGCCGTGCAGCATGAGGTGCGGGTCGACGCCCACGACTCCGAAGGAGACGAAGCGCGCCCGCGGCTCGAGCCCGAGCTCCGCCACCTTCCGTTCCGAGGCGACGAGCACGGCAGCCGAGCCGTCGACGATCTGGGACGAGTTGCCGGCGGTCACGACGCCGTCCGGGATGAACGCCGGCTGCAGCGCGGCCATCTTCTCGAGCGTCGTCTCGCGGCGCACCGCCTCGTCGACGGCGAAGCGGACGCGCGTCGCGGTCGAGGCGCCGCCGGACGCGTCCGGATCGGGCACGTCGAGCTCGATCGGCACGACCTCCCGCTCGAAGCGGCCCTCGTCGATCGCGCGCGCGGCGCGCTGGTGCGACTCGAACGAGATCCGGTCGAGCTCCTCGCGCGACAGTCCCCATTCCCTCGCGATCTTCTCGGCCGAGATGCCCTGCATCACGATCTCGTGCCGCTCGTGCACGAGCGGCGACATCGACCCGTTGTTCGACCCCATCGGGACGCGCGACATCATCTCGACGCCGCCCGACACGACGAGGTCGAGCTGCCCGGACCAGACGGCGGCGGCGGCGTTGAAGTTCGTCTGCATCGAGGAGCCGCACTGGCGGTCGACGGTCGTCCCGGCCACGGAGACCGGCCAGCCCGCCGCGAGCGCGACGTTGCGGCCGATGTTCCAGGCCTGCTCGTCGACCTGCGTCACGCAGCCCCACTGCACGTCCTCGATCTCGGCGGGATCAATGCCGTTCCGCGCGACGAGGGCGTTCACGACCTGGGCCGAGAGCTCGTCGCCGCGGATGTGTGAGAGCGTGCCGTTCTTCTTCCCGATCGGGCTGCGGACGGCGTCGACGATCAGCGCGCCGGGCCTTGTTGCAGCGGCTTCGGCCATGGAAGAGACTGTAGCTCGGTCGATGCTGCGCAAGAACGCGAAGATCGAGCTCCTCAAGCGGGTGCCGCTGTTCGAGCGCTGCTCGAAGCGGGAGCTCGCCGAGATCGCGGCGCTCGCCGACGAGCTCGACCTCCCGGACGCGCGCGATCTGACCCGCGAGGGCACGCGCGGCCGCGAGTTCCTGATCCTCGTGGAGGGGGAAGCCGACGTCGTCAAGGACGGCCGCGCGGTCAACCGGCTCGGGAACGGCGACTTCATCGGCGAGATCGCGCTCGTGACGGGCCGGCCGCGGACCGCGACCGTGCGCACCCGGGGTCCCGCGCGCGTCCTCGTGCTCACGGCGGCGAGCTTCCGGCGCCTGATGCAGGACGTCCCCTCGATCCAGGGGAAGGTGCTCGCGGCGCTCGCCGCGCGCCTCTCGCCCGACGAGGACTTCTAGGCCGGAAGCCTCGGCACCCGCACCTCGGCGACGTGCGCGAGGTACGTCGGCGCGCCGAGCTCGAGGACGAGCCGCCTCCCCGGGGTGTCGCCGCGCTCGAGCTCAGCGAACGAGTAGCCGACGTCGCCGCCGAGCACGACCGGCCCCTCGTCCGTCTCCACGACCACGATCTGGTGCCCGTCGGTGTGTCCCGGCGCCGGCACGAGCCGCACGCCCGGCAGGATCTCCGCCTCGCCGTCGTGCTCGACGTACGTGGCGCCCGGGAAGTCGACCCACTCCCGGATCGTGTAGTCGTCCATCGTCAGCGCGTCGGCGAGCTCGCGGCGCTGGACGTGGATCGGGATCCCGGAATAGAGCCGGTTGCCGCCGCAGTGGTCGAAGTGAAGGTGGGTGTTGACGACCACCGCCACGCGGCGGACGAGATCGGGCGGCAGCGGGTGCGGCGTCGGCTGCCACTCCTCGTCGAGCTCCGGCGTCGAGTCGATCATCCCCGTGTCGACGAGGATCAGGCCTTCGGAATGGTCGATCGTGTCGGAGAAGCCGGGCCAGCGTTCTCCGTCGAACACGACCTCGCTCGTCAGGTGCCGAGCGATATCGTCACGCCTGAGCACGGCCCGAGCATATGGCGACCACCACCGACGCGCACAAGCTGCTCCTCGACGGAGCCTGGATCGAGACCGGCGAGACGGTCGAGGTCCGCTCGCCGTACTCCGGCGACGTCGTCGGCCGGGTGGCGAAGGCCGGCGTCGACGAGGCGCGGCGCGCGGTGGACGCGGCCGCGAGCGCGCTCGGGTCCCCCCTCCCGGCCCACGAGCGCGCGGCGATCCTCGACCGGGTCGCGGGCCTCCTGCGCGAACGGCACGAGGAGATGGCCCGCACGATCTGCGCGGAGGCGGGCAAGCCGATCCGCACCGCGCGCGTCGAGGCCTCGCGGGCGATCTCGACGTACACGTTCGCGGCCGTGGAGGCCCGCAAGCTCGCCGGCGACGTCGTCCCGATGGGGGCCTCGGAGGCGGGCGAGGGGAAGGTCGCGTTCACCCTGCGCCGCCCCGTCGGCGTCGTCGGAGCGATCTCGCCGTTCAACTTCCCCTGCAACCTCGTCGCGCACAAACTCGCCCCCGCGCTCGCCGCCGGCTGCCCCGTCGTGCTCAAACCGGCCGGGCAGGCGCCGCTCTCGGCGCTGCTGCTCGCGGAGCTCGAGCAGGAAGCCGGCCTTCCGGCCGGGTGGCTCAACGTCCTCGTCGGCCCCTCGAGCGCGATCGGCGACGTCCTCGTCGAGGACGAGCGCGTCCGGATGATCACGTTCACCGGCTCGAGCGGCGTCGGCTGGGGCATCGCCGAGCGCGCGGCCCGCAAGCGCGTCCGGCTCGAGCTCGGCAACTCGACGCCCGTCGTCGTGGCCGCCGACGCCGACCTCGAGCTCGCCGCCTCGAAGCTCGCCGCGAACGCCTTCTCGTTCGCGGGCCAGAGCTGCATCTCCGTCCAGCGGATCTACGTCGAGCGCACGGCGCGCGACGGCTTCCTCGAGCGCTTCCTCCCGAAGGTGGAGGCGCTCGTCACCGGCGATCCGGCGGACGAGGCGACCGACGTGGGGCCCGTGATCGACGAGGATGCGCGCTCGCGGATCGCCGAGTGGGTCGAGGAGGCCCGGGCGGCCGGCGCCGAGCTTCTCGCCGGCGCCACCGACGCCGACCCGCTCGGCCCGATCGTCCTCGGCGAGGCGCCCGAGACCGCGCGCGTGGTCTGCGACGAGGTGTTCGGCCCGGTCTGCGTCGTCAACGCCGTCGACTCGCTCGAGGACGCCTACCAGCGCGCGAACGCGACCGAGTACGGGCTCCAGGCGGGGATCTTCACGGGCTCGATCTCGAGGGCGCTCGCCGCGGCCGAGGCGCTCGACTTCGGCGGCGTCACAGTCAACGAGGCGCCCACCTTCCGCGCCGACCAGATGCCCTACGGCGGGGTCAAGGGCTCAGGCAACACGAAGGAGGGTCCCGCCTACACGATCCGCGAGATGACCGAGGAGCGGCTCGTGGTCATGCAGGCCTAGGACGTTTCCCGTTCGCCGGGTGCGGGGAGGCGAGACCCATGATCGGTGTGGGGATCGCATTCATCATCGTCGGGATCATCTTCCTGTTCATCATCCCGTGGGTCGGCATCGCCGTCGGCATCGTCGGCCTGGTGCTCGCGATCCTCTGGGTCGCCGGCTTCGGACGTCGTGCAGTCGAGCGCGACACGCCCGCCGACCAGCCTCGCCTCTGAGGCCTTTCCGTTTGCTCGGAAGGCAACGATTCCGGCGACTTTGTGACAGCGCCAGGTACGATGTAGGATCGAGTCCCGGGTACCAGGGGAGCCCGTCGGAAATCGGCTTCGGACAAGGCCTTGCGGGGTCTGCGGGAGGAGACTGAGACGCGAGTGATCGAGGAGAGGACTGCCCAGCTGCAGCAGTGCATGTATCAATACTCACGGGCTATCTACCGGTCGGTCAAGGACATGATCGATCCGTACGCAGACCGGCAGACGCAGCTCGACTCGCGGCGGGCCGTGCTCGTCGCCTGCGAGCAGACGATGGAGCGCCTGGCCACCGATCCCCTCTACTTCGCCAAGCCCGACCGGGCCCTCTTCCAGGACATCCGCCGCTACTTCCCCATCACTGCGCAGGCCCAGGTCGCGTGGGCGGTGCAGGAGGGCGTCAGGGCCGCGGTCGAGTTCATCGAGGAGCAGATCGAGTCGGGATTGCTCGACGGCGGCGTCGCGCGCTGCCGCGCCACGACGCGTAAGGGGAAGCCGTGCCAGCGGACGCCGCTGCCGGATCGCGACTACTGTCCCTCGCACCAGCACCTGGAGACGAAAGCCGCCGCGTAGCCCGGGGACCTCTGCGGAGGTCGCCCCCGTAACATCTGCGTGAAGCGCCTGGCGCTCCTCGCGGCATTCACGCTCGTCGCCGGCACCGCCGCTGGCGCGGCTCCCGGCCGCTCACTGCGCGGGGACGGCCTGACACTCTCGCTGCCGGCCGGTTGGCACGGCCTCGTCGGAGGCGGAGTGGTGCAGGTTGCCGACGTTCCCCTCCCCCGCCGCGCTCGCACGTCCGAGGGTCTCGTCCGCGTCGGGCGTGGCCACGTCCATCTGATGGTCTCGAACGGCGGGCCCTGGGTGCCGTACCTGCCGCAGTTCCGGCCTGCACGAGGGCCGCTCGTGCTGACGAGAGCCGACCTTCTGCCGGGAGGCATGGAGGGCTTCAGCGGAGACGACAGGTTCGCCCGGCTCGACGCGCGGCTCGGCGGCGACATGGTCGACGTCCTCGCCGACCTCGGCCCGAACCCGGACGTCGGAGCCGCGCTCGGGAAGGCGAATGCCGTGCTCGCCACGCTGCGCGTGCTGCCCTCGCGTGTCCTGCGCTCGCGCAATGGGCGGCTGGCGGCGGACGGCGTGTCGGTGCATTTGCTTCCAGGCTGGTCGGGCAGGATCGAGGTTCCGGCCGGACGGTACGGAGCCCGAATGGTGCTGCGCGCCGCGCGCGGCGGCGTCCACCTCACCCTGCTCGAGTTGACCGAGACGCCGGTGGGCGACCATCTCGACCTCCCGCTCGCGCTCACGAGCCGGACCGTCCTGGCCAGCTCGACGCCGCCCATCGCCCGTCGGGTCTTCTCGACCGGCGGACGCAGCTTCGACCTGTCGGCGACCCTTCGCACCCCGAGCGACCTCCCGCAGCTGAACCGACTGCTCGCGACCCTGACGGTCGTTCCGCGACCGTGGACCTACCGCTGCTGTGACCTGTCGCTGCGCCTGCCCGGAACCTGGCACGTCGCGCTCAGGCCGCGCTTGTATCCCGTGCTCAAGCTCTACGGACCGGGAATCCTCGTCGTCCTGACGGAGCTGCGGCCGGGCCAGCGCACGAGCGGTCGGCTCCTGCGCCGCGCAGGCGGGCGCTTCAGCGTCGAGGTCAGGCCGTCCTCGGCGCTGCCGAAAGCGGACGCGGTGCTCGCCACGCTCCGTGCCCGGCCCCGCACCTGACCGTTTTCCACAGGCGCGATCCACAGGCGTCCCGCTGTAGTGTCAGGCGCGGGTGTCGCATGACACGGACAAGCTGATCCGCCAGCTCTCGCTGGTCGCGTTTCTCATGGCCGAGCGTCGCGCGCTGACGGCACGCGACGTGAAGTCGAACGTCGAGGGCTACTCCGAGATGTCGGACGAGGCGTTCGCACGGCGCTTCTACTCCGACCGCGCGGAGCTGCTCTCGCTCGGCGTCCCCTTGCAGTCGCAGCGCGACGAGTTCACCGGCGAGGAGCTGTACACCCTCCGTTCCGAGCAGTACTTCCTGCCCCAGCTCGAGCTCGAGGACGAGGAGCTCGCGGCGCTCCAGACGGCCTTCTACCTCCTCGAAGGGAAGTTCGCCTACGCCGAGCCGCTGCGTCTCGCGCTCCAGAACCTCGCGCTCGGACGGCCCGGCTTCGTCGAGGCGCCGACCGAGACCGCGAGCCGCGTCGAGGTGCTCGACCCCGACTACTCGCCCGAGACGCCCGGCCGGCTCGCGAAGCTCGAGAACGCGATCTCGAAGCAGCGAACGGTGCGCTTCGTGTACTGGTCGATCTCGCGGGACGAGGAGAGCGAGCGGACGCTCAACCCCTACGCGCTCCTCAGCGACAACGGTCTCTGGTACGTCGTCGGGCACGACCTCGACCGGGAGGAGATCCGCACCTTCCGGGTCTCGCGGATCCGCGGCGACATCAAGTTCGCGACGCGGCGCGAACGGGACTTCCGCGCTCCGGCCGACTTCGACGTGGAGCTCTACCGCGGCCGGCCGCCGTGGCAGATCGGCGACCTCGTCGGCACCGCCCGGATCGAGGTCCGCGGCGACACCGCCTGGTGGGTGCGGCGCGTCTTCGGCTCGACGGGTCGGCTCGAGGACGGGGTCTTCGTCACCGACTACTCCTCGATCCCCCAGCTCGCCTCGTGGGTGCTGCGCCAGAACGGGCGCGCGGTGCCGCTCGAGCCCGCGGAGCTGAGACGGGACGTGGCGACCGCGCTGCGGCGCGTGCGGGAGCGGCACGAGGGAGCGCCGCCCGAGCCGGCACGCGAGGCTGCGTCGGCGGAGAACGGCGACGGGAGCCCGGAGCGCCCCGCGGGCCCTGTCGCGCCCGAGCGCTTCGCCGTCCTGCAGGCGCTGCTCGCCTACCTCCTTGCCGCGTGCGGCGAAGAGCGGGAGGCCGTGATCTCGGCGGCCGAGCTGCTCGACCGGTTCCCCTCGATCCCGGCCGAGGAGCTCGAGGAGCATCTCTCGCTGCTCAACCTCGTCAACTTCGGCGGCGGCTGCTACACGGTCTACGCCGAGCTGCGCGACGGCTCCGTCCACGTCGACAAGGAGCTCTGGGGCGACACGTTCCGCGCGGCGCCGCGGCTCACCCCGCTCGAGGCGCGTGCGATCCGCCTCGCGCTCGAGTACGTCGGGCCGATGATCGCGGCGGACGCGCACACTCCCCTCTCCCGGGTGCGCAAGAAGCTCGAGGAGACGTTCGGCCAGTTCGAGCTCGCCCGGACGCCCGAGCCGCACGTCGCCACCGAGGAGGTCGACCTCGTCTCGCGGCTGGCGCGCGGGATGCGCGAGCGCCGCCTCGTGGAGATCGAGTACCAGAAGGAAGCCGACTCGGAGCCCTCGACGCGGCTCGTCGAGCCGTACTCCCTCGAGCGGCAGCTGCCGAACTGGTACGTGCACACCTGGGACCGGACGAGCGACGGCCCCCGTTCGTTCCGCCTCGACCGGATGCGCAGCGCGAAGCTGACCCGCGAGCGCTTCGAGCCGCGCGAGGGGTTCGAGCCCACGCGGCTCCGCGACGCCCGCACCGCGAAGCTGCTCTACGACGCGGAGATCGCCCGCTGGGCCGTGGAGCGCGGCGCCCGGCCGCTCGCCGACGGCAGCGCGGTCCGCGAGATGCCCGTCGGCAGCGACGAGTGGCTCGAGAGCGAGGTGTTGTCGCTGCGCGGCGAGGCCGTCCTGCTCGAGCCGGACGAGCTGCGCCGCTCGGTCGCCGCACGTGCGAAGGAGCTGGCGAAGGAGCTCGGCGTCGAGCGCATGCGCGTCCGCGCCTGAGGAAGCGCAACGCCATCAATCTGCGAGTTGCCACTCCTCGTCGCGGATCAGGGCCACGCTGCGGCCGTCCGCGAGCAGCGCGTCGATCTCCAGCTCGGGCCCGCCGACCATGAAGTCGACGTGGATGCCAGCTTCGTTCACGCCGTCCTCGAGGCCCCCGTCGACGAGGAACGGGAGACCGGAGCCGTATGCGCTGTGGCAGGTCGCATTCTCGTCGAAGAGGGTGTTGTAGAAGAGGCTGCCCGACCGGCCCACACGGGACTCCGCGTCACGAGCGCGACCTCCCCGAGTCGGTCTGCGTTCTCGATCGTCGCGAAGTGGCTGCGGACGAGCTCCGCGCCCGTCTCCGCCTCGACCTGGACCGCTCGACCCTCCTCGAAGGTCAGCACCAGGTCACGCACGATCTGGCCGGAGAGAAGGAGAGGAAGGGTCGTTCGCGACGTACCTGATGCCGGACGTCGTCTCGGACGCACCGGACTCCCAGCGAGCGCTCGGCAGCAATCCCACCGTCAGGTCGGTGCCCGGGCCGCGATAGCGAAGAGCGTCCGCGCGGAGCGCCGTCAGCATCTCGGCGCGAGCGTCGAGACGCGCGATGTGTTCGCGCCAGGCCACCACCGGGTCCGGCTCGTCGAGGCGCAGACAGAACTCGACCTTCTCCCAGAGACGCTCGAGATCCGGCTCGCCGAGGACCTGGCGCGCCCAGCCCTCGGTGGGCGCGCCGACGATGCACGAGTTGACGGAGTTCTCCGACAACAGGCGCAGAAGGATCTCCGTCACCGCCTTCATCCGCGCGCGACCGACGCGGCCGCCGTCGAGGTCGGCCATCAGCTCCGGCTCCGGGTCGCCGGTCGTGGCGACGAGCGCGTTCCCTGCTACCGACTCCGCGAACGCCTTCAGCCATCCGGGTGAATACGTCAGCGCCTCGTCGGAGCCAAGCTCGATCATCGCACGGCGAACGTGGGCGTCCCCGTAGAGGACGTGGACGTAGGCCGCCCCCGCCCGGTACGCCTGGCGGGTCAGGGCCCGCGCCAGCGGGGCATGCTCGACCAGAGCCTGGACGAAGACCTCCTGTCCGGGCTGGACGTTCGCTCCCACCCGCACGCAGAACTCCGCATAGCGCTCGATCCGCTCGTCCACGTCGGGAGCCTAGACCGGTGCGATTCGCGGGCCCTGGCGTACGCTTCGCGCCATGCGCCTCGAGATCCCGACCTACCACAGCTGAGCGATCGACTACGCCGAGCGTGTCTCGGTGGCACTACGCAAGCAAGAGCTGTGGAACCAGCTGCGCGAGGCAGAAGCCGCCTCCGCCCGTCGACCTCCGCCACGCCGGCGCCGGCTGTGGCTCCTCGGCGCCGGCGCGGACTTTCTCCCCCGTGTCCGGGCGCGTGAGAGCTCGTGAGGCAGCAGAAAGAGCGTGACTCCCGCCCGTAGGGTTCTCACCGCGCGTCGGGGCCAAGCGTCGGCTCCGTGACGGCCGGCCGGGGATTTCTCGCTCACGACTCCTACCTCCCGACGGGAAGCGTCAGCGTGAACGTCGAGCCCGGCTCGCCGCCCGAGGTCACCTCGAGCGCGCCGCCGTGGGCCTCGGCGATCGAGCGGGCGATGAAGAGGCCGAGCCCGGACCCGGGCTTCGAGCCGCCCTCGACCTCCGCCCGGGCGAACTTCTCGAAGATGCGCTCCTGCTGGTCGCGCGGGATCCCGGGGCCGCTGTCGCGCACCGCGATCCTCACCACGCCGTTCGAGGCGGCCGCCGAGACGCGCACCTCGCCGCCCTCGGGCGAGTACTTGACCGCGTTCTCGATCAGGTTGCCGAGCACCTGCCGCAGCCGGGCACGGTCGCCGCGGATCGACGGGAGCCGTCCGACGACCGACGCCACGACGGGAACCTCCTGCTGTGCGAGCACCGCCGCCTCCACTGCCTCGTCCACCACGCGTCCGAGATCGACCTCCTCGAAGCGGTAGCTGAACGTGCCCGCCTCGATCCGCGACGTGTCGAGGACGTCCCCGACGAGCTCCGCGAGCCGCGACGTCTCGTCCCCGATCAGCGCGAGGAACGACTCGCGCTGCGCCGGCGAGAGCATCCGCCAGCGGTCCTGCAGCGTCCGCGCGGCGCCGATCACCGCCGCCATCGGGCTGCGCAGCTCGTGCGAGACGAGAGAGACGAAGTCGGCGCGGAGCTGCGAGAGGCGGGCCAGCTCCTCGACGCGTCTCCGCTCCGCCTCGTAGGCGCGGATGTTCTGCACGGCCGTCGCCACGAGGCGGCCCAGCAGCGAGACGAGCTCGATCTCGTCGTCGCTGAACGCGTCGGGCTCGGCGCGCGAAAGCGATAGCATCCCGATCGTGCGGGCGCCGAGCAGGAGCGGGGTCACGAGCTCGCTGCGGAGGCCGAGCGCGAGGAGCTGCTCGTCGGCGGGATACTGGCGGCCGCTGATGTCGCGGCGCACGACGATCTTCCCCTCGAGCACCCGCTCCAGGAGAGAGCCCTCGATCGGGTCGGCGTTGCCCGGCGGAAAGACCTCGCCGGCCCCCCTTCCCGCCGTGGCCATCGTCGTCGCGGTCTCGTCCTCGACGAGCACGATCGCCGTCCGGTCGAACGGGACGAGCCCGCGCAGCTCGCGGATGAACGCGCCGAAGGCCTCGTCCAGCTCGAGCGAGGAGCCGAGAGCCCGCGCGCAGCGGTTCGCGGTCTCGAGGACGTCGACCCGGTGGCCGAGCTCGTCGCGCAGCCGCTCCGCCTCGGCGGCGCGCGCCTCGGCGCGGCTGCGCTCGGAGCTGATCGTGTCCCGCAGGCGGCCGATGACGAGGCCCGCGAGCAGGCCGACGAGGATGCGGGCGAACGCCGTCCGCCACTGCAGGCCGGGCCCGAGGTCGTCGATCACGATCGTCGCGCTCACCATCACCGCGCCGCCGATCGCGCCGCCGACGAGCCCGAAGCGGAGCGCACCGGCGGCGACCGGGATCAGATAGAGCGCCCGCCACGGCTCTCCCGCCTCGAACGAAAAGACGGAGATGAAGCCGATCGCGACGACCGCGTCGAGGGCGAGCAGCAGCACGCGCGCCTGCACGCGCGCTCTCGGCCCCAGCTCGATCGCCGAGAGGGCGCCCGAGAAGACCGTGACGGCCGCGAAGAACCCGACGACGGCCCACGCCCACGCTTCGTAGTGGGGCGGGAAGTCGGTCAGTGCCACGGCGAGCGCGCCGACGAGCACGAGCACCGCCCGCAACAGGACGAGCCAGCGCCCCGGCCGCTCAAGCACGGCGTCGCTCCAGCCGCGCGAGCGCCCACGCGGCGACCTCTCGGGTCGTCTCGTCCGGATCGTCGAGGCACTCCTGCACGGCGTCCCGTTCGGCGTCGCCGCCCACGTTGCCTGCCGCGACGAGCGCGTTGAGCCGCAGGCGGCGACCGTCGTTCCGCGGCACGTAGAGCCGCTCGAAGCGCCGCCGCAGGTCGTCGGGGTCGCTCCGCAGCCACTCGACGAGGGAGACGTGCGGGGTCGCATCCTCGCGCAGCGGCTCGCCGGCTCGCCGCTTCTCGACGCCGCGGTTCCACGGGCAGACGTCCTGGCAGATATCGCAGCCGTAGACCTGCGCGCCGAGCTCCGCCCGGTACTCCGCCGGCGGGGGCGCCGGCGCCTGCGTCCAGTAGGACAGACAGCGGGTGGAATCGAGCGTCCCGGGCTCGTCGAGCGCGCCGGTCGGGCAGGCGTCGATGCAGAGGCGGCACGCGCCGCAGTCGAGGTCGAGCGGCGGCGTCGGCTCGAGCTCGACGTCGGTGACGAGCGTCCCCAGGACGACCCAGGAGCCGTGGCGGCGCGTGATGAGCAGCGTGTTCTTGCCGTAGAAGCCCACCCCGCTGCGCGCAGCCCCCTCCCGGTCGACGTGCTGGTTCGCGTCGACTAGGACGCGGTACGCACCGCCGAGCCTGCGGCCGAGCTCGTCGAGCTTCTCCCGCAGCTCCGCGTAGGCGTCGAACCACGTGTAACGCGGCAGCCGGCCGTGTCCCTCCGGCCGCTCCGGCTCGGGGAGCCAGTAGCAGAGCGCCGCCGAGACGACCGTGCGCGCGCCGGGGAGCAGCGTCTCGGGATGGCACGACTCCTCCGGCCTCGCCATCGTGAAGCGCATGTCCGCGAAGAGCCCGCGCGCCCGCCTCTCGCGGATGTGGCGCTCGGTGTCCGTGTACGGCTCGGCGCGCGCGGCCCCGATCGCGTCGAGGCCGAGCTCACGCGCGAGCGCGTGGAGTTCGGGCTCGGTCACGCCGGTAGTGTGCCGCGGTGCGCGCGGTTCGGATCCACGAGGACGGGGGGCCCGAGGTGCTCGTGCTCGAGGAGGCGCCCGACCCGCAAGCCGGCCAGGGGGAGGTGCTCGTCCGCCTTCGCGCCTCGGCGCTGAACCATCTCGACGTGTGGATCCGCAGGGGCCTGCCGTCGGTGCCGAAGCCACGCATCCTCGGCGCGGACGGCGCCGGCGTCGTGGAGGCGCTCGGCGAGGGCGTCACCGGCGTCGAGATCGGCGACCGCGTCGTGATCAATCCCGGCATCGAGGCCGGCGGCGGGCGGATCCACGTGATCGGCGAGCACGGCGACGGGACGAATGCGGAGCTGATCGCCGTGCCGGCGGCGAACGTGCACCCGATCCCGGAGGGGCTGAGCTTCGAGGAGGCGGCGTCCTTCCCGCTCGTCTTCGAGACCGCGTACCGGATGCTCGTCACCCGGGCCGGCCTGCGCGAGGGCGAGTGGGTGCTCGCGTGGGGCATCGGCGGGGGCGTCGCGACGGCGGCGCTCGCGATCGCGAAGGCGCTCGGCGCGCGGGTGCTCGTCACCTCGTCGAGCGACGCGAAGCTCGAGCGGGCACGCGAGCTCGGCGCCGACGCGACCGTGAACCATGCGACCGGAGACGTGAAGACGGCCGTGCGGGAGGCGACGCACGGCCACGGTGTCGACGTCGTGGTCGAGAACGTCGGCGAGGCCACGTGGGCCACGTCCCTGCAGGTCGCGGCGCCGGGCGGACGGATCACCGTCTGCGGCGCCACGAGCGGCCCGAACCCTCCTGCGGCGCTGCACCGGATCTGGTGGAAGCAGCTCTCGATCCTCGGCTCCACGATGGGGACCACGGAGGACTTCGCCGGCGCCTACGAGCTCGTGGCGAGCGGCCGCGCGCGGCCGGTCGTCGACTCGGTGCTCCCGCTCGAGGAGATCCGCACGGCGCACGAGCGGCTCGAGGCCGGGGAGCAGCTCGGCAAGATCGTCCTCGCGATCTGATGCCGCTGCCGAACCGCGTCACGCCGCTCGGCGAGCTCGTCGCCACCCCGGAGCGCGGTCTCGTCTACGGCAACCGCGGACGCCTCCACGACGAGCGCGGGGTGATCCGGCGGCAGTGGCAGGTGAGACGCTGGATCTCGTGCCGCCTCGAGTTCCGCGGCCGCCGGCGCGCCGGGGGGCCGATGCCGCCGGGCCGCTACACGGGCCTCTTCTTCCTCGACGACGCGACCGCGCTCGCGGCCGGCCACCGGCCGTGCGCCGAGTGCCGGAACGCGGACTACCGCAGCTTCCTCGCCTTGACGGGCGCCTCCGGCGCGGCGGAGCTCGACACGCGGCTGCACGCCGAGCGGCTCGGGCGAAAGCCGGAGCGCGACGTCGCCTCGCTGCCGGACGGCACGTTCGTGCTCGTGGACGACGAGCCCTGGCTCGTGCTGTCGGGCGCACTGCTGCGCTGGAAGCTGGGCGGCTACACGGAACGCCGCGCCGCCACCGGTCGCGCGACGCTCCTCACGCCGCCGACGAGCGTCTACGTGCTCTCCTCGGGCTGGAGCGGCGGTGTGCCGCTTCTGCATCCCTCGGCGCGACGCTGACCGGCGTCAGGCTCGGCCGCGGACGAGGTCGAGCAGGCGCTCGAAGACGCGCCTGTCGCGGCGCAGCCCGTCGTGCTCGAACTCGTTCGTCAACCACATGCGCAGCCCCTTCACGCTCGCCGCCGTCTCCTCGGAGAGCTCGCGCTCGACGTACATGTCCTCGGCGTAGACGATCGCGGCGGCTGCCACCTCGTTGGCCGCGAGCCGCGCGTCGTCGTAGAGCCGGCCCCACTCGTGCGCTGCCAGCAGCTCCGCGGCCTCGCGAAGCGGCGCGAGCGCGCCGTAGTCCTCGAACATCCAGGGATAGACCATCTCGCCGGTGAAGAGCTCCGGGGTCGAGGCGAAATCGTCGGGCAGCATCCGCTCCGCCGCCCACCTCGTCGCGCAACCGTCCGCGTAACACGCCTCGTGCACGACCGCGTAGAGAGGGTTCCGGGCGAAACCGGTCGCGTCCTCCACGCCGTGGAGGAAGAGTGGAGACTCCGGCGGCAACTCGAGCAGGTAGTGCAGGCGCTCGGCGCCGTCGCTCATCCCGAGCATCATCCCGAGCTGCCGGAAGCGCCGAGCGGTGAGGAGGTCGCCCGACGGCAGCCGCAGCTCGCCGGCCGCGAGGCGCTCGTGCAGGGACCGCACCCGCTGCAGATCCTCGGGATAGCGCTCGTAGAAGCGCCGGTTCCGCTCGCGGACGCGCGCGTACGTCGCCCGGTACACGTCCTCGGTCGGACGGCCGACCGGCGGCAGCCCGCCCGTGACGAGCGCCTCGCGGAGTCCCTCCGGCGCGAGCGAGAGGTACGTCAGGACGCAGAAACCGCCGAAGCTCTGCCCCAGCACGCTCCAGCGGTCGACGCCGAGCTCCTGCCTGATCGCCTCGGCGTCGCGCACGATGGCGTCCGCCCGGTGGTGCAGGAGGTACGCGTACTGCTCGTGCGGCGTCAGTCCCGGCAGCGTCCCGACCGGCGCCGAGCGTCCGGTGCCGCGCTGGTCGAGCAGCAGGACCCGATAATCCTCGAGCGCGCGCTCCAGCCACCTCGGTGTCCGGGGCGTGGTCGGCCGCGGCGCCTGCGAGCCGGGGCCGCCCTGGAAGAAGACGAGGAACGGACGGTCGCGCCCGTCGCTCGCGGCGACCTCGCGCGCGAACACCGTCACCGTCGCGCCGTCCGGCCGCGCGTGGTCGCGCGGCAGCGAGAACCCGTGCTCGGTGACCGAGAGCCCGTGGACCTCGTGCGTGATCGGCGTCGCGATGGCTAGCCGAAGCCGAGGATGAACTTCGCGTCGTCCGACATCTTCTCCGGCGTCCAGGGCGGGTCGAACGTCAGCTCGAGCTCGACGTTCTCGATGCCCTCCACCTGCCGGACGGCGCTGTCGATGTCCTGGGCGATGAGCGGCCCGGCCGGGCAGCCCATCGAGGTCAGGCTGTACGTGACCTTCGCGGTCGAGTCCACGACGTCCACCTCGTAGAGCAGGCCGAGATCGACGATGTCCATCCCGAGCTCGGGATCCTCGACCTGCCGCAGGACCTCCAGGACTTCCTCCCGCGTCGCCATGCGGCCAGTGTAGAGGCGCCTACGATGGTGTCGTGCTCGCGGCCGTCCCCCACGCCGTCGTGACCGCTCTCCTGCTCGTCGCGGCGATCGGCCCCGTGCTCGCCTTCGCCTGGTTCGCGTGGTGGTTCCTTCGCGCCGGCAAGCGCTACGACGACCGGGAGCGGGCGGCGGGAAGACGCCCGCCGCCCGGGTTCTGAGCGCCCGGTCCCGTCAGGCCGCGGGCGCGATGTTCTGGTTGACGTTGAAGACGTTGTCCGGGTCGTACCGCGCCTTGATGCGCGCCAGCCGGTCGTAGTTGGCGCCGTACATGCCGCGCACCCGGTCCGGCTCGTCCATCGCGAAGTTCGAGTAGCCCCCGGCGAGCACGTGCGGCTTGAGCGCGTCGGAGTAGCCGCGCGCCCACTCGGTGATCGCGTCGGCGTTCGCCGGATCGGGATCGACGCCCGCGATCACCTGGCCCCACTTCGCGTGGCGGTAGGCCCAGGCGGTCTCGTCGTTGCCGACCCGCGACGCGGCGCCGTCGATCGAGTACAGGTGCATCGTCGACTTCCACGTCGGCACGCTCTCGTGGAACCGCAGGTGGACGTCGATCGCGTCATCCGACAGCTCCTCGACGAAGTCCCCGCGCCAGTACCACTGGTCGCCGGGCGGGTAGACCCCGTCGAACGCGGTGTTCCACACCGGCACGGGCAGAGGCCCGACGCCGTCGAGCAGCGGCTTGCCGAAGGACCGCGCGGCGCGCAGCGCGTCCGACTCCTCCTCGCCGGCCTGCGTGAGGACGAGCGCGGCCACCTTGCGGAGATGGAGCTCCTCGGGGAAGGGCGGCCCCGGGGGCACCGACACGAGCCCATACCAGATGCCGAGCTCGTCCGGCTGGGCCGGCACGAACTCGCGGTACCAGCGCAGCACGTCGGCCGAGTCGTCGATGTCGTGAAGCACGGGCCCGGCGAGGACGGTCGAGGCGGGATGGCAGCGGAACGTGAACTGCGTCACCACGCCGAAGTTGCCGCCGCCGCCCCGGATGGCCCAGAAGAGATCCGGCTCGCGCTCGGAGTCCGTCTGCACGACCGAGCCGTCGGCGAGGACGACCGTCGCCGCGAGGAGGTTGTCGATCGTGAGCCCGAAGGCGCGCGAGAAGTGGCCGATCCCGCCGCCGAGCGTGAGGCCGCCGACGCCGGTGGTGCCGATGATCCCGACGGGAACCGTGAGCCCGTCCTGGTGCGTGGTCTCGAGCAGCTCCTTCAGCAGGGCGCCGCCCTGGACACGCGCGATCTTGGCCCCGGCATCGACCTCGATCGCCTTCATTGGCGAGAGGTCGATCACGAGCCCGTCGTCGACGGAGCCGAGCCCGCCCCCGTTGTGCCCTCCGCCGCGCACGGCGATCCGGAGCCCGTGCTCGACCCCGTACCGCACGGCTGCGGCCACGTCGGCCTCGTCGACGCAGTACGCGATCGCGGCCGGACGCTTGTCGATCATCGCGTTGTAGAGCGTGCGCGACTCGTCGTAGTCGCCGTCGGCCGGCCCGACGACCCTTCCCCTGACCGCCGACGCGAGCCCCTCGACGGAAACTGCCATCTTTGCCCTCCCTGTCGCTTGAGGGCGATGCTACGTCGCGCTCGTGCCGAATGGAACCACGCTTCGTCCTGCGATCAGTAGCCGAGCAGGCGCACCTCTTCCCGCCGCTCGCGGGCGAAGAAGTGGACGCCGTCGACGAACCGGACCCAGTTGCAGCGCGTGCACATGACGAGCGAGTGCGTCCGCGCGCTGTCGGCGAGGAAGCGGACGCCGCGGAGGAGGTCGCCGTTCGAGACCCCGGTGGCGGCGACGATGACCTCACCGGGGGCGAGGTCCTCGGTGCGGAAGACGCGCTCGTAGTCCTCGATCCCCGCCGCGCGCAGCTCGTCGATCTCGCGGCGCGAGGTCGGCCAGAACTGGGCCTGCAGCTCGCCGCCGAGGCAGCGCAGCGCCGCCGCCGACAGCACCGCCTGGCGGGTGCCGCCGATGCCGATCGCGAGGTGGTCGTTCGTGCCGCGGATGGCCGCTGAGATCGCCGCCGTCACGTCGCCGTCCTGGATGAGCTTGATCCGCGCGCCCGAGTTGCGGATCTCCTCGATCAGGTCGTGGTGGCGCGGGCGGTCGAGCACGATCGTCGTCACGTCGTTCACGCGCCGGCCGAACGCCTCGGCGATCGCCTCGATGTTCTCGCCGACCGGCCGCAGGAGGTCGATCGAGCCGCGGGCGCGGGGGCCGACCGCCATCTTCCGCATGTAGATGTCGGGCAACTGCGTGAAGCGCCCCGGCTCGCCGACCGCGATCATCGACATCGCGCCGTTGCCGCCGCGCGCCACGACGCCGCGCCCCTCGAGCGGGTCGAGCGCCAGGTCGACCTCCTTGCCGCCCGAGCCGACGATCGCGCCCGGCGTGAGACCGCCGGAGTCGTCGAGCGAGCCGAAGACGACGCGCCCGCTGATGGGCAGGACGTCGAGCGTGGCCCGCATCCCGGTGGCGGCCGTCTCCTCCGCGGCGTCCTCGTCCGCCCGGCCGAGCCAGCGTGCCGACACGAGGGCGGAGCGCTCGGTCGCGCGCAGGTACGCCTGGCACTGGCAGGGGCGCTCGACCTCGGCCGCGTACTCGCCGCTCTCGCTCATCGCGTGACCGTACGGCTCTGCTCGGCCGCGTCGAGGACGAGATCGGCGACCGTGCGCGCAGCCTTGTCCGCATTCTCGTTCTCGATCACCGGCACCCCCGCGCGGCGGGCCCGTGCGACGACGAGCTCCTGCAGGCGGCGGATGTCGTGGAAGCGCTCGAGGTAGCGCGACTCGGGGCGCCGCTCGGAGTCCTCGTCGCGGAAGCGGAAATGCCGGATGTGCTCGTCCTCGTCCTCGATCGAGAGCACGACGAAGACCGAGACCGCGTGCTCGGGGCGCGGCAGCTCGACCATCCCGGGCACGAGGTGGACACCTTCGAGCACGAGCGACCAGCCCTCCTCGAGCGCGCGCTCGGACGAGGCATTGACGCCGACGAGCACGTTCCGCGCCTGCTGCAGGAAGCCGTACTCGACCGGGTCGTCGGCGTCGGGATAGACGTCGCCGGCCTCGAAGCTCGACTGGTGGATGGACGGCATGAACGCGCGCGAGAAGAAGGCGCGCATCGTCTGGCGGACGAAGTCCGTCGACGTCACGCGGGTGATGCCGAAGCGGTACGCGAGCTCCGTCGCGACCGTCGACTTGCCGGTGCCGGTGGCGCCGCCGATGAAGAGCATGATCGGCAGGTCGAGCTCGCGGAGCTCCTGGTAGCGGCGCAGGCGCTTGATCGACTCGCGGCCCTCCTCCTCGCCCAGCACCTCGACGGCGAGATCCTCGAGCCGGTCGATCTCGATCTCCCCGCGGCCCCGCTCGAGCAGCTCGTCGCCCACGCGACTCGCGAGCGCGTACGCGCGGTGCCCCGCGACGCCGGCCGCCATCAGCGAGCGCGCCATCAGCCCGCGCGAGTACGGCAGTCCCAGCTCTCCCCCGCCGAGCGGCAGCGGCATGATCCGGCGAGGCTCGTTCACGCCCGGCTCCGGTCGGGGACGAGCGCGAGGAGGCGCTCGTCGAGCTCCTCCGAGACGACGTCGTTCGCGGCGAGGACGACCTCCGCTCCACGCGCGAGCGCGGCCTCGGCCACCATGTCGACGGCGGCCGCCTTCAGCTCGACGAGATACACCTCCGCGTCGACCCGCTCGAGCTCGTCCCGCAGCGCGTCGCGGCGCGCGAGATTGCGCGAGACGTGGACGATGTCGGCGTCGAGCCCGTCGGTCGGCGCGGGGCCGGCGGTGAAGACAGCGGTGCGGCGGCCGTCCAGGGGCTCGGTCGGACGTAGCCGCAGCTCGGCGGCGACCACCGGCACCTCCGAGATCGAGCGGATCGCCTCGCGGTCCGCGCCGCCGGTGTCGACGACGAGGTCGGAGACGAGGACGCGGTAGGCGTTGAGCCCGGCGCGCGGGTCGTGGCCGCCGTTCGTGACGAGGATCCGCACGTCGGCGGCGACGGGCGGCAGCGCGGCGCCGCTCCCGTCGAGCACGAGCAGCTCCGGCTCGAGCTGCGCGGCCGCCAGCGCCCCCTCGACCACGTTCGACTCGAACGGGGCGCCGGCGAGGCCACCTCCCGCGCGGCGGCACCCGACCGCGGGGACGCCCGCGAACGCCGCCGCCTCGAGATGGTCGGACGCGGCGTGCCGCCCCGACCGGGAGAGCGCGAGCAGGCCGTCGAGCGTCGGAGGCGTGTCGACGACCTCCGGCTCCGCGGGGCCGCCCCGCCCCATCGCCACGACGACGACCCGCCGCTCGCGGGCGAGGACGCGCGCGACGTGCCCGGCCACCGCCGTCTTGCCGATGCGCTTCCCGAGCCCAATCACCGCCAGCGACGGCGTCTCGACCGGGTGCAACGGCGGCGGGTCGAAGCGGAAGTCCGCACCGACGTAGGGCAGCCCGAGCGCGAGCGCCCGCGACGCCCACAGGAGCCGCTCCCGCGGGCCGAGCACCGGCTCGTCGGACAGATCGACCACGAGATCGGCCTCGACGGCGTCGAGGGCGGTGACGAGCGGCACGCCGTACTCGTCGTCTCCCCGGATCTTCTCCGTCCCGCCGACGAGCACCGCTCCGACGACGTCGTAGGGAAGCGCGGCGAGCGCGTCTCGCACGACCGGCGCGTAGTGCTCGCCGTCGATCAGCGCCAGCGCCCGCAGGCTCACGCCGACCGCACCTCGTCCTCGATCCGCGTCGTGTACTTCTCGTACGTCTTCGTGTCGGTCGAGAACTGGATGATCCGCTCCTGCCCGTGGAACGGGTAGCGGCGCCAGACGTTCACGTGCGTCCCCTCGACCTCGACGACGTTGTACGAGGGGCGCCCGTTGCCGCGCAGCCGCGACGAGGAGACCGTCCCCGCGTTGACGACGAACAGGTTCTCGAGCTTCCAGGCGTACGGGACGTGCTTGTGGCCGGCGAGGACGAGGTCGACCTCGGCGCGCTGGAGGCACTCGAGCGTGTCGCCCGCGTCGTTGACGATGTTGCGCTCGCGGCCGGTGCCCGGAACCGGCAGCAGGTGATGGTGCAGGACGAAGATGCGCAGGTCCGGGGCGCCCGCGAAGGCCTCCTCGATCATGCGGTAGCGCCCGCGGCCGACCTGGCCGTTGTCGAGATCGGGCTCGCTCGAGTCGACCGCGACGATCGTCGTCCGGCCGACGTTGAGCACGGAGTTGCGGTCGCCGAACAGCTCCTCGAAGTGCACGTAGCCGACGTTCCGCGAGTCGTGGTTCCCGGGGATCACGACCATCGCGTCGCACTCGACGCGGTTCAGGTAGTCGCGCGCGAGCACGTACTCGTCCTTGAAGCCGTTCGAGGTGAGGTCGCCGGAGACGACGACGACATCGGGCTCCATCTCGTTGACCTCGGCGATCGCGCGCTCGAGGTGTTGCGGGAGGAAGAACTGCTGCCCGCAGTGCAGGTCGGAGAGCTGCACGATCCGGAACATCGCGCGGACGATATAGCCCGCGGGGCCTCCGGTCTCGCGGCCCTAGAAGATCCAGCGCACCGGGAAGTACAGGGCGGCCGCGACGAGGCCGGCCGCGGGCATCGTCAGCAGCCAGGCGAAGACGATGTTGCCCGCCACGCCCCACCGCACGGCCGAGACCCGGCGTGTCGCGCCGGCTCCCATGACGGAACCGGAGACGACGTGCGTGGTCGAGATCGGGAAGCCGTACCGGGTGCCGAGATAGAGCGTCGAGCCGGCCGCGATCTGCGCGGCGAAACCGTGCTCGGGCGCCATCTTGTAGATGCGCTGGCCGAGCGTGCGGATGATCCGCCAGCCGCCCGCGTACGTCCCCGCCGCGATGGTGAGCCCCGCGGCGATCTTGACCCAGTTCGGGATGTAGAAATGCGAGATCGAGCCGTGCGTATAGAGGGCGAGGGCGATCACGCCCATGGTCTTCTGCGCGTCGTTCGCCCCGTGCGTGAAGGCGACCCAGGTGCCGGATACGAGCTGCCCGAGCCGGAAGCCGCGGTGCGCCACACCCGGCGTGAGCCGGGCGAAGAGCCGGTAGATGACGACGAGGAGCACGAAGGCTCCGGCGAAGCCGATCACCGGCGAGGCGGCACCCGGGATGATCACCTTCTGCCAGATCCCCGACCAGTCGACGCCCTTCGAGCCGGACTGGACGAGCGCCGCGCCGACGAGGCCGCCGATGAGGGCGTGCGTCGAGCTCGACGGGAGGCCGCCCCACCAGGTGAGAAGGTTCCACACGATCGCGCCCAGCAGCGCGGCCAGCACCGTGTGCTCGGTCGCGAGGCCGCTGGCGATGATGCCCTTGCCGACGGTCTTCGCCACGGCCGTCGTGACGAACGCGCCGGCGAGGTTCGCAGCGGCCGAGACGAGCACCGCCCAGCGCGGCGACAACGCGCGCGTCCCGACCCAGGTCGCCACGTAGTTGGCGGTGTCGTGAAAGCCGTTCGTGAAATCGAAGACGAGGCCGATCGCGATCACGACGACGAGCAGGGTCACGGTCGGCTCTCGGTCCCGGTCAGCGGTTCTTGACGAGGATCGCCTCGAGGACGTCGGCCGCGTTCTCGCACGCGTCGACTGCCTCTTCCAGACCCTCGTGGATGTCCTTCCAGCGGATCACGGTGAGCGGGTCGGCGTCGCCGCTGAAGAGGGAGGACACGCCGTCGTGCGCGAGACGGTCGCCCTCGTCCTCGAGCTCGCGCAGCTCGATGAGCTCGCGTTTCGACTCCTTGAACTCCTCGAGCCCGCCCACCGCCTCGGCGAGCTTGCCCGCGGCCCGGCGGAGCACCTGCGCCTGCCCGCGCGCCTGTTCCCGGATCTCCACCACTCCGTACGAGACGATCCTTCCGGCCGCCTCGTCGATGTGGTCGCAGATGTCGTCGAGCGCTCCCGCGAGCCGGTACATGTCGTCGCGGTCGAAGGGCGTCACGAAGGTGCGGTTGAGGAGGTCGACGAGCTCGTGGGTGAGCCTGTCGCCCTCGTGCTCGAGCTCCTTCACCTCGCGCACGAGGTCGTCCGCGCCGTCGGGAAAGCGTTCGAGCAGCTCGATCAGGCGCTCGGCGATGGCCCCGATGTTCTCGGCCGCCCGGTTGTAGAGCTCGAAGAACTCGCGCTTCTGCGGAATCAGCGACAGGCGCGCCACGGCAGGCCGTTGTCTATCACGACTCGGAGTCCGGCAACGCGGGAGCCGTCCCGGCGTTGTTTCGGCGTCCGACCGCGCCGGTACCGTGAGGCCCGATGGAGCTTGAGCTCCCGGTGTTTCGGGCCTACCGCGGCGCACAACCGCCGCGGTTCGCGAGTCCCGCGGAGCTCGAGTGCGCGAAGGTGCTCGACTACTACGACGTCGCGTGGGAATACGAGCCTCGGACGTTCGTGCTCGAGGAAGACGCGGACGGGCGCGTGACCGAGGCCTTCACGCCCGACTTCTACCTCCCCGAGCAGGATCTCTACGTCGAGATCACCGCCATGAAGCAGTCGCTCGTCACCCGCAAGAACCGGAAGCTGCGCAAGCTCCGCGAGCGGTACCCCGACGTCAAGGTCAAGCTCTTCTACCGGCGCGACCTCGAGCGCCTCGCCCAGCATTTCCACCTCGATCTCGCCAGCTGAGTCCGGCAGGTTGCCGGGCGACGACCGGATCGGGGAGATCCACCTCTCCGCCGCCGAGATCGCCGCCCGGGTGCGGGAGCTCGGCGCCGAGATCGCGCGCGACTATGCCGGCCGCGAGCCGGTGCTCGTCGCGTCGTTGAAGGCGAGCCTCGTCTTCGTCGCCGACCTCTCCCGCGCCACCCCGATCCTCCACGCGCTCGACTTCGTCGAGCTCGCCGGCTACGGGAGCGCCCGCATGGGTGGGCACGAGCAGATCCGCGTCCTCAAGGACCTCGATCTCGACATCGGCGGCCGCGACGTGCTCATCGTGGAGGACGTCGTCGACACGGGGCTGACGCTCAACTACCTCGTCCGCACCTTCGAGCTTCGCGAACCGGCCTCGGTGGCCGCCGTGACCCTGCTCGACCGCCCCTACCGGCGGCTCGTCGACGACCTTCCGGTGCGCTATGTCGGCTTCGCCGTCCCCGACGAGCTCTACGTCGGCTACGGCTTCGACCTCGAGGAGCGGTACCGCGAGCTCCCCGACCTGCACGTGCTGCGCCTGACGCCGTAACCGCTGCGCCCGTCGGGGCGTTTACGACTTGAAAATTGGAAAGACTCAGGCTCGGGGGGCGCCTCCACTGGGGTCCCGAACAAGGTCGTCTCCCGACGACGCCGGCCGCCTCTCCGGGGGCGGCCGGATGCTTTCCGCCGCCGCGTCGTCCGCCCTTGCGCGACTACGCTCCCAGGGTGGTCGAGGAGGGGGAGCCGGCACCGGACTTCACGACGACGACGGACGCCGGCGAGCGTGTCAGCCTGTCGGATTTCCGCGGCCAGCCCGTCGTCCTCTACTTCTATCCGAAGGACGACACGCCTGGGTGCACGGCGCAGGCCTGCGGCATCCGCGACGCGTACGGGGAGTTCGAGCGGGCCGGAGCGGTCGTGCTCGGCGTCTCGCCCGACGACGAGGCCGCGCACGCGAGGTTCAGGGGCAAGTACGGGCTCCCGTTCACGCTGCTGGCCGATCCCGAGCACGAGATCGCGGAGCGCTACGGAACCTGGGGCGAGAAACGCTACATGGGACGGACGTACTGGGGCGTCAGCCGGACGACGTTCCTGATCGCGCCCGACGGAACGGTCGCCAAGGTCCTGCGCAACGTGGAGCCGGCGACGCACGCGGACCAGGTGCTTGCGGCGCTCGCCACCGCCTGAGCGGCGGGAAATCCCTCGGCCAGGGCACGCAGAGCGCGTTGCCCCGGAGCGAGGATCGGTGTCGCGGCCGATGCAGCTCTTCCTGCGCGATCCTTCCTACACCGATCGCCTCGCAGCGTTCCTGAGCAGCGTCGGGCGGCCCGCCGTCGTGGGCGCACCCGATCGGGTGGACCTCGACGCGAGCGCGGACGACCCGCAGGGGCTCGAGCTCGAGCTGCACCTGCGCGTCTGGCGCGTGCTCTACCCGGACGCCGACGTCGAGCTCGCCGGGCTGGCACCCTAGGCGTCGTCCAGGCTTTCTGCGACCCTAGTCGGGTGCTCCGTTGGCTCCTCTCGCTCTTCGGCCGTGGGCGGAAGCACGCCGCCTCCTCGATCCGCGAGGCGGAGGCGTATGCACGCAGTTACGGAGAGCGGAGCGGCGAGATCGTGAGCGTCGTCCGCCAGGAGCCGAAGCCGATTCCGCGTCGCACGGGAGACATGACCGGCGAGCTGCTGCGTCTCGCCTTCGAGGCGAAGCTCGACGCGCGCGGCAAGGCGACGACCTGAACGGCGTTCCGGCCGGCTACCGGCTGCCGAACCAGCGATAGATCGGAAGCTCGGCCGACACGTCCGCCTCTTCCTCGGCGTCTTCGTCGCGGACTCCCGCGGCGGCGGCGGCCTTCGTCTCGGGCGCCTCTCGCGCCGCCTGCCGGGCGGCGTCCTTTTCGGCCGCCCGGCGCGCAGCCTCCTCCTTCGCCCGTCTTGCAGCCTCCTCCGCAGCGCGCCTGGCGGCCTCCCTCTGGGCGGCGAGCTCCTCGCGTCGCTGCGCCTCCTCCGTGTCGATGGTGTACCGCTCGGCGAGCGCCTTCCGCTCCTCTTGCAGCCGCTCGATCTCCTGTGCGGTTCGCCTCCAGCGCATGGTCACCACCGATGTTCGCCGCGGGCTCCGCCTCTGCACCCCTCAAGTGAACGCCTCCGCCGGCCGATCCTCTCCATGTCAGGGGGTCGGAGTCTCCTCGGGCGCTTGGCGCAGGCCGCAACCGCGCAAGCGTCAGGATTCTCCCTTGGCCCCCTGACGTAGCGGGTTCGATTTCCGCGGCCGGGGAAGACCGCGGCCGTGGGATTCGTCGTCAGTCTCGTCATCACCGCGTTCGGCTTCATCCTTGCACTAGCCGTGCACCCGTCGCATCCCGGCTCGATCAACGTGAACACGGTCGGCTGGATCCTCGTCGTCTTCGGGCTGATCGCCTTCCTGGCCGACCTGCTCCTGTGGTCGTCCTGGGGGCCCGGGTATCTGCGCCGCGCCTACGTCGACGAGAGGCCCGGCTACGGCGGGTACGCGGTGCGCCGCGGCTGGGGACGCCGCCGCGTGATCGAGGAAGAAGACGCCGGCCCGCCCGGCCCCGGCTACTAGACCAGCCGGCCCGGCCCCGCTCTTCGGAAGGTGTTCGGCGCCTCGTCCCGAATCGGACAGTTCTTCACTCCGAGGAGGTAGACGATGGACAACTCGTTGCGGTACTTCGGCTGCGCGGCCGGGTTCGCTTTCGGCCTCGTGTGGATGACCGTCGGGCTCGGCTCGGCGATTCTCTGCCTGCTCCTCGCGGCCTTCGGGTACGGCGTCGTCTTCGTCGCGGGACGCGCGCGGGCGGAGGGGATCGCCCGTCGCCTGGTGATCCGGCGGACGAACGCGCTGGCCGAGTCGCTCGACGGGCTGGACCTCGACCACTACGAGCCGGTGTACGAGCGTCCGGACGACTCGACGAGCCCTCTGGCCGCCGAGGCGGACTACGGCTGGCCCCTGGAGACGCCCGAGATCGCCCAGACCGAGGCCCGGTGACCGCGCCCCACGCGGCCAGGTGAGAAATTGTTAGGAGGGGGTAAGCGTCATGCATGCCGTGGGCAGTGATGACCGCGTCGCTCCGCGAGGCGGAGCGACTCCAACGAGAGGAACCTGACCGCTTCCAGGCGATCGTGTCGGAGGGGGTCGTGGCCCAGCCGGAGCTCGCGAGCGAGGACGAGAAGAGCATCGTCGCGCTCTACGTCTACGACCAGCGGGTCAACACCCCCTAGCGCTTCCCGAGCAGGCGGTTCCGGCGACGCCCGCCACCGGCGCGGGCGAGACCTCACGCGGGCTTGTGGCCGTCGACCCAGGCGCCGGTCGCGTCGAACGCGGCGGCGGTCATGGCGACGATCTGGCCGCAACCGCACTCGCAGGCGAAGCCGTAGATGTGGTAGACGCCGGCGGGAAACATGTCCGCCAGCCGGCGCACCTGGCCGTTCCAGCCGCGGACGTCGCCCTGCTCCGCGTGAGCTCCGGGTACGAGCGGTTCCTGCATCGGGTCGAACCGTGGGTCGAGCGGCGCTCGCGGTCTACTCCGCAAAGGTCGGGGCATCGCCGCCCACAGGGTGAGGAAGCGGCTCCGAGGCGGCACAGGTAGCCGAGAGGCGAGAGAGCCGCGCGCGCTTTACGCTGGCAAGCTCTCCCGCCCCCGGCTGTCGCTCCAGGGTGTCCCCCCTTCCCGACATGCCTGGAGCCTGCTTCGCATGATCGGGCGGCCCGACCGCGCCGCCCCATCCCCTCGGCGCGTCGGTGTCAGCCTTCCGGCGAGGTCCGACCGGCCTACGCCGATGCGAGGACTCGAACCTCCGGTCGCTCAGCCGGTCCAGGTGATCGAGAACCCGTTCCCGGACGGCTCAGAGGGAGCGGCGTGTAGGAGCCCGCCGTTGTCGCCGATGCCGCTCTGCTCGTCGTCGGTCAACGCCCATGAAGGCACGCTGGTCGTGAGGTTGGTGAAGGTGGCGGTGCCGAAGTCGGCGAGCGGGACGAGCGTCCCGTTCAGCTCGTAGTCCTCGACGATCCACTCGGCCGTGTATCCACCCCCGTATGAGACGCTTGTGGTCAACCCCTCCTCGTCGAGCCAGCTGGTCGGGTTCGCGTCGAGGATCGTCCCGTACGCCTGACCGGTGGTCATCACGCCGGAGATGCCCGTGGTGAGGTCGTCGATCCGCGTGGTCCAGGACCGGTCGGAGTTCTGCACGACTGTTGCTCGCATCACGTTCCCGGCTGAGACGGACATGTCGGTGAAGTCGACCTCGGGGAGCTCCGGGGCCTCCTCCCACCAGCCGACGTCGTCGTGTTGCACGCCGCCGATGCAGTCGCTTCGCACGCCGGTCTGGAGGAGATCGCCGGCGGATGCGCCGCCTCCGCCGATCCCCACCCACGTCGACACGCCTGCGTCCGCGGTCTGGTTGCAGTCCAACGTCGGGATCGTGAACTGCCCGGACACGTCGGTGACGGGGGTCGTCGACGGCACGACGTATCCGCCCCAGTTGGGGCTGATCGAGAACGGCGGAGCGTGGAGTCGGAACGAGCGTCGGGCCACCGCCTTCCCCTTTGCGTTCTCGCCGTGAAGCCGAACTTCCAGCTGGCACCGACGTCGACCGCCGGCAGCCTTCCGTTGAACCTCCCCCTGCAGCGGACGTGCGCCGGGTCGGGCCCCTTCCAGAAGGCTGGTCTCGCCGACAGCGTGCAGCGCTTCGCGTTCGACGCCGACCATTTGACCGAAACGCGCCCGCCGAGGTAGTTCATGCTCGCCGGGCTCACCGTGAGCTGCGCCCTCGGTCGACCTCTCGACTGCGACGTCAGCCTCGGCGCCGACGATGTCGCGCGCCCCCCGTTGCGGATGATCGCGGGTCCAGTTGAGAGGACCGGCGCGGTGATCGTGGCGAGAGGAGCGCGAAGGTGGGGCGTGTTGACCGTCGCTGAGGCGGCGCGGGCCACGGCGATGCCGCCTCCTCCTAGGAGGGCGCACGCGAGCGAGCTCGCAACCGCGACACATACCGAGGCTCGACGACCCAAGGTCGTTTCATGCATCGGGCCGCGCCGAAGTACAAGATTCCTGTCGACGCGAAGGCCCGGTTCGCGCCGGGCCTCCACGGCGATGCGGATGAGAGGACTTGAACCTCCACGGGCGCGAGCCCACACGGACCTGAACCGTGCGCGTCTACCAATTCCGCCACATCCGCGCGGAGCGACAGTGTAGCCGGGGGCCGGGAGACCCAACCGCCGCGGGACACGCGTACCATGCCCGCCTCGTGCGGCATTCCGTCGTCCCGCTCGCGCTCGCGCTTGCCGCCGCTCTCGCCCTGGCCGCGGGCGGGGGAGCCGCGGAGGTTCCGCGGCCCGGAGGGAAGCTCGTCGAGGTCGTCGTCACCCTCCCGCGGCCGCCACTCGCGCTGAAGGTCGCCCGCGACCGGACGCTCGCCGCCGCCGCGAAGCGGAGCCATTCCCTCTCCGTCGGCGCGCCCGCCGCGGTGTCGTACCTGCGGACGCTGGCGGCCGCCCAGCGGATCTTCTCGGCGCGGCTCGCCGTTGCCGTCCCGGCCGCTCGCGTTCGCTGGCACTTCGGCGTCGCGCTCGACGGCGTCTCGGTCGTCCTCCCCGCCTCCGACCTGGCGCGCCTGCGCACGCTGCCCGGGGCGACGGTCTGGCCGACCGTGACGTATCACTCGCTCCGCGACACGGCCGCCTCGGCTGCGGTTACCTCGCAGCTGAACCGCGGCCCGGCACTGATCGGCGCGCCGCAACTGTGGGGCCCCGGGCTCGCCACCGCGGGACAGGGGATCAAGATCGGCCTCGTCGACGACGGCATCGACCAGGCGCACCCCTACTTCAGCCCGGCCGGCTTCGCGTATCCCGCGGGCTTCCCGAAGGGGAACACCGCCTACACGACCCCGAAGGTGATCGTCGCGCGGGCGTTCCCCTCGCCCTCGACGCACTGGAAGTACGCGGCGCTGCCCTTCGACCCGAGGTTCTCCTTCCACGCCACGCATGTCGCCGGGATCGCGGCCGGGGACTACAACACGCCGACCGCCTCCGGCGGCGGCTCTCCGATCTCCGGCGTCGCGCCGAAGGCGTATCTCGGCAACTACAAGGCGCTGACCGTGCCGACCCGGGACTACGGCCTCGACGGCAACTCGCCTGAGATCGCGAAGGCGATCGACCAGGCCGTGGCCGACGGGATGAACGTGATCAACCTCTCGATCGGCGAGCCCGAGGTGCAGCCGCGCCGCGACATCGTCGTCAAGGCGCTCGACGACGCGGCGGCCGCGGGCGTGATACCGGTCGTCGCGGCCGGGAACGACTACTCCGCGGCCGGGGCGGGCTCGGTCGGCTCGCCGGCGAATGCGCCGGCAGCGATCACGGCCGCCGCCTCCACCCTCGGCGGCGGCGACGGGACGCAGCCCGACCACATCGCGTCCTTCTCGTCCGGCGGCCCCACGCCGGTCTCGCTCCTGCTCAAGCCGGACGTCACCGCACCGGGCGTCAACGTCCTCTCCTCGGTCCCCGCGCACGACTTCGAGCTGCTGGACGGGACGAGCATGGCGGCCCCGCACGTCGCGGGCGGTGCGGCGCTCCTCCTGCAGCGCCACCCGACGTGGACGGTGCGGCAGGTGAAGTCGGCGCTCGCCTCGACGGGGGACGTCGTGCATCCGCCGGGCGCCTCCGGCGAGGTGTCGGTGCTCCGCGAGGGAGGCGGCAGGATCGACCTCGTCCGGGCCGACCGGCCGCTGGTCTTCACGGATCCGACCTCGCTCGGCTGGGGACTCGTCCGGCGTGGGTTCTCGGGCGCGAAGCAGCTCTCCACGAGCGACGGAGGAGGCGGCGGCGTCCCGTGGAGGGTGTCGGTCCGGGCGCAGTCGATGCCGCGAGGCGCGAGGCTCGTGGCGCAGGCGACGACCCTCGTCGCGGGCGCCTCGCTCGGGCTGAGGCTCACGGTCTCGCGCGCGGCGAAGCCCGGCGACGGCGCCGGCTTCGTCGTCCTCACGCGCGGCAGCGACGTCCGACGGATCGCTTTCTGGTTCCACGTCGAGGTGCCGCGCCTCGCACTCGACCCGCACCGGATCCTGCGGCGCCCAGGCATCTACCGCGGCGACGCGGCCGGGAAGGCGTCACGCGTCTCCTCGTACCGGTACCCCGAGCGAGGCCTCGCCCCGGGCGTGCCCACCCGGCTCGGGGGGCCGGAGGAGGTCTTCCGTTTCACGCTCCGGCGGAAGGTGGCCAACTTCGGCGTCAGGATCGTCGGCCGTGCCCGGGGGGTCTCGGTCTCGCCGCGCCTCGTCTCAAGAGCCGACGAGAACCGAGTCGTCGGCTACACCGGGCTCCCCGCGAGCCTCAACCCGTACCAGGGATTCGCGAGCGCGGAGCCGGTCGTCGCGGCGGTGCTACCCGACCCGGGTACCTACGACATCGTCTTCGACACGCCCACCGGCAAGAGGCCCGGCGCCTTCACCTTCCGCTTCTGGGTCGACGACACCTCACCGCCCTCGATCCGGCGGCTCACCCGGCGGGACACGATCGGGAAGCCGATCGCCTTCGCCGTCCACGACTCGGGCTCGGGCGTCGATCCGCGCTCGCTGCGGGCCACGGTCGGGGGTCGCGCGGTGCGCGTCGCCTACTCGCACGGCGTGCTCCTCCTGCGGACGAAGGGTCTCCACGCCGGCAGGCAGGACGTGACCGTCACCGCCTCGGACTACGAGGAGACGAAGAACATGGAGGACGTCGGCCCGGTACTCCCGAACACCCGCGTCCTGCACACGACGGTGACGCTGCGCCGCTAGCGCGAGCGGCGTTCGCGGTCGTCGATGGTCGGGAGGTTGGCGAGGTCACGCTCGACGCTCGCCGCGAACTCGTCGGCCTCGTCGTCCCGGACGACGCGGAGGCTCGCCTTCCGCCTCGCGCGCTGCCGGCGACGGCGCGAGTCCACCCCGAACCGCTCCCCCAGCCGCGGCCATTCGGCGCCCGCGACCAGCACGACAGCGACCGCGAGCAAGGCGATGTACAGCCAGCTCACGACGCGAGTCTAGCGCAGCGCCGGGGGCGTCGAACTACCGAGAGAGCGCGGCGACCTTCTCGCCGAGGTAGGCGAGATACGGCCCGGGGTCGAGCGGCCCGCCGACCACCCGCTCGAGCAGCTCGGGCGGCTCGAACACGCGCCCCCAGCGGTGCACGTTCTCGCGCAGCCACTCTCGAAGGAAGGCGAACTCGCCTCCTGCGAACTGCGCGTCGAGATCGCCGAGCTCGCTCGTCGCGCGCCCCCACAGCTGGACCGCGATGACGCTGCCGATCGCGTAGGTCGGGAAGTAGCCGAAGTTCGAGTCCGACCAGTGGACGTCCTGCAGCACGCCCTCGACGACGTTCTCGGGCTCGACGCCCAGGTACTCGCGGAGCTTCGCGTCGAAGGCCTCTGGGAGCTCGGCAGGCGTCACGTCGCCGGCGAGCATCGCGCGCTCGAGCTCGAAGCGGAGGACGATGTGGAGCGGGTAGGTCACCTCGTCGGCGTCCACGCGCCGGACACTCGGAGCGACGCGGTTGAGCGCGCGGAGAAAGTCCTCCAGCGCGACGGCTCCGAACTCAGCGGGCAGCAGTTCCCGGAGGCGCGGGTAGAAGAACCGCCACGTCGAAGGGCGCCGGCCCACGACGTTCTCCCAGAGCCTGCTCTGCGACTCGTGGAACGACGAGGAGGCGCCAGCCTGCAGCGGCGTGCGGGTGTACTGCGCGTCCACCTGGCGCTCGTAGAGCCCATGGCCGAACTCGTGCAGGCAGGAGAGGATCCCTGTCAGGTCCTCCCGGTCGAAGCGCGCCGTGATGCGGATGTCCGACACGGAGATGTTCGAGCTGAACGGGTGCACCGTGTCGTCGAGCCGCCATGCCCGGTCGTCCATGCCCCACCGGTGCAGCACCTCGAGCGAGAACTCCCGCTGCCGCTCCGCAGGGAAGTCGCCGTGGACGCATGAGTCGTCGACCGGCTCCACCGCGGCGACGAGCGGTACGAGCTCGGCCTTGAGGCGCGCGAACACCGACTCGACGTCGGCCGTCCGCATGCCCGGCTCGTGGTCGTCGAGCAGGACGTCGTAGGCATCGTCGTAGGGCTCGTGACAGGCGACGTACCGGTGCATGAGCTCGATCCGGCGCTCGAGGTGCGGCCGGAGGATCCCGAAGTCGGACGCTTCCCGCGCGTCGAGCCAGGCGCGATAGCCGAGCGAGCCGGCGCGTGTCATCTCCGCTCGCAGCTCGCTCGGGACGCGGCGCTTCTTCTCGTAGTCGCGCCGCGCGACCCGGACGACGCTCGCCTCGAACGACTCGGCAGCGAGGACCTCCTCGACCCCTCGCAGCTCCTCGAGCAGCGCACCGAGCTCCGGCGCGGTGCCGAGCTCGTGCGCGAGACGGGCCAATGTCGCGAGCTGCTCGGCGCGCGCAGGCGCACCGAGCGGGGGCATCTTCGTCTCCTCGTCCCAGCTCAGCAGAGAGCTCGCCTGCTCGAGGTCGGAGATCTCGCCGAGACGCCGGAGGAGCTCGTCGAAGCGCGGACCCAGGTCAGGCACGAAGCTGCAGCCTAATCGGAGGCACCAACAACCCTCGGTCGACGGCAGAGCCGGACGAGATACGGTCCTGAGCGTTCTGGCGGCATCTGAACGTTCCGTTCACGAACCCGTTCGCGTGGCTCATCCAGTTCGGTGCGACGGGCGTGCGAAAGGCGCAGACCTGGCACCAGACGCGCGCGTACGGAAGCTGCCCGGGTTGGACTCGGACCAACGAAGAAGTTCCCGTTTTGCGGGACCTTTCCGTGGACTGGGGGAGTTTTGGAGGAGACCCACCCCCGCCTGGTGCGAAACGCCCGCCCAGGCGAGCGCCCTAGTGGTTACAGGCCCTTGTCGTGACTTTGCCGATCGTGGTGATCCCGCCGAACGGAGCGAACGCCTGATTCTTTGGCAATGAGCCGAGTCTCCTCATCCGAGTCGGATAGCCGAACCCGGCAAGCAGCGGGGGTTGCTGATCGACCTCGGTGCCGTCTGGGAGGCGATAGACGGCGGTGATCTTCTCTAGGGACAGAGACTCCGGCATCGGACGCGAGGTACACGTCAGGAGCCGGAAGTTGAGTTGCACTAGGGCTTGGTGGCCGGGCGCGAGCCGGAGGGGTGAGGCACGTCCTGCCTCGGTGGGTCTGGTGGCGCAAATAGGAAAATCGCCGGTCGCGCATCCTTTAGCGTCTTTCCACGCAGTGAACCGTGTCCCAATCTGGTCGACCGGTGAATGTCGCGCACCGAGAGTCATGCGCACACGTTCCAGCACGACCGGCTCAGCTGATCGGTTCCCAACGACTACGCCGATGCCGAAACGAGGTGCGAAAACTCCGACGGGGCCACGTGCCTGCACGAGCGACATCCCGAAATCGGATGCCACCACCGCCGACCCGGTCGGCCCCGGCCCGAGAGCTACGACAGGACGCCACGCGATGATCGCTGCCGCGGAGCCACCTGCAACCAGAGCGAGCGCCACCGCGAATAGAAATCGGCGTCGTTCCGCATGCTGCTTCGCCTCCGCGATCAGAGGATCGAGCATGGTGGGGAGCCGCCGAGCATGCAGCGTCATAGCACCATTATCGGTAGCACCACCAACATCGTCAAGCTGCCGCGCTGGGAGTCACTCCCGAACCATCGGCCTGATCACACCAGCGGCCCGACTGGGGGGTTTTTGGGGGGAGTCTCGTACTTAGCGAGAGCGTCGAATCTCCTACACCGGGCGTGGAAACAGCCTCTTTGCAGGGACGACCCGCTGAGACATGCGGTGTCGTCTTTCACGACAAAGCTCCCCGGGTTGGACTCGAACCAACAACCCTCCGGTTAACAGCCGGATGCTCTGCCAATTGAGCTACCGGGGATCGGCGGCGGCCATTGTAGCCGCCTCTACGCGAAGGCCCTGATCTCGTCGCGCAGCTTCGCGAGCGCCTGCTGGAGCTCGACGAGCCGCTCGCCGTCGGCCTCCGCGAGCTCGCGCTGCAGCCCCCGCTCGCGCAGCCGCAGCAGGAGCTGGCTGGCCGTCTCGAGCGTGATCTCCTCCTCGTCGCGCAGTGCGTAGAGCTCGGCGAGGAGCGCGGTGAGCTCGCCGTCGGCCGGCTCCTCTCCCAGCAGATACGCCCGCGCCCGGCGGTGGAGGTCGTCGTCGAAGTGCTCCGGACCGAGGAGCTCGAGCTCCGGCAGCAGCGACTCGTGGCCGGCGACGCCCGCCAGCGCGCTGCGCTCGAGCCGCGTCCCGGCGTCGAGGAGCCGCGGCGAGACGACTCCGGCGGTGCGCGCGCTGCCTCGGGCAGGCGCGAGCCCCGACTGCGTCTCGGGGGGCAGGTCGAGCAGGTCGGCGGCGACGCGGATCGCCTCGAGGTGCTCCGGCGAGTCGGGCAGCGACGTGAGGAACGCGCGGATCGCGGCGAACGCGCTCTCGCGGTCGCTTGCACGCGCGTGCTCGAGCCGCACGCGGTGCACGGGATAGCTGACCGGCCGCGCGAGCCGCTCCTGGAACGCCGCAGGATCGTCGGCGGGGTCCCTTCCCGGCGGCAGGGGCACGACGCGCACCGTGAAGCCCTGGCGCACGGCCAGCTCCATCCCACGCAGCGTCGCGTCCTGGCCCGCGGCGTCCGCGTCGAAGCAGAGGAAGAGACGCTTCGTGAGGCGCGCGAGCTCTCGCAGCTGCGCGTCCGTGAGCGCCGTTCCCATCGAGGCGACGACGGGCGCGAAACCGGCCTGGCGCAACGCGATCACGTCGGTGTTTCCCTCGACCACCACGGCCCGGTCCTCGCGTGCGACCGCCTGACGCGCCGTGTCGAGGCCGTAGAGGAGGTCGCCCTTGCGGAAGAGCTCGCCCTCGGGCGAGTTGACGTACTTCGCCTGCAGCGGATCGTCGTCGTGCAGCTTCCGCGCCTGGAAGCCGCGCACGCGGCCGCGCGCGTCGGCGAGCGGGAAGACGATGCGGCGCTGGAAGTAGTCGTTGCCCCGCCTCGACGCAAGCCCGACTGCACGGAGCTCGTCCCCCGTGTAGCCCTCCTGGAGCGCGCGGGACGCGAGCCGTGCTTCGCCGGGTGCGTAGCCGAGCCGGAAGTCGCGGCAGACCTCCTCACCGAGCCCGCGCGAGGCCAGATACTCGCGGGCTGCGGCTCCCGCGTCCGACTCCCACAAGACCCGCGAGTAGAACTCGGCCGCCCGCTCGAGCAGCGCGCGCAGCCGGTCCTCGCGGCGTCGCCTCTGCTCCTGCTCCGGCGACGCCTCCTCGTACTCGAGCTCCACTCCGAAACGCCGGGCGAGGAGCTCGATCGCGCCGACGAAGTCGACGTTCTCGGACTTCTCGACGAACGTGATCGCGTCGCCACCCTCCCCGCAGCCGAAGCACTTGAACGTGCCGCGCGCGGGCGAGACGGTGAAGCTCGGAGTCCGCTCCTGGTGGAAGGGGCAGAGCCCCTTGTACGTGCTGCCCGACTTGCGGAGACGGACGACGTCCTCGACGAGCGGCAGGATCTCCATGGCCGCCTTGACGCGCTCGACCGACTCGTCCTTGATCCGTGGCATCCCGGCTCAGTCGAGGTCGGCGGCGTACGAGAGCGCGAAGCGGTCGGTCATCCCCGCGAGGTAGTCGGTGGCCGCCTCGGCGTCCATGCCGCGCTCGTCGACGAGCTGCTCGAAGATCCGCCGCACCGCGACCCGCGCCTGGCCGTGATCCTGCGCGAGGTAGACGCGCTCGAACATGAAGGCCCGGAGCGCGAGCATCGCCTCGCCGATCTCGTCGCTCTGGACGATGTCGCCGGCCCGCGCCGAGCTCTCGACGACGTCGTGGACGAGCGTGTCGATGCGCCGCGAGCCCGTGTCGCCGAGCAGCGCGATCGGCTCGGCCGGCAGGTCGGCGGGCGCGAGGTGGCCCGCGCGGACCGCGTCGTCGATGTCGTGGTTGATGTACGCGAAGCGGTCGACGAGCCGGACGATGCGGCCCTCGAGCGTCTCCGGCTCCTCGGGCCCGGTGTGCCTCGAAATCCCGTCGCGCACCTCCCACGTGAGGTTGAGTCCCCGCCCGTCGCGTTCGAGCCGCTCGACGACGCGGAGCGAGTGCTCGTTGTGGCGGAAGCCGCCGAGTCCGCGTTCGCGGAGCAGCTCGTCGAGCGCCTGCTCGCCGGCGTGGCCGAACGGAGGATGGCCGACGTCGTGCCCAAGGGCGATCGCCTCGGTGAGGTCCTCGTTCAGACGCAGCGCCCGTGCGACCCCCCTGGCGATGCCGGCCGCCTCGAGCGTGTGCGTGAGCCTCGTGCGGAAATGGTCGCCTTCGGGATCGACGAAGACCTGGGTCTTGTGGCGCAGCCGCCGGAAGGCCTTGGAGTGGACGATGCGGTCGCGGTCGCGCTGGAACGGCGTCCGCAGGCGGCATTCCTCCTCGGGAGCCTCGCGCCCGCGCGTCTCGTACGAGCGCACCGCGAGCGGCGAGAGCCACCGCTCCTCGTGCTCGCGCACCGCGTCGGCGAAGCCGTCGGCGACCTTCCCGGCGATCTCGGACATCACGGCCAATCTAGCCCGTGCGGACGGCCGGGGCACAGTGGCGATTCGGCCGCCGGAACCGTGGATACTTGCGCCGATGCGCCTGCGTCGCCGTCCGGCCGACCAGCCCGTCGTCGTCTGCGGCTCGGGGAGCCGCCGGCTCGGCGGCGCGATCTGCGCCGAGCTGGGCGTACAGCCCGCGGCCGCCGAGACGATGCGCTTCGCCGAGGGGACGATCTTCGTCCGCCTGCAGGAGAACGTCCGCGGCCGCGACGTCTACGTCGTCCAGTCGACGATCTATCCCGCGAACGACAACGTCGTCGAGCTGCTCTTCTGGCTCGACGCCTGCCGCCGGGCGAGCGCGGCGTCCGTTACCGCGGTCGTGCCGTACTTCAGCTACGGGAAAGGCGACAAGAAGGACGAGCCGCGCGTCTCGATCCGGGCGCGCGTGCTGGCCGACGCGATCGAGGTGGCGGGCGCCGACCGCGTCGTGACGATGGATCTGCACGCGCCGCAGATCCAGGGCTTCTTCCGCGTGCCGGTGGACGACCTCTACGCGTTGCCGATCCTCGTCGACGCGATCCGGCGGGCCGGCGTGACCGACCCGGTCGTCGTCTCCCCCGACTCCGGCTACGCCAAGATGGCCCGGCGCTTCGCGCGCCGGCTCGGCGCCGGGTTCGCGCTCGCCGACAAGACGCGGCCCGGCCACGGGGAGGACGCGGAGGTGTTCGGCCTGCTCGGAGACGTGGCCGGCCGCGACGCCGTCCTGGTCGACGACTTCGTGGCGTCCGGCGGGACGCTCGTAGAGGCGGCGCGACGGCTGGTCGAGGCGGGCGCACGTTCTGTGATCGCCGCCGCGACGCACGGCCTCTTCTCCGGCGACGCCGCGGAGAGGCTCGCGGCGAGCCCGATCGAGCGCGTAATCGTGACCGACACGGTCGAGAGCCATCCGCACCCGCTCGGCGGGAAGGTCGAGGTCGTCCCCGTGGCCGGCCTCTTCGCGGAGGCGATCAAGCGCATCCACGGCCGCGAGAGCATCAGCGTGCTCTTCAGAGAATGATCGGCACGGTGCCGCCGTCGGCGCTCCAGGCCGCCCCGGTGACGTAGCTCGCCCGCGGCGAGCAGAGGAATGCGATCACCGACGCGATCTCCGCCGGCTCGGCCAGCCGGCCGAGCGGCCGCCCGGCGGCCACCTTGGCGAGCACCTCTGCGCGATCGCCCTGCTGGTCGGCGAGGCCTCCCTCTCCGAGCCAGGCGCCGGTCGCGGTCGGGCCCGGCGTGACGGCGTTGCAGCGGATCCCGTCCTTCGCGTAGAGGTCGGCGACGAGTCGGGAGAAGGAGAGAAGCGCGGCCTTCATCACGGAGTAGTCCGGCATCCCGGTCGACGGGCGCTTCGCCGCCGTGGAGGAGACGTTGACGATCGTCCCGGCCCCGCGCTCGCGCATCGCCGGGAGCGCGGCCCGCGTCGCACGGACGGCGCTCATCAGATTGAGCTCGTAGGAGGCCTGCCAGATCTCGTCCGTGACGTCCTCGAGCCTGCGGATTTCGCTGGAGCCGACGTTGTTCACGAGCACGTCGAGCCTTCCGTGGCGCTCGACCGTCTCCCGGACGACGCGCTCGGGCTCTCCCGGCGTCGAGAGGTCCGCCTGTACGTCGCCCCCGCTGCGGCCGGTCGTGACAACCGTCGCACCCTCTTCGCGGAGGAGGTTCGCCGTCTCGAGGCCGATCCCGGCGGTCGACCCGGTGACGAGGCAGACGCTGTCGACGAGCCCGAGGTCCATGGCTGGCTAGCGTAGACCGTCGTGACCACGCTGCTGCTCGTTCGGCACGGCGAGACGGACTGGAACGCCGACGGGCGCCTGCAGGGCCAGACCGACCGGCCGCTGAGCGAGTTCGGGCGCAGGCAGGCCCTGCAGCTCGCCGAGGAGCTCGCAGGCGAGAGGATCGAGGCGATCTACGCGAGCGACCTGGCGCGCGCGCGCGAGACCGCGGAGATCGTCGGTGAGCGGCTCGGGCTGCCCGTCGCGCTCGACCCCGACCTGCGTGAGAAGGACTGGGGCACGTGGGAGGGCCTCACCGCCGCCGAGCGTGACCGCGTCGAGTTCGTCGGGGAGTCGACGGAGGAGCACCAGGAGCGGATCCTGCGGGCGTTGCGCCGGATCTCGGAGCGTCATCCCGGCGACGGCCGCGTCCTCGTCGTCACGCACGGCGGCTCGATGCGGCGCGTCCAGACCGCGGCCCTCGGCTGGGCGCTGCCGGTCGTCGAGAACTGCGGCCGCTGGCCCTGCGCGTACGAGAACGGCGCCTTTCGGGCACTAGACTGATCGAAGGTGGAGGACTACACGAGCAAGTACAAGGGCGAGCAGGTCGAGGTAGCCCTCTTCGGCGGTGAGTACCAGGAGGGGGTGCTGACCGCCTACTGCTACGTCGACGAGGTGGCGCACATCGAGCTCAACGGCCACATCCTCGTCCCCCTCCAGAACATCGCGTCGCTCCACTGCTCGAGCCGCTGCGACGCGCCGCAGAACGAGGACTGGCCGCCGCGCGGCCTGCTCGAGGACGACGGGCAGGAAGACGGCGGCGACGACCGCTGAGGAGCCCCGAGTGCTCCTCGCGGCCCGCAACATCGCGAAGTCCTGGGTGCTCGTGCTCGCGCTCGCGGGCGTCTTCGCCTTCGCCGGCTGGGTCCTCGACGGCGTGCGCGGGCTGTCGATCTTCGTCTTCTGCGCGTTCCTCGTCGCCGCCGGCGCGTACTGGAGCTTCGACCGTGTCGTGCTCGGCATGATCGGCGCCCGCGAGCTTCCCCTCGGCGAGGCGCCGCTCCTCCACTCCACGGTCGAGCGGCTCGCCGCGCGGGCGGGGATCGTCAAGCCACGCCTGTATCTGATCCCGGACGGGCTGCCGATCGCGGCCGCTACCGGTCGCGGCGTGCGCAGCTCCGCGTTGGCCGTGAGCACGGGCTGTGTCGCAGCCTGCCCGCCGGCCGAGCTCGAGGGCGTGCTCGCGCACGAGATCGCGCACGTGCGCCTCCACGACGTCCAGGTGCAGACGGCGGCCGCCGTCGCCGCCGCGGTGATGCTCGAGACCAGCCGGATCGGCGGCTTTCTCGAGCGAGCGCTGCTCTTCGCGCTCGGCCCCGTCGCGGCGGCTTGCGTCCACCTGCTCGTCTCGCCGAAGCGCGAGTTCGCCGCCGACCGGTTCGCGGCGAAGCTCTGCGACTCGCCGCACGGTCTCGCCGACGCCCTGATCCGGCTCGACCAGGCGACGGAGCTCGTCCAGTTCGAGGGGAGCCCGGCCACCGAGCCGCTCTTCACGATCAACCCGTACGCCGAGCACGGCCTCGGCGCGCTGTTCGCCACCCATCCGCCGGTCGCCGAGCGGGTGCGGCGGCTGCGCGAGCTCGATCCCGCGTGGAAGGAGCGGATCCAGAGCGAGGCCGCAGCCTGAAACGGCAACGAAAAAGAGCCGCTCTCGCGGCTCTCTTTCCGTAAGCAAATCGGCGGCGACCTACTCTCCCGGGAGGTTGCCCTCCGAGTACCATCGGCCCTGGCAGGCTTAACTTCTCTGTTCGGAATGGGAAGAGGTGTCTCCCTGCCGGTATGACCGCCGAACTGTCAAGGCTTCGCGCACGCGCGCAGGCCTTCAAAACTCCATAGCGACTCGACCGGCGTTCAAATCAAGACCTCGGGCAATTAGTACGGGTCCGCTGAACGCATTGCTGCGATTACACGTCCCGCCTATCAAGGTCGTGGTCTCCGACCGCCCTTACTCCCTCGAGGGGATGGGAGCTCTCATCTCGAGGTGGGCTTCCCGCTTAGATGCTTTCAGCGGTTATCCCATCCAGACGTGGCTAATCAGCAGCGCCGTTGGCACGACGACTGATACACCAGAGGTCCGTTCGTCTCGGTCCTCTCGTACTAGAGACGACTCCTCTCAAAGCTCCAGCGCCCATGGTGGATAGGGACCGAACTGTCTCACGACGTTCTGAACCCAGCTCGCGTACCGCTTTAATGGGCGAACAGCCCAACCCTTGGGACCTGCTTCAGCCCCAGGATGCGACGAGCCGACATCGAGGTGCCAAACCCTTCCGTCGATGTGGACTCTTGGGAAGGATAAGCCTGTTATCCCCGGAGTACCTTTTGTCCGTTGACCGACGGCACGTCCACCAGTTACCGCCGGATCACTAAGGCCCGCTTTCGCGCCTGCTCGACATGTCTGTCTCGCAGTCAAGCTCCCTTATGCCTTTGCACTCTACGCACGATTTCCAACCGTGCTGAGGGAACCTTTGCGCGCCTCCGTTACATTTTGGGAGGCGACCGCCCCAGTCAAACTACCCACCTGACGCTGTTCCCGCCCCGGATTACGGCAGCGGGTTAGAAGCCCAGAACACGAAGGGTGGTATCCCAAGATTGGCTCCACGAGGACTGGCGTCCCCGCTTCACAGCCTCCCACCTATCCTGGACAACGAATCCCAGACTCCAACGTCAAGCTGTAGTAAAGGTTCACGGGGTCTTTCCGTCCAACCACGGGTATTCGGCATCTTCACCGAAACTACAATTTCACCGGATCCCTCGTTGAGACAGCGCCCAAGTCGTTACTCCATTCGTGCAGGTCGGAACTTACCCGACAAGGAATTTCGCTACCTTAGGACGGTTATAGTTACCGCCGCCGTTTACCGGGGCTTGGATTCAAGGCTTCGCCCGAAGGCTAACCTCTCCTCGTGACCTTCCGGCACCGGGCAGGAGTCAGCCCCTATACGTCGTCTTGCGACTTCGCAGAGACCTGTGTTTTTGGTAAACAGTCGCTTGGGCCGTTTCACTGCGGCCCCCTCGAGCTAGGCCCGTAAAGGGCTTCACTCTACCGGGGCGTCCCTTCTCCCGAAGTTACGGGACCATTTTGCCGAGTTCCTTAACGAGGGTTCTTCCGATCGCCTTGGTATTCTCTACCTGCCCACCTGTGTCGGTTTTGGTACGGGCACGTCCAACCTCCCTAGAGGCTTTTCTCGGAGGCATGGTTTCAGGCACTTCGGCCCCGAGGGGCCTCGGCATCCCGTCTCAGGCTTGACGGCCGGCGGATTTCCCTGCCAGCCACCCTACGCGGTTACCCCAGGTCGACCAACGCCTGGGTTGCCCTAACCTACCCCGTCCCCCCATCGGTGATAGCGGTTGGGACGTGGTACAGGAATATCAACCTGTTGGCCATCGCCTACGCCTGTCGGCCTCGGCTTAGGTCCCGACTAACCCTGAGCAGATTAGCTTTACTCAGGAACCCTTGGGCATTCGGCGGGCGAGTTTCTCACTCGCCTTTCGTTACTCATGCCAGCATTCTCGCTTCCCAGCGCTCCACGGCAGGCTCCCGCCGCCGCTTCGCCGCCCTGGGAACGCTCCCCTACCACTCCACGCAAGCGTGAAGTCCGTGGCTTCGGTTCCATGCTTGAGCCCCGTTACATTGTCCGCGCCCGACCACTTGACCAGTGAGCTGTTACGCACTCTTTGAATGGTGGCTGCTTCTAAGCCAACATCCTGGTTGTCTGTGCAATCGGACATCGTTTCCCACTTAGCATGGAATTAGGGACCTTAGCCGACGGTCCGGGCTGTTTCCCTTTTGAGCACGAAGCTTATCCCCCGCACTCTGACTGCCACGCTCTGGAATAACGGCATTCGGAGTTTGCCTGACTTCGGTAAGCTGGTAGGCCCCCTAGGCCAAACAGTGCTCTA